>Ga0224486_100322_pt1 | contig 17707 bp, 21 predicted proteins | sample TexhydDE_CT_test_FD_172013 | JGI IMG/M metagenome (GOLD analysis project Ga0224486, IMG submission 172013) | Fracking water microbial communities from deep shales in Oklahoma, United States - hydraulically fractured wells DE_CT_test ...
TATGAACAGATTTCTAAATTTTACATATGCCGCGGTTCAAGGCTTCTACTGGATGTACTTTGCGGTCATAATAAGCTTCGCATCTGTGTTCTTGCTTGATCGTGGGTATTCAAACTCCCAGATCGGATTTATCCTGGCCTTTGCCAATATCCTTGCGGTTCTTATCCAGCCTTTGTTAGCGGACATTGCAGACAGGTCAAAGAAGCTGTCCCTGATTTCAGTGGTGCATGTAATGGGCGCAGCCCTCATACTTGGAACAGGGTCCCTGTATTTCATGGACCAGCGCTCAATGGTTTTGACCGGAGTTTTTGTCCTAACCGGAGCCCTTCAGATTTCACTTCAGCCACTTATAAACTCCATAGCTTTTCACTTCACCAAGTCGGGAAGCTATATTAACTTTGGAGCCACAAGAAGCGTTGGGTCAGTTGCCTATGCCCTGATTAGCTCCATTCTAGGTTCCTTGGTCCTGGCATTTGGCACAAGGACAATCCCCTTGACTGGGGTTATTGTAATATTGCTGCTTCTTTTCGCACTTTTTCTGACAGACAGACTCTTTAAAAAGGAGCTTACGGTTCATATTCCTAATTCATCCTTTGATGAACCAGATGAGGATACAGCCATAACCCTTCTTCAGTTTATGAAGAGAAACAAGGTGTTTGTAATCCTTACCCTTGGAATAATGCTGGTTTTCTTCCAGAATGCCGTAATAAACAATTTCTTGATTCAGATACTAAGAAATATTGGAGGGGACAGTAGCCAGATGGGGAGACTATTCTCCTTTATGGCTTTGCTTGAGATGCCAGGGCTCTTCTTCTTCAGCAAACTGAGAAGAAGATTCTCCAGTCAGTCAATGCTTAAGCTTTCATCAGTTGCGTTTATAGGAAAGGTATTCTTTACATACCTGGCACCCTCAGTTGGATTTGTGTATCTTGCCTTTCTGTTTCAGCTTGTTTCATTCCCACTGTTCCTCTCCTCTGCTGTCCATCTGGCGGATGAGGTCATGGAAAAGGGGGAGGCTGTCAAGGGTCAGTCACTTGTTACGGGAATGATGACCTTAAGTGGTGTATTTGCAAGTCTTCTTGGCGGGGCCGTACTTGATATTGGCGGCCCATCCCAGCTGCTTCTCATAAGCACCATTCTTGCCATAGTTGGCACAATATCTATTTTCCTTACGGTCAACAGGGTTTAAAGTGAGTATTCCAGCTGCATGTCCCTGGGATCGCTTTCATAGAAGTCCCTGTTGACCTCCACTGCATCGACGCATCCCATCCTTCTGTAAAAGGCTATTGTATCCTCCGCAGAGCCTGCACATATGTAAAGCTTGTCAACACCCCAAGTCCTAGCTTCTTCCGCACACAGATTGAAAAGGCTCCTGCCAATCCCTCTTCCCCTCTCGCTCCTTGATATGAACATCTGGTCCAGAAGAACATGGCTGAAGTGTTCTCCGAAAATCTCTCTGTTGACTGTTGCAAATCCCAAAAGAGAACCATCCTCCCCGTAGGCTCCAAAGGCCTTGCCTCCATCTTGAATGGTCTTCTTGAGTCCCTTCAAGTGTTCTTCATAGCCATTTGGCCAGGTTGGGTCATTGTAATCCAAGTCAATTAGAACCCTCTTGCCCTCAAACTCCCGCCAAGCCTTTTTTATATATTGTGATGCATCGATATCATTAATCTGTTCTGCTTCTCCGATGGTCATTTCCCTATAGACTACACTTTCCATAAATCACTCTCCATATAATTATTCCATTTTTCCATAATAATAGTTGTTTTCGTCTGAAAGTTTTTCATCAAACCTGTAGCCTAGCGGAGCCAGATCTCTGATGTCTTCTCCCTTATTGACAAGGTTTTCAGCAAGTATCCCCACCATCTCACCTCTAGCCTTCTTACCTTCATAGCTGGACAGTCTCCTACTTTCCTTACCCAATCCCTTCTTGAAGTGGATATTGAGGATTTTCCCCTTTTTAAGCTTGACCATCCTTGCAAACTCATTTGAGGCAAGGTTTATAACAAGCCCATCATCCTGGAACAGGTCAACCATTTCATCCTTCCAATAGCTGTATAGGGTCTCCTTCAGAGGCTTCATGGTCATATCAAGCCTATATGGCCAGATAGGGGTATCTGGGCTTACTGCTCCATACATGGCAGAAAGGATCAAGAGGCTGTTGTCCAGATAGTTTTTCTGCTCTTTGCTGTAGTCTCCGTATTTGATCCCATCAAAGGCTACCCCCTTGTAAAGATCAATTGCCCTAGCCTTGATGTTATCCGGTTTCCAACCATTATATAGTTCATAGGTATCCTCAAGAAGATCTCCCTTTATTTTCATAAGTTTCCCAAGCTTTGACTTTGAATAGCCTCCCAGGGTTTTAAAGAGTTTTTCCGTCTTCTCAGACCACATAATACCCCTACCATAATCATCAATATTTTCCATACTCTGGGTCTTGCTTGGTGACATGATTATCTTCATATTACTGTTTTCTCACCTCGCTACTTTTTCTCTATCTCGACTACACATTGAGTCTTTATCTTCTCCACAAGGAACTGAAGGGCATCGATTACATGGGGTCTGATGTCTCCCCCAACCAGAACATACATGATGTCATCCCCAACCTGAAGCTCCCCTTCGTTTAGCCATACTCTGACATGATAGATTCCATCCATTTTCCTAGTTTCCTCAACTGCCTTCTGAACCTTTTCCTCGTCATATCCAAACTCCATACCCGTAACCTGGGAACCGTCGTCAATTCCCTGTCTGACCTTTGCCTTTGGAGTCTCCCTTACAACTCCATTATGGAAAAGATACATCCCAACCTGGTTAGCCTTTGGGTCTTTCTTGGCTTCCTCTATCCACTGATCCATAGATGGTGATTTTTTTGCCATTTTATCATCCTTTCTCTAATAGTCTGATTTTAGTCCAGCTCCACACATGGGAAGCAGGACATCCTTAAGTTTTCCCTCCTGCCCGATCAGCTTTAAATAGGCAGCATAGGTTGCAGCTGTTGTATGTTCAACATAGACTCCCTTTTTCGCCAGCTTTTCACGAGCAGGCAATATTCCGTCCTCAGGAGCTGTTATCACCCTGATTTGGTATTTGTATATATATTCAAGTATCTCATCCCCACGCATGGGAGCACCTATGGCTATTCCCTCTGCCATGGTCTTTTTTGGAGTGATGTGTTCTATCTCCTTTTTCCCTGCCTGTACTGCCTCTGCAAAGGGTGCACAATTCTCCCCCTGTACGGCAAAGACCCTTGGCATCTTATCAATGATTCCAGATTGTAGCAGCTCTTCAAGTCCAAGCATAACCCCCAAAAATAGGGTTCCATTTCCAAGGGGTACAAAAATATTCTCTGGAATCCTCTTCAGCTGCTCATATATCTCGTAGATATATGTCTTGGTTCCCTGATAGAAGAAGGGATTGAACACATGGTTGGCGTAGTAGACTCCCTCTTCCTCCACCTTACTCCTGCAAACATCAGCACAGTGGTCTCTTGATCCAGGAACTACATTCACCCTTGCTCCATGTGATCTTATCATATCTATTTTCTTTGGTGATGTCCCCTCCGGAACAAATATCTCACTCTCAATTCCTGTCTTTGCACCATAGGCAGCCATGCTGTTCCCTGCATTTCCACTGCTGTCCTGGACAAGGGACTGAACCCCTATTGATTTTGCATGGGCAATGAGAACAGCCGCCCCCCTGTCCTTAAAGGATAGGGTTGGCATAAAGTAATCCATCTTTAGCATAACATCCTCATCAAGATGAATCGCGGGAGTCATTCCCTCTCCAAGGGAGACCTTGCCAAGAGCCTTGCTATGGACGGGAATCCACTCCCTGTACCTCAAGAGTCCCCACTTGTCGCTCTTGATCTTTTCAAGGTCAAATTTTGGAGGCTGGTAGTCCAGCTTCCACAGACCTCCACATTCACATTTTGCCTTCCGTGTATCTACACTTTCCTCCTTCTTGCACTTGGAACAGATAAATTTCATCATTTTCCTCCTATAGACCCTTGACAGGTTTTGAAGTATCATAGCCCAGTTCATAGTAATTGTTGTTGTTGAACTGGAAGTCCTTGATTACATCCAGCCCCAGCTTGTCCACGTGGGCCTTGTAGGACCTTGGATTGATGTGGTTAATAAAGGTTATGAGAATAGGGAACCTCTTGTTCATCTGGGCTCTTGAAAAGTCGAAGAGCCTAGGCAGCACCTCTGTTCCCCTGTAGCTTTTCTCTATGCATATGGGCCCGTACTGGTATGAGTTTTCAGTGGATAATGTCTCCCCCAGGTACTCAGTATCCGGCAGGTCCTTTATCATATGCTGGAAAAGCGGCCATTCTGACCAATATTCCCAGGATGCAGCCATTGCATATGCAACGACCTGGTCACCGTCACAGGCTATGGCTATCCCCTCTTCCTTGTCGATGAGCTCTCCAAACTGCTCAGGTGTGAAAAGAGTTGTTACGAAGCCGTCCGGCTTGTCCTCTTCACTTATGGTCGATACGTGGTATTTCTTCTGAAGCTCTGAAATCTGTGGTATGTCATCTTTGGTAGCATTTCTGTATATCATTTCAGCCTCCTCTATTTTTGTCTTTACACCTATAATATGATTTTACCATATCAGGGTATGGTTTAATCTTGGTTTTTATCCAGGACCCTTGAAATTTCTCGTAAAGCTCTTCCCCATACACCAAGTAAATACCCCTTTCAACAGAGTCGAAAGGGGCAAAAATAAGAAGAAGGTTCTTTTTTGTTTGTTATTCAAGCTCAGCAAAGAGCTCATGGATATTGCCCTCTGGATCTGCAAAGAGTGCTGTCCTCTGATTCCATGGCATATCCTGTGGCTCATGAACAGGAACTGCTCCCAGCTTTACAATACTCTCATAGGAAAGGTCCACATCCTCCGGAGTCTGGCAGGGAAAGGCCAGTTCAAATCCCTGTCCGGATGGCTTTTTCAAATACTCCTGGCTAAATCCAACCATAACGCTTCTCTTGCATATTGCAAACCTCACTCCGCTGCTTCGAAACTCAACATAGTCCCCTAAATCATTTATTGCCTCAAAGCCAATGACTCTGCTATAAAAGTCCTTCATTTTTTCAACATCGTCTGTCCAAATTGTTATAAGGTTAATTTCAGCCTTCATTTTATTCAACCTCCCCGGTTTTCCTGATTGCCAAATAGTGTCTTGTTATTCCTATCATTGCAAAGAAGCCTATGTAGCCTGAAACAGGTAGAACAATACCTATTAGCTCCTTAAAGCCCAGCAGGCTCCCCACAAAAGCTACGGTGATGAGGATCCCTATAAGTGGCCTAAGCTTATAGTTCCTGTACTTTCTTACCCGATAAGCCACTCCATACAAAAATGAAAGAGCTGTTCCAAACATGCCTGTAAACAGCAGTAGTGAATATACTATTCCAAGTATGGGGTTCACTCTATTGGCCAGAGCCAACATGGGTAGTTCCGCATGTTCCACCATATCCCTGAAAAGTATCATGGGTAGCAAAATGCAAATAAATACAAGGGATAGCTGTATAATACCTCGAAGCATACCTCTATGGATGCTACCCTCTTCTTTTACATCTGGAGATATGGGCACCAATATTGAGATTGCTCCCATCATATTATATGAAACAAACGCAAGCGTAGCCATTACCCAGTTTCCAAGCAGAGGATTCTCATTTGAAAAGGGTGTGGCAGCTATTGAGTTTGTCTCAAAGGTCAAGATTGATAAGACTCCAATTACCATTCCAACCACAATCATCACTGGTACTGTTATGGAAAACACTGTTAGCACACCCTTGGCTTCCCATAGAGCTACCACTCCCAATAGAATTGTCATCAAAACACTTCCAATTATTGCTGGTACACCATACAGCTGATTCAATAGGGCACCTGTCCCAGCAACCATTATAACCACTGTCCCGAAAAGATAGAATATGTAGGTTAGGCTGAAAAAGCCCCTCAGCCAATGGATATCCTTACGGATAATTATTCTATCAAACTCTGTTATTCCAGTCTTACGGGCAGTTTTCATAACGAAGCATCCCAATATGTACAATAATGCCAAGGATATTGGCATGGCAATCAATCCGTAGATGCCGAAAACTCCAAAAAATTGCATTACCTCCTGTCCGGACACAAAGCCTGCTCCAAGAAGGCTTCCCGTAAAGCCCATTGCTATTTCCTTAGGTTTTATACTCTTTATGTTCAATCGTATCCCTTCCTTGGGGTGAATTTATGTATAAAATTTGAGTCAAAAAGAACCGTCCCCGGTGACTCATAGATAGAATTCTGGCAGCTTACGCTCCTTAAACTGGTCTTCAAGCTCCCTTTTATGTCTTAGGTAGTCTGGGTCATCAAAATATTTAGCCTCAACCGGACACCTCTTTATACAGGCTCCACATTTGATGCATATTCCGGTCAGGATTTTTACATTTTCCACCGGAATTGATCCCATCGGACATACCTTCGCACAAATCTTGCAGTCTATGCAAGTGTCCTTTGTCTTTGGTTGAATTCTCCGGATATCAACGGGATTTCCGTCTTCATCAAGAGGTTTGTAGTATCCCTTGTAGTGGGGATTGCCCCTAATATGTAGGTCATCTGGTTCAAATCCAGCATCCAAATCAAGCCTCTTGGCAAATTCTCTGGCCATTTCCAGATCCTCCTTATCCGGTCTACCCTTGGCGAGGTCATATGAAAAGGAATGCTCTCCAATAAATGCAGCGGCTCCAACCACTTTAAAGCTTCCATGATTCAGGATATCCCCAAGCTCCAGAAGGGCATCATCATAGGCCCTGTTACCGTAGAGAACAACCGCCACTGCCTTGGCTCCATTACCCTTCAATCCTGAGAGGTATTTTAGAAGTACATTGGGTACCCTACCGGCATACACTGGAACACCGGCAATTACAAGGTCCCCTTCCTTGAAGTCTGGATAATCCGTTCTGCCAGCTGGCAATGTGAAATCATGGTGAACAATGCCACAGCCTTCCTTCTTCGCAATAGTGCTAGCCATTTCCATCACTACCTTTTCACTTGTTCCTGTTGGACTGAAGTAAAACGAAATAACCTTTTTCATCCTTACCACCTCTTAAACCCTTCTAAAAAAGCAAAAGGAACCGTCCCCAATGCTTTATAATACTTTAGATTATGCCTGCTTCCACCAGTTTTTCCTTGATTGCCCCCATTGATAGGACTCCTGATCTCATTATAATATTCCGTGTATAATCATTATACATCAAAAATGACTTGATGCTCTTCCATTTAATGTTTAAAAATAGACTTTTTGAATTTCTCCTGTAGATTGCTGCAGCTCTTTCCATATCCACTTCAATTGCTTCAGCAAGATTCAATGCACTCCTGAACCCATAGCTTAAGCCCTCTGCTGAGCTTGGACTTATCCAACCGGCAGCCTCCCCTATAAGGACAACCTTGCCTTTTCCTGTAAGTATTTGGTCTGTTCCGCAAGGTCTATTAAGGTAGGCGCTGTTTTTCCCCAGGCTCTTTCCAAGGTCAAATCCCTCCTCCTGAAGCTTTCTCTTAAGCTGCTCAAATTTTTCGGTAGGTTCCCTATCTGGATCCAATGCACTCCCAACAATCAGAAAGCCTTCCTTGGGTATGGTCCAGGAATAGAAATCTGTGATATCCTTGTTGAATATTGACCCGTAGTAGGGCTGATCCTCAGTCTGTCTGAAGTATTCCTGTATGGCTATGTATTTTTTTGGTCCTTTCCTGTCAGGAGCCAGCTGCCTTCTGACCCTAGAGGAAGCACCGTCTGCTCCAACCAGCAGCCTAGCTGTAGCTAGCCTCTCCTCCCCATCCTTCGCATAGCTTACCTGAACCCCTTTCCCAAACTCCACGTATTCCTTGAAAATGGACCTGTCCTCAATTACAACCTCAGATGGGACAAGGGAAATCAACCATCTGTCGAACTTCTCCCTGTTGACGTTTATATAGTGACGCTGGTAGTACCTTTCAAGATCATGACCCAGGTCCATTGTCCTTACAGCAAAAAGCTGAGGTCCATCAAGAACATCTCCTGGAATTCCAAGGCCAAGCTCCGCCAATAGTCTTTGTGCATCAGGTGCCACAAGACCTCCGCAGCACTTCTTGAAATCATTCCTGCTGATTCTTTGCATGTCTCTTCGCTCAATCAAAAGTACCTTTCTGCTCCTTCCCAAAAGTCTGGCCAAGGTTGCTCCTGCAGGTCCACCACCTCCGATGATAACATCATACATCATATCTCACCTTCCCTATCGTCTTCCCTGTATTCCAGAATATCCCCCGGTTGACAGTCAAGAGCCCTGCATATTGAATCCAGTGTGGATAGTCTTATGGCCTTGGCCTTGCCATTCTTGAGGATCGAAACATTGGCCAAGGTTATCCCCACCTTTTCTGAAAGCTCTGTGACGCTCATCTTTCTCTTTGCAAGCATAACATCTATGTTTATAATAATTGCCATCTATTTCACCTCAAATCGTAAGGTCATTGTCTTCCTTGATCCTTATTGCCTGATCAAGAAGCTTTTGGAGTACAGCTGCGAAGGTCCCTATCACAATTGATGCCGATATGATAATAATTGGAAATCCAACAAGCCCTGGTGCATCATCCATATCTGCGATTGGGTATAGAAAGGGGAGCATCACAGTATAGATTCCCGCTATCGATATCGCTGCCAGCTTTATCCTTCCCAAACCATGGACCGCTTCCTGGGAAAAGGCACTGTTTCTGTCAATTAGTCCAAGCAAGCTCCATGCCTGAATAAGAGCATAGAAGTATGCAAGTGCTGTCAGATATGCACCTGCAATCATTGGTATTGGAAAGAAGCCTACAGAAGATGGCAGCCAGAATATACATATTGCAAGTATGGGCAAACTCATGAATATCAATGCCCCTCTCAGTAGAAGGGTCGTTCCCTTGTTCATTTTAAACACCTCTCAATTTAATTTCTTGTATTGAGTTTAGCAAATTATTTATTGTATTACAATAAATAATTGTTCTTTTAGTAGATTTTCTTCCCCTGAAAATTAGTCAATAATCCCTAATAAATTTGGGTAATACTAGAAATAGGTATTATAACATATCAAAATTTGATTACTTATAATTAACTCTATCTACCGACCTGTAATTCTTATGAAAGGGAGGATTAATATGTACAAATTTGAAAAAGTCCATTACAAAAACATCATAAATATTGAAAAGCTAACAATACATGAGAACCTTGTAACATCAATTGTAGGACCTAGTGGAAGCGGCAAGACAACATTTATACGTCTGTTGAACAAGCTTATCAGTCCCGATGAGGGGGATATTATCTACATGGGCAAGCGACTTATGGAATGGGATTCCGTGGAGCTTAGAAGAAAGGTTGTAATGCTCCCTCAACAGCCTGCAATCTATTCAGGAACTGTTAGGGACAATCTCCTAAAGGGTCTACTCTATTCAGAAAGGGAGCCTGTGTCAGATGATGTGCTTTTGAAAATGCTGGAATCAGTCAAGCTTAATAAGGACCTAGAGGATGATGCAGAGCTTCTTTCAGGAGGAGAAAAGCAAAGGCTTGCCCTTGGCAGGGTTCTGCTTATGGAGCCGGAGGTTTTGCTTCTTGACGAGCCTTCTTCAGCTCTTGACGACAAAACCGAGCTGATGATCATCGAAGAGGTTGTGGACTACACCAGAAGGAATAACAAAACCCTTGTGATGGTAACCCATTCAAACAGGATCGCGGAGGACTTTTCTGACCAGATAATAAGAATCTCCCCGGATGAACCAGTCCAGATAAGGGAGGTATCAAGATGAGCAATGATATAATGAATCTTCAGCTTTGGCAGATCGGGGCAGCCTATGTCTTTATCGCCCTTCTTCTTGTTATAGTTAGAAGAAGAGGAATAGGCAGGGAAAGGGAAATACTTATCGCCTCTATACGGATGACCCTCCAGCTTGTACTGGTGGGATATGTCCTTGTATATATCTTTGAGAGTACACACCCTCTTATGACCATCCTTGCAGTTGGGGTTATGGAGGCATTTGCAATTGACAACATCTTTAAACGGACAAAGGAAAAACTTTCAGGCAAGCTCAAGAAAATCATAGCCTTTTCAATGGTGACGGGCACCCTTACAAGCATTCTATATTTTCTATTTGTGGTCATAAGGATATACCCTTGGTTCAATCCCCAATACTTCATTCCCATAGCGGGGATGATAATAGGTAATTCCATGACGGGAATATCCCTGGGTGTCAAGGGTATAGCAGAGGGAATGAGAAACCAAAGAGCCCTGGTGGAATCGTCCCTGATGCTGGGTGCGACTCCAGCCAGAGCTTCACGGGAAATTGTGAACAGTGCATTTGATTCCGCAATCCTTCCCACCATCAATTCCATGGTTGGAATGGGAATTGTGTCCCTTCCTGGCATGATGACAGGTCAGATCCTTTCCGGAACATCACCACTTATTGCTACCAAGTATCAGATTGCAATTATGCTGGGTATTGTGGGAAGCGTGGCTCTTTCTGTGATACTCTTTGTAATACTTGGCTACAGAACCTTCTTCAACCAAGAGGACCAGCTTATCCAAACTGACAATTAGTCCTCCATCAAGCCTGTTATTACCCTAAGCTTTCCAGGCAGCACCTCTATGTCCAGAGGAAGGTCCGGCCCCTTTTCCCCATCAACATCGCTTTCAATGGATGACCCTTCAGCTACTGAGATTTGGAGTCTTCTTGACCTGAAATAATCAACATTGTCATTATCCTCCAGGTTGCCCATCAAGACTGATGGGCTTATTTTTATTGCTTCCATAATATCCAACTTTCTAAACACCAAAATATTCAGCATCCCATCACCCATATTCACTTTGGGTAGAATTTTCCTGAATCCTCCGATAGTGTCCAACAGACCTGCTGCAAGAACTTCAATATCACCCTCCCAGCTTCCATCATCCATGGACAAGCTAACTCCAAATGATGCATCCTTAGCCAGCTCCCTGGCGGAAGCTATGAAATAGGCCAAAGGCCCAAGCTTTGATTTCTCATCACTGTCAACATTGTGAATGGCACTGGGAATTTTGCCAATTGCCAAGGTGTTTGTGTAGTACCTGTCATTTGCCTTGGCTACATCTATCCTCCTGATATATCCATCCTTGAGGAGATCAATTGCATCCTCTGGATCCTGCGGTATCTTAAGTGCTCTTGCCAAATCATTCACAGTCCCCATAGGCACTATGCCTAGAACTGGAGGATCATCAAAACCGGCAAGACCATTAACCGTCTCATTGACCGTTCCATCCCCTCCAAGGGCCACAACGATTTGAAAGCCCTTATCACCTGCTTCCTTTGCATATCTTGTGGCATCCCGCTTTCCTTTGGTATGTCTCACCTCAAGATACTCATAATCCTCTCCCATTACCTTCCTGATCCTATCTTCGAATTCTTCTGCCCTTTCCTTTCCAGATGAAGGATTGATTATTATCATGGCCGATTTCTTCATAGCGACACCTCCGAAATTTAATCTACTCATATTTATGCACCATATACTCAATTATCACTCCATACACAATCCCTGCCATAAAACTTACCGGATCTTGAAATCCCGATGTTGCATAGAATGCAAAGGAAACCAATAGTCCAAATCCGGCACCTCTCAAGAGAGATTTATTAAGTGAAACCCTCTTCCAGGAAGCACCTATCAAGATTCCCATAATGAGGCGATTATACCAGAGGGCAAAGAGCCAGTAGACCTCCCTTTCAAATCCAGACCTTATGGATGCACCAACTATACAAACCACACCAAGGAGCATACCTGTTATAATTGATATCTTCATTCTACGGGTGATCATTAGCCATCCCAACCTTTCCTGGAATATTAATCAACTGCCTTGTCTTTTCTATACTTACCCAAAATTTGAGCTTTGTCTGTGTTGCATCAAAAAACAAACAAAGAAGGAATCTCCCATGGATGACCCCTTCTCTAAATTCTGAATATTTATGTTCAACTAATTCATCATCTGTTCTGATGGGAATCATAATTTCCCCTTACAAGCCTAAAGTTCAGCAATAGCCTCAATTTCCACAAGGCTACCTCCATGGAGCTCAGGAACCGGAACTACAATCCTTGCTGGCTTGTGGTCTCCAAAGAATTCCGAGTAAACCTCATTAACAGCATCCCAATTCTTCACACCTATTATATATATCCTGCATTGTACGACATTCTCCCTGGCTGCTCCAGCCTCCTTAAGGACCCTTTCAACATTTGACAGGGCCTGTCTTGCATGGTCCTTAACTCCACCGGCAGGAAGTTCCCTAGTGTCAGGGTCTACTGATAGTTGCCCTGATACATAAAGCATCCCGTTTGAAATTACTCCAGGGGAATAATGTCCCTTGTTATCACCTTTGAATTTTGGCTGTACCTTTATCATATCTTTACCTTCCTCTCATTATTTTTGGCCGTTCAGGTCCTTCCTTAACTCTCTCCAATTTGGAATAAAGCTAGTCATTAGTCTCTTGAATCTGTCATTGTGGAGTCTTTCCAAAAGGTGAGTCATTTCATGGACTATGATGTATTCAAGCAAGCTCTCATCTCTTGTGGCCAATTTTAGGTTGATCCATATTCTCCTGTCCCTAATGTTGCAGGTTCCCCAGCGGGTCTTCATGCTCTTAACTCCAAAAGCCTGGACATCTACTTCCATTATCTTCTCCCATTTTTCGATATACTCTGGAATTAGTGCCTTAAGCTGGTCCCTGTACCATTCGTTAAGAAGCTTCTCTCGCTTGTCCCTTGTGTGGCCTTTTCTTACAAGCAAGACTAAATTGTCATCCTCCATCTTAACCATCTGTCTACCAGATGTTGTCCGTACCTGCAGTGGGTACTCCCTACCCAGAAAATAGTGATTCTCACCTGCTAGATATTCCTTTGGTCTATCAATTTTGGTCTTGCTGAGATTTTCCCTTTGAAGCCTGATCCACTCCATTCTTGATTCTACGAAGCCTACTATGAAATCATCACTTACTCCATTTGGAACCGATATCCTAACCTCCCCATTTGGGGAATGGACTGATAACCTGAGTGTCTTTATATTCTTTCTTCTCAGTTGAATCTTTATATCCTCAACCATCAATTCCTTTGTCATATTAAAGCCTGACCAATCTCAATTGTATTTCCCTCCAGCTTGGCTGCAGTTTCAGGGCTGCAGGTTGTAAATATGACCTGGTGCTCATCTGCAAACTCCCTTATCATTCTTACCGCAGCATGCTTTCTGTCAGGATCCATATCCACAAGGCAGTCATCCAGAACAAGAATACCCCTTGTCTCCCTAAGCAAATTCTCCGCCAAGGCAAGTCTAACTGCAAGTCCTACGGAATCCCTTGTTCCAGTTGACAGAAGCTCCAGTGGCATCCTAGTGGATTCCACCCTTTCCAGGATTATGTCCATGGATTCCCCAATTCCACTTATGTCGTAGTTGTTCTGGGTTAGTATCCTAAGATACTTGGACATTGATTGGACCAATGGCTTGTCTGTATCACTATCCAGTCTCTCCTTGGTCTTGCTGAAGGCATTCTTTATCCTTAATAGGGCCTCCCCCCTATCAAGTAGCCGATTGAAGCTTTCCTGGGCTGACTTGAACTCCGTTTGCAGCTCCTCATATGAGGTATCAGGTAGATTTCTCTCACATTCCACATATCTTTCCCTTGCTTCATAAAAATCTGCATTGAGCTTTTCAGCCTCTTCCCTTGCAGCTTTCAGTGCAAGGAAGAACTCATCCGGATCCTTGAATTCCTCTGGCAGACTCTTCAGAACGTCCAAGTCCTTACCAAGGATTTTAAGATCTGCTCTCCTATCTATCATGAGATCCATAAGATTTTCCTGGGAGCCAAACCTTTCCTTCCAAGAATCAAGTTTATCCTCAATTGATTTTTGATCAACCCTTTTGCCAAGGATTTCTCCGTTAATACCATCCATTTCCTCTTCAATCTCGGCAAGGCCCCTTAAACCCTCCAGGTCACCAAGCCCTGCAAGGATCTTTTCCAGGTCTTCCCTGGATTCTTCCCCAATAAGGATCTGAAGTCGTTCATCCAGCCTATTGATTGCCTCCTGAATCATTGTCTGCCTTTCTCTTTCCCTCCTGGCTTCCTGGAGGGAACCAACCTGAATATCCTTTAACCTGTTTTCAATACCTTCCTTCAGCTCCCTTGCTCTTGCCGCTGATTCCTCCAGGTTATGGTCTCCTGCAGATATCCTTATCTCAAGTCCATCACTGCTTCTTATTGTCAGCATCCCCTTGGCTGAAAATTCATCACCTTCTGCCGTCTTTCTTTCATCCTCAAAACCCTCTGATACATATATATCAGCACCCTTTGGACTACTTATCAGCTTTCCCCTTAGGCCGCTTGCACCAAGGACCATCTGGAGCTCTCTCAGCTGAAGGCTTTCAGCCTCCAAAAGTTCCAAATCCTCCTTGGATATCTTCTTCAGTCCATTCAGTTCAAAATGCCTTTTTTCAAGCTCATCCTCTGTAGCTTCTATATTGTCAAGTCTCTTCTTGATTCTGTCTCTTTCACCTACCTTGGCGGCCAGCTCCCTCTCACTTTTTAAATTCTCAAGCCTTTCTCCAAGTCTCTTTAGCTGCCCCTCGAGGACTTCTATTCTCTCTGCAGCCGAGGGCCAGCTTTTCTGGATCTCCTTAAGCTCATTTATATCCTCTTCAATCTTTGTGATTTTAGGCTGCAGCTGCTGCCTTTTTCTTATATCTGTTTCAAGGTCTTCGAGGCCCTTCTTTCTCTCCCTCAGCTGATAGAGACGCTTTTCAACCTCCTTGAGGCCGTTGTATGCATCCTCAAGCTCCTGCTCCCTTTTTCTGGCATCCTTTAACTGCTGATTGAGGTCTTCCTTTCTGTAGAAACTCTCAATAATCCTCCCCAGACCGATCTTGTATGGATCATTTATTCCCCTATTGTTTTCAGGATACTCCTTGTCTATATCCCATCTCTTGTACATATCCTCAATCTGGGCATCTATTCTACCCTCAAGCTCATCCAGGGACACTCCATCAAGCTCCATCACCGTCCTTCTTAGAAAATCTCCAATTTCAACATTGGTGCCATTATGGGAGGTCATTCTTTCAATGGCATTCTTAAGTTCCTCCTGCTTTGAGAATATTATCCTCCTGTAGGTCTCCTCACCAAATACAAGAAGACTTCCGACAATCTCCTCAATGGTAGCCTCATCCTTCTTGATGGACCCGTCAGGCATTGTCAATGATATAGACGGCGTGGCTCCCCATTCCTTTCTGAGGATGTATTCCTCATCACCATGTAGGATGTGGACAGAACCATCTATGAAATCCCCATGGGGATGGGGCATGAATCTTTTCTTGAACTCCTTGTCCTCCTTGGAGCGGTCTCCAACCTTTGTGCTGTTAAAAAGTGTTGCCGCAATTCCGTTCACCAGGGTGCTCTTACCAGCCTCATTGGGTCCCAGGATCACATTAAGCTTTTCATGAAACTCCAGATTCATATCCTTGATTCCTGCAAATTGTCTCGTTGAATAGGACTTTATGATCATTTCCTCACCTCCGAAATGATTTCATATGCAAGTTGCAGGGCTTCCTCGTCCTCTTGAAGTGATAGGAGAAGCTGCTCAGGAAAGGATCCCTTAGTGAACTCCCTGTGTATCTTATCTGAATTTATCCTGATCTTCAGCTCTGAATCATCAAGTATAAGGTGAAGAAGTCTTTCCTCCAGGTCCTCCCTTATCTTGAGTCTATGTCTGTAGGCCTCCTCATCAATGGTTCCCTTGATACGTATCCTTGCAATGGTATTCTTGATATCTTCCTTGAATTCTCTCTCAATCCGACCGTAATCCTCCATCTGATTCACCTTGAACTCCAGATCCATAAAACTGTATTTTCCTGTTTCCACCCTCCTTGCATCAACTTCCCTATTGTCATCTATATCTACAATCCATGCATTACCCCCATGCCTGCAGTCAAGTCCGTCTGGTTCGGGAGTTCCGGGGTTGTAAACCTTCCAGTTCTTGATGGTGTCCATCTCAGGGTAGGTAATGTGTGTATGACCCATCAACCACACATCAACGGGTATCCTATCCAGCTCCTCAAGGGCCATATTAAAGTACTGGTTATCCAGATCGGGTGATATCCCTGAAAGCGCTCCATGTCCAACTCCTATGTTAATGAGATTCCTATCAATCTCCATTTTCTTGAGCCATCCCAGATTGTTTTCCCTGGAGTGTTTTGAATGGCATCCTGCTGGATATATGACTGCATCCAGCCCGCATTCCCTTAGATCATAGGGTTTTTCTTCCCTTAAAAGCATAACCCTGTCATCAACAAAATTGAGAAAGCTTGACCACAGGTCCACCATCTCCGTGTGATAATCGTGATTCCCAGGTAGAATGGCAACACAGCTCCCTTCGAATTTTGAAAGATGCTCTGCCACTGCAGCCTGGGTTTTCTTGTCAATCCCCTTTATCTTGTCAAAGAGGTCCCCCGCTATTACAAAGAGGTCGCTTCCCTCCCTGTTGGCCTGCTTTACCATCCTTTCTATCACTTCAATCCGTGCAGCCTTCAAAAGCTCCCTTACTCCTGCAGGATAGCTGTTAAAGGTCATGCCTATATGTATGTCTCCAGTATGGAAAATCCTGATCCCCACAATATCACTCCTCCTATCAGCCCTTATAAATCGTTCATAAGAATATCTTAACATAACCGGGCATCTTTTTCCCAACAAAAAGGACACCCTTACGGATGCCCATTAACAGTTATTCAAACTTTACCTCAACCCTACCCAGCTGGCTGAACTCACATCTGAACTCATCCCCTGCGGAAGCTGCCGGTGATGCCGTAAAGGCTCCTGAAAGGATGACTTCCCCTTTTTTAAGGGATTGTCCAAAATCGTGCAGCTTGTTTGCAAGCCAAGCCACACCCATTGCAGGGTTTTCAAGGACCTCCTTGCCGGTACCGCTGTTTACAAGCTCACCATTCTTGTAAAGGGTCATTTCAATATCCGGTAATGAAATCTCATGAATATCAAGCTTCTTACCCCCCAGGATGTAGAGGGCGCTTGATCCGTTGTCTGCAATGGTGTCAACAAGCTTTATTTTCCAGTCTTCTATTCTGCTGTCCACTATTTCAATTGCTGCACATACATAGTCAGTGGCTGCATATACATCCTCAATGGTCACATTGGGGCCAACCAGGTCCTCCTTCAGCACAAAGGCCACCTCCCCCTCAACCTTTGGTTGGATGGCAATGTTCATGGAAACCGTACCTCCATTTTCAACCTCCATGCTCTTGAACAGGTGTCCAAAGTCAGGCTCGGTGATATTAAGAAGCTGCTGCATACCCTTTGATGTCAAACCGATTTTCTTCCCTGTGAGATGTTCCCCCTCAGACAGAGCTCTTTTCACATTCCTCATCTGTATATCATAGGCATCATCCACAGTGAGTTTGCTGTTTGTCATGGTCAAGGGTCTCATGGCCGTTCTTCTCTTAAGTGATTGGTAGAGCTCCATTGATAATTGTTCATTTGTAATCAGTTTTTCTTCCATAGTCATCCTCCTGTCAATTGATAATTAAATAAAACACTGTCTCGGAATAATCCCGGGACAGTGCAAAATAACAAGTTACTTCTTCCCAAACATTCCACCTAGCATATCGCCAATATCATCCACTACGCTGCCATCCTTGTCCTTATCAAGAA
>Ga0224486_100323_pt1 | contig 17611 bp, 19 predicted proteins | sample TexhydDE_CT_test_FD_172013 | JGI IMG/M metagenome (GOLD analysis project Ga0224486, IMG submission 172013) | Fracking water microbial communities from deep shales in Oklahoma, United States - hydraulically fractured wells DE_CT_test ...
GAAAAAGAAATTCAAGTACCCCAAATTCACTTATGGACAAATTGTGCTTTCTAAGCCTCTTTTCAATTCTCCCGAACAAGGCATTGTGCGTTCTGGCTATTGCGATTACCAGCTTCAAATTGTTTCGGTCCATGATATCCCTCCGAATATTTATCTTTAATTCAAGATAATTGTAATCCATATTTATCTTGATGTCAAGATATTATTTGTTGTACATTAATAATGACCCCTCCATAATCCGAGGGGGTCACCATATATCATTCTTGTCTATTGTTGCTGCTGTCTTTTTTTCCATCCCTTCCTTAAAGGCTGCGATTAAGGCATCCTCTTCTCCATAAACCGCTCCCACAAGGATGAGTCAGCAGAACCGTCCCCAGTGACTCAACCTCCTGCTAGCGGAGCAATGAAACTTAAGATATCGCCATCAGAAAGCCTTTTGTCCAGAGGTTCCTTTTTGTAGTTCAATCCATAGAAGCCCATATTATATACTATCCTTGGTATTCCCATGGTCCTTAGAAGATCACCAACCGTGCTCCCATCTTCCATTTGTAGGAAACCATCATCATCCAGAAGGTCTCTTTTCCCAAAGGGGCCAGGATATACTCTTACCCTTATCATAAAACCACCCTATTCAATGTTCAAAAGTCTTGGAAGATCAAGGCCTTGGATAGTCTGCCCAAGGGGTTTTCCACTTTCCTCATCCCAACCGAAATGCTTCCAGTGTCCTTTCATCATATCCTCTATGGGAACAGTCCTGCCCTTAAGGGGGCCTTCCTTCATTGGTGGGTCTCCTGCTATCCGTTTGTGCATCCTAAAGCTCATTGGGTCGATTCCTTCCCTTATATTGAACATCTGTCGCAGAGTCTGCATCCTCTTCCCAATTTCCATATACTCATCCGGAGTTTTTTCCCATCCCGTCGCTGCATTTAAATAGTCAAACAGCCTCCAGTTACCTAATCCGGATATCATTGCAAACAGGCAACCTCCAGAACCGTCAAGAATTTGTTTGATGCAGCTGTTTGCAACTGACTTGAGGGCCGTCTCATCCGTAGCCTCGTACTTGTTCCCCTTGGAGCCCTTGCTGCTTATCTTGGGTGCCCAGGATACGAAGTCCCACAGTCTCATGTAGTTGTAGTATAGTCCAGCCCCAACTGTATGTCTTCCTGGTGTGGGATCTGCTGAAAAATGTATACCCAGGATTGGATCCAGTCTTGGATCATGCATACCCGGCTCCTGTCCCCCTGCATTGATTGCATACATATATGAGTTCTTCCCTATCCTCTCAGCTGCCAGCTTCACTCCGTCGGCCAAAACATCTCCAAAGCCCTCACGGTTTATCATCTTTTCTGCAAGGGCTATGATAGCTCCGGTATTTCCCCATGTCAGCTCCAAGCCATCGGTGTCGTCCCGTGTTATGGTTCCATTTTCAAAGCACTCAATTGCAAACCCTATGGTATTTCCGGCAGATATTGTGTCCATGCCCGCCCTGTTCATGATTTCATTTATGTAGTATATGGAATCCAGACTCTCGTTTAGAAGCAAGGCTCCAAATGAGTTTACGGTCTCATACTCAGGCTTATGGCTTGTCTCAAACTTTCCTCCTGTAACATCGGAGATATTGCATACCCCTCCGCAGCCGATAACACAGGAATAACAGTGATACTTCCTTTCCTCCCGTTCAATTATCCTGTCGGGATTCATGTTTCTGTAGGATGAAAAATGGTAGTCCAGGATTGAGCCTCCCCAGTTTTTAACAGGGGCATCTCCGCTTGGAAGACCAAATGTATTGGAGAATATCGTCCCCCATTTTTTCATCATGGGAATGCTCATCATTCCGTCCTGTGGCATCAGGCCACCAGCCTTTTCCATCAACCTGCTGGCCATGGGAAGCATGCTGCCCTTGACCATTCCCGGCAGCTTTACATTCTTTACCTTTTCGCTGTATTCCTTGGTGATCATAAGGATCTCTTCCCTGTTATGGGGCTCAATCTTGCCGGTTCCTGCAAGGACCACAGCCTTCAGCTGCTTTGAACCCATTACAGCACCAAGCCCGGACCTTCCCGCCATTCTGCCCTTGTCGTTGGAAATCCCGGCAATCAAGGATTTTTTCTCCCCAGCCTGACCGATTACAGCGACTGCCGCCTTCCTTTCTCCACCGTGGATCTCCAGAAGCATCTCCTCTGACTCCACTGCATCCCTTCCCCAGAGGAAGCCGGCATCCATTAGTCTTGGTCCATCATCATCCACATAAAGGTATACAGGATTCTCAGAAATCCCTCTGAAAAATATTCCATCATAGCCGCTTCTCTTTATTGCAGGGGAAAGATTACCCCCACAGTTTGAATCTCCCCAGCCTCCAGTGATTGGAGATTTCCCTACAGCCAACCATCTTCCCGTTACAACGCTGCCGGTTCCTGTTAGAAGCCCGCTTACAAAACCCAGAATATTGTCCTCTCCTAGAGGGTTCGCACCCTTTGGAATATTTCTGTAGAGATAATATGCTCCAAGTCCCACTCCTGAAAGGAAGCTCTCGTATACTTCATCAGCTACCACTTCATCCCTAAACTCACCTGTTGACAGATTTACAAACAAAACCTTTCCTATGTAACCCTTCATAAGCCAACTCCCTCCTTACCCCTATTGTTACCCCCAATAGATGTTCTTCCCATCAAAAAAGGAAAGCCTTCTAGACTTTCCTTCTTAATGACTTACTGTTTTTTCTTGCGTTCCTTGTAGTCCTTTTCAATCCTTTCCTTCCAGTCATCATCAATGACCTTCCTGGTTCTCTTCATGCTTACGGTGTCGTTTAGGACCTGATAGTTCAGCCTTGTTCCTTGCCCATCCGGATTGTAGTTTGTCGCCCTATCCCTGCTGATTCCAAATTGCCTTGCGGTTTCTGCAGCATCGATATTGGCTCCAAGGAAAAGAAACTCCCAACCATACTCCGCCTTCTGATAATTGATCATTTTCCTTACCCTGTCATAACCGTACTCCCTGCTGGCATTCTCCATACCGTCTGTTATTATCACAAACATGACGTTTTCAGCCTGCTCATCAGGAGAGGTATGTCTCTGTGCGTTGATAATCTTTTGAATTGTCCTTCCCACTGCATCCAGAAGTGCAGTGGTTCCCCTCACATAATACTCACTTTCTGTGATTGGCTTGATCCCCTTTATGTTTATCCTGTCGTGCAGGAGCTCATAGTTGTCATCAAAAAGTACAGTGGTTACAAGGGCTTCCCCCTTTTCCTCCTTCTGCTTTTCCAAGAGGGAATTGAAGCCTCCAATCGTGTCCATTTCAAGCCCATTCATGGACCCGCTTCTGTCAAGAATAAATACCAGTTCCGTTAGATCCTTTTTCATGATGATCTCCTCCCTTTCTTTAATACAAGGATATCATCTCAAGGAGGTTCTTAGGTCACCTGCCATGCGACATTTTCTATGGATGTCTAAGCACCCAGAGTGGTCTGACCAAAGGCGAACAGGGCTTCATTTATTTCAAATACGTTATAATTTCCATCCTGTATGAAAAACTCAATTATAAGGTCAAACTTATAGCTGTGGGACAGTGCAAATCCTGCACTTAACAGCAGATCCCTGGTCTGGTCAAGATTTAGCTCAAGTGCTATGGCAAAAGCCACTGCAGTTGCCCTGCTTGGCTTGTAATCCACATCATTTCTTATCTTTGAAAAATGTCTTCTGTCAATATTCGCCCTTTTATAAACTTCAGAGTCAACCAATCCCTTTTCATCAATCAAACGAAGCAGCATTTGTGAAAAGGTCTCACCTCTATTTTTTACAACCTTCTCAAGGCTCCTTTTGGCCTTCTTGACTGGTCTGTCAAATGAGACAGCCTCTTCCATGTCATACTCCCTCAGCATGGCATCCTGCCTGTAGGTGGTCCTGTATGGACGATGGTCCTCCGTGTACCTGTCATCAATGAATTCCTCTATGGAAGAAAACAGCTTCTCAGAAAGTTGGAAGGCTTTCTTGTCATATACCACAAGATATACCATCGTATCATTATCCATAAGAAAGCTACCAATTGCTGAAATTGCTGTACTTAAAGCCTTGTCCTTGGGGTAGCCAAAGGAGCCTGAGGATATTAGCGGAAATGCTATTGACTCAAGATTATGCTTTTTAGCCAGCTCAAGTGAACTCCTGTAACAATCGTATAGGAGCTTTTCCTCATCCCCATGACCACCCTGCCATATGGGGCCAACAGTATGGATTATGTATTTTGCCGGAAGATTGTAGCCTGAAGTTATCTTGGCTTCTCCAACCCTGCATCCACCCAAAGTCTTGCACTCCTCCAGAAGCTCTGGACCGGCAGCCTTGTGGATCGCCCCATCCACTCCACCGCCTCCCAAGAGGGATTCGTTTGCTGCATTTACTATTGCATCCACATGTACCTTTGTGATATCATTTCGAATTATTTCAAATGGCATCGGATCATCTCCCCTGCTAAAAGTTTTATACTTTAACCTTCATAATATGATATTACCATATTTCAGTCTTCAATCTACAAAAAAACGGATGCCAAAACCATTGGCATCCATTATACTGAAATATTAAAGAGAATCTATCAGGTCCAGTATTTCCTTGTTCTCAGGTATGTCCTTCATTGAATGTCCGTAATGTACAAATCTCAGCATACCCTCCTTGTCCACAAGCATCTGGGCTGGCATTCTCCCAAGCTTGAACAGGTTTACCTTTTGTCCGTAAAGCTTCAGTACCGAATGATTCTCATCAGGGATTCCGTGGAACCAAAGGGAGTTTTCATCCCAATATTTCCTGAAGGCCTCCGCATTTTCTGGCCCGATTGCCACAACTTCAGTTTCCCTTTTCTCAAACTCTTCCTGGTCTTGATGCAACTGCATCATATGCGCTCTGCAAAAGGGTCAAACGAAGCCCCTGTTAAGTACTATCAAAACATTGCTCTTCCCTTGAAAATCCGACAGCTTGAAATTATCTCCTTTAAAATCACTCATTTCAAAATCCGGTGCTTTCTTGTTAACAGCCACACTAGCCATAAAATCCATCTCCTCTAGTTTATTAGTATACCTCAACCTCTTCTTTCTTATACTTTTCCTCCCACATTCCCCTTAAAAGCTCAAGCTCATCAGTGTAGTCCACCTCCGGCTTATCCTCCTTGTATTCAAGGATCTCAAGAATCTCCATTTCAAAATCAGCTTCGCCTTTTTTATTCCAATCAGCCTGAAGATCACTGTGCAGGTGACTCCGGAAGTTAAGGGTAAATCTAGCCCTGTTTATTCCGCTTTTTAGATTTCTTGTCGCTTCAATGTAGGTCTTTCCCGAGGATTTTGACCTTATCATGAATACGCCCATATCAGGCTTTGATTCCTTGTATTCTCTTTTAAGCTCTCTTCTTCTATCCATTTTCATAACCTCTTTTTCATTATTTTAACCAATACTCCTTGCCGTCCCTTGTCCTGTCCATAAAGCCGTATTCTATAAGGTATCTTCTGATAACAGCATAATCATCAAAGATCTCCTTGATTATTTCATTCATTTGAAGTTCGTCATACTTCCTTCCATGATCAAACTCCTGTGCTATTCTTCTCAGAATGACTATTTTCTTCTTTTCCTTGCCTGGAAATCTTTTTAGCTTTAAAGGTTCAAGACTTTCGAATTCAGCATGCAAAATCTTGTCCCTTTCCTTTTCAGTTATGACGTACCTGTCATCCACCATTGTCGCTGAGCTGTGCACTGGTATTATCCTGTCCTCAGGATGTGACTTCCTTTCAATTGCCTGTTCATATATGGCCAGGTATAGCTTGGCCTGCTTGGCTTTTTCCCTTAATGTAAACCTCTGATTTCTTACTGTTGAGGGAGAAATTCCAAGCTCCTGTGAAATTTCCTTGTCCGACATACCCATATACATTTTCCAAACCAGGTCCCTCTGATTATCAGTAAGGGTATTGTACTTTGTTTCACCGAAAAGCATGTTTTTAAGACTACCTTCGTGGTCAGTCTCAATATGCATCTCCATGGCCTTAGATGCTTCGAACAACCTGTCACCAAATTTGTATATCTCACCAGTTTCGTAATTCTGTCCGCAGGTATTGCAGATGTAGCTTCCCTCTTCCTGGTCAAATCTATATCCCTTCTTCAATTCCTCCACACTAAACTTCTCCAGTTCCATATTAACCCTCCTCCGTTTACTCCATTGATAAACATATTATATTATCGTTTATCAATAATGTCAATTATTGTTTTTAATGTTTATTGTTTCGGCAAACATAAAGCACCCAGGTCTATCCTGGATGCTCATGATCTATCTATTTAATTTCTATTGAATCCCTATCCCTGTCCACAATATGGATCTCATACTCTCCACCCAGATTCTCCTTTGACAGGGACGCCAGCTCATCGAGGGCAGCCTTAAGGTCTTCATCCCGTGATGGGTCGACTGATTCTATGCATATGAACGCATTCCTGGTCTCCTCCCTTAGCATGGTCCTTACTGATTCCCTCCAGTTCCAGCACCTGCAGATTGCACCCTCATCATCCTTGTAGACAATTTCTCCCTCATAGGGTGGTTCGCTTTTTTCGGAGCCTAGTGTTATGAAGTCCTCATCCCCAATAGCCTTGGTAAGCCTGATATCTCCTGCAAATGTATCTATGTCCTCTCCCCCACAGGGAAGGGCATACCTAAGGGATACTGAATTGTACAAATCCACCAATGGATTTATCCCTCCAATCCCCTTGCCATTGTGGGCTCTCTTAAGGAGTGCTTCAATGGAGGATCTGGCTCCCTTTTTGGTCTTGAAGTTTTGAAATGCCTCTCTCCATACCTTTACAACCTGGTTGTTGCTGAAATTTTCATCCGGCAGGTGTCTCAGCGCTTCCTTCTCCGCATCCTTTAGCATATCCAGATACCTGCCTTCATCCTTTATGCCGTTATCTATTCCCTTCATGATAATTATCCCAATCTTAGCATCGGGAAACACTTCCCAGAAATCCTTCTCAACTATGAATTTTTTCATCCTATCCTCTCCCTGTTTTCTACTGGTTACCTTTCAACACCAATTGATAGTGCTCTTCCATCCGCTTTGTAGCATCACACCATTTCATTCCACAGAACTGGAATCCGTTATTTTTTAGTATCCTGGCAGATGCCTTGTTTTCCTCATGGACCAAGGCGCCCACTTTACTTATATCCAAACTTTCCCTGGCATATTCAAGAGTTTTTTCAACAGCCTCATTTGCATATCCCTTACCCCAATAGGACATGTTGAAATGATACATAATCTCAGCATCAGATCCCTCTCCTGGAGGGTTGAATCCGCATACTCCAATAAGCTCACCATTTTCTTTAAGCTCTACTGCGTATGGTGAGAATCCCATTTCCTTCTGCTGCCTAATGTAGTAGTCAAGGGATCCTGCTTCCTGGTCTCTTGATCCAGCGCCTCCACAATACTGCATCGTTTCAGCATCGCCCCATATTTTCAAGAGAGCATCCAGGTCATCTCTTTCCAGAAGCCTCAATCTAAGTCTTTTGGTCTCACCTATTATCATATTCCCATCCTCCACGGTCCATCCATATCCATACAGCCCTTACCTGCATATTATACCAATAATTGTAAGGGTGTAACAAAAATATTGACGGGTAAAATCATAATTTCACCCGTCACCTGTATTTATATTCTAATATGTCCCAACCGGGGGCTTCAGACCTTCCGGCAGGGGACAGCTGTACTTCCCACCGTTTTGCTTCTTAACAAACTCCTTTGCTCTGCTGATTGCATCAGGATTTTCCATTGTCCTTATTGCAGACAGTGCCATGACCTTGGCTGCAACAAGCATTCCCTTCTCTCCTATCCTGCTGCCTGATTGTGCGGTCATCTGCCAGGTATGACCCACATTTCCAAGGCAGGCCGTGGCAACATTGAAGTTCAGTGTTGGAACAACATAGCTCACATCCCCCACATCTGTAGAGCCAGACCTATATGTTCTGTTGTTTCCATCCCAGGGATGTACCTTTGAATCAAGGGGTGCTCCTAGCACTTCCTCAATCCCTTCGGCTCCATATATTTCCTCCAGGTCCTCCATTATTGAATCTAGAGTGGCCTTGTCATAGCTTTTAAGAAAACCTTCTGCAAGTCTGTAATCCTCTTCATCCCATTTTGGTGGTCCCACCTCCTCGAAGCATTCATCCCCTATTTTAGCAAGGACTGCATTTGAAATGTAATCAGAGAAGGCCATTGTTATGTCATATTCTACAGAGGTTCCAGTCATGAGAGCGGCACCCCGGGCAACATCCACAACCCTTTCAAAGAGGTCCCTCATCTGTGTAACCTTTGGAGCCCTTACCTCGTACTTAACAAGACTCCTGTCCTGAACAACATTTGGAGATACTCCTCCAGCATCCACATAGGCATAGTGAATCCTGGCCTGGTCAATCATGTGCTCCCTAAGGTAATTCACACCTACACTCATAAGCTCTGCAGCATCCAGGGCACTTCTACCCAGGTGGGGACTTCCCCCTGCATGGGCTGTTGTTCCCTTGAACCTGAAGTTAGCGCCCATGATTGCAACAGTCCGGTCAGACTGGACTTCATTCTTGGTGGCAGGGTGCCATGTGTAGATAAAATCAGCCTCGTCAAAAACTCCATCCCTTGCCATAAACTGCTTGGAGCCGGCTCCCTCTTCAGCAGGAGTACCATAGTATATTACCGTTCCCTCCCTGCCGGTTCTCCTTAGAAATTCCTTTAGGGCAATTGCAGCTCCAAGAGATCCTGTTCCCAGAAGATTGTGCCCGCATCCATGCCCTGGTCCGTCCTTCACAAGTGGTGACTTTTCAGTAATTCCCGCCCTTTGACTCAGGGCATCCAGAGCATCGTACTCCCCTAGAAATCCCGCGACAGGCTTTCCGGTTCCGAATCTACCGACAAATGCAGTTGGCATATCCGAAACACCTTCAACCACATCAAAACCCTCATCCCTTAAAATATCCATCAATATCCTTGCAGATTTCTCTTCCATGTAGGGAAGCTCTGCTGCCTCCCATATTTTTCTGCTGGCATCAACAAGCATTTTCTCTTTTTCTTCAATTATCTCTTCAATCAATCTCAGCTCATCCAATTCCTTACCTCCCTATAGAATCTTGCTTAAAAATTCAATTGTTCTGGGGTTCCTTGGTCTGTTGAAGATATCATCTGGGCTACCCTGCTCCTGAATGATTCCTTCATCCATAAATAGAACCCTATCGCTTACTTCCCTTGCAAAACCCATTTCATGGGTGACTATGACAATTGTCATTCCCGTTTGGACCAGACTCTTAATAACATCCAGCACCTCCTTGACCATCTCGGGATCAAGGGCGCTTGTGGGCTCGTCAAAGAGCATTACATCAGGCTCCATGGCCAGTGCCCGTACGATTGCAAGTCTTTGCTTCTGACCCCCGGAAAGCCTTGTGGGATACTCATCCTTCTTGTCTGCCAATCCCACCCTCTTAAGCAGGTCATCTGCTTTTTTTTCTGCCTCTTTTCTGGGCACCCTCTTTTCCAGTATCGGTGCAAGGGTTATATTTTCAAGGACGGTCAAATGTGGAAATACGTTAAACAGTTGAAAAACCATACCGATTTTTTGTCTGTGAAGGTCAACATTGACCTTTTTATCGGCAAGGTCGATCCCCTTGAAGATGACCTTTCCTCCTGTTGGTTTTTCAAGTAGATTGAGGCATCTCAGGAAGGTGCTCTTTCCACTGCCGGAAGGGCCTATAATTGATATTACCTCGCCCTCATATATGCTTTCATTGATGTCCTTCAAAACCTTCAGCTCACCGAAGGATTTATCAAGATTCTCAACTCTGATCAGTTCTTCCCTACTCATTTGACTGCAGCCTCCTTTCAAATATGTCCAGCCCCTTTGACAGCACTGAGGTCACCACAAGGTATATGATTCCCACAATCACCAAGGAAGGTATCGCCAGAAAGGTTGCGGATTGGACTGTTCTGTAGGAGGTCATCAGCTCCTGGACAAAGAATACCGACGCCAGGGATGTCTGCTTCACCATGTTTATATACTGGTTCCCCAGGGCCGGTAGTATGTTTTTTACGGCCTGGGGAAGTATGATCCTTCTCATTGTATTTCTATTGCTCATTCCCAGGCTCTTGGCCGCCTCCGTCTGTCCCTTGTCAACGGCCTGAATTCCAGCCCTTATTATCTCCGCCACATATGAACTGGCATTGACTATGAGGGCTATGACAATACAGGCAGTATCTGAAAGTGTGACAGGTGATATCTTGGGGAGTAGAAGCCAGAAGAAATATAACTGAAGCAGAATCGGGGTTCCTCTTAAAACCCCGATATACATATTGGTCAGTTTATCCAAAATCTTCACTTTTGATAGCTTCATGATTGCAAGCAGTGTTCCCAGTATGGTGGCAACAAATACTGTTACAGCTGCAAGCCAGAGAGTTCCCATCAGTCCATTCAGGTATACGTAATCATACTTTGTCCAAAGCTGAATTATTGTACTTATCATTGTTTATCTCCTTTGTGTCAAATCTATTCTTGAGTCCACCCTATAATCCAAGACTTTTCGCATACTCTGTAAATTCCTTGTGCCACTGGTCAAACTCTCCTGATTCAATTACCTCGTCGATAATCCTGTTTATCTCATCAGTCAACTCATCCTCGCCCTTTGGCATACCGATCCTTGTTCCTGATGTTGATTCATCCATATAGAATTCAAAGTTTTCAACAACCATAAGGTTTGCATCTGGATTTGCGTCGATATAGAGCTGGGCCATTGGAATTGATGCCGCACATACGTCAGCCTTATTTTCCTGAACCATCAGGAATCCGTCGGTTGTTGCTGATACCCTCTTGAATTCCTTGTATTCTGGAACCTGGTCATTTACAAACATCTCCTGCAGAGATCCGCTTTGTGCAACTATAACCTTGTCTGATATGTCATCAGGACCTTCTATTGAATCCATATCCTCCGCTCTTATGAGAAGTCCGTGACCTGCTCCGCCCTCTGGAAAAAAGTATCCCTTTGACATGTTCATGGCCTCAGCTCTGGCAGGTGTGAAGGAAAGTGCTGAAATGGCCATATCGTATTTCCCTTCCGTTACACTGCTTAGCACAGCAGAAAACTCCAAGGGTATAATCTTAAGCTCCACACCAAGCTCATCTGCTATGTACTTGGCAAACTCAACATCACTTCCCACGTACTGGTCCATTCCGTCCTTGCTTGGATCTATAAATTCATATGGGGCAAAATAGGGCTCCATGACAACCTCCATGTATCCCCTTTCCTTTATTTCCTCCAGTCTGTTTATTGGCTCCTGCTCCACTCCTGCACTTGCGGTACAACCTGCCATAAGCATTGATACTGCTAGAATCATCAATAATGCCATTAAACCTTTTCTTTTCATTGTCACAATAAACATCTCCTTTTTAAAAATTCCCAATTAAAAAACTCCCGTCCAATAGTCTATACTAAAGGACGAGAGTTATTCCCGTGGTCCCACCTTAATTTGATAATGCCTCGCGACATTACCCTCATCAGGTACAAGCTTCTATACCCCTGCATTTATAACGGTTGCAGTATTCCGAATAAAACTACTTACCAAAAGGCTTTCATCCACCTGCTCCAGGATGTGTTCATCAAAGGACTGCCATACATTCTCACCAACCATGTACTCTCTTTAGACCTTCACATTGACTACTCTTTCCTGTCATCGCATTAGCATATTAAATTAATATTTATAAGATTAACATGTTTCACAATCTTTGTAAACCCCTAAAATGAAAATTCTTTTTACTCTTCCTGTTTTTCTCTCTCCATTAGATATCTTGTGGCAGCATGTGCATAAAGGGCAGCCCCAACATGTAGAGCCTCCTCATTCAGGACCATGCCAGGATTGTGTATTGATAGGCTGTAGCCCTCATCAACACTTCCAACACCGAGGTTTATCATGACTCCTGGTACCTTGCCCGCAACTGATGTGAAGTCCTCCGTTCCAACCGCTATTGGAATCTTGTTCAGGTTCTCCTCACCTATGACTTCTTTGCAATATCCAACTATTTCATCAGTCAAGTCAAGATGGTTGAAAAGTGGACCCATTCCATACCAAAACTCCACTTCTGCCTTGCCACCATATGTTACTGCAACATTCTCTGATATTTCCTTGACCCTCTTCTTCAGGTATTCTCGCATCTTCTCAGTTGTTGCCCTAACCGAAACCTCAAGATCAGCATTTCCAGCAAGAGTGTTTACCGTATCCCCACCGCTTATCTTGCCAACTATAACTACGGCCTGATCATCGGTTGGTACCTCCCGCGCAATGATCTGCTGTAATGCTATTACTATATGTGCAGCTATGCTTATGGCATCGATCCCCTTGTCTGGAGTGCTCCCATGCGCATTCTTTCCCTTCACATGGATCTTTATGGCATCTCCCGAGAAAAGGGCTGGTCCCCTGGCATAGGATATTGTGCCGGTCCTGGATAGTTCATTTCCAACGTATATATGCATGGCCAAGGCTGCATCCACCTTTGGATTCTCAAGGATTCCTGCCTCTACCATATCCAAGGCTCCAGCCAGAAGTTCCTCCGCAGGTTGGAACATCAGCTTAACTGTTCCACCAAGGCTCTCCTCCTGCTCCTTCAACAGCCTTGCAGCACCAAGAAGCATTGCTGTATGGGCATCGTGGCCACAGGAATGACAGAACTCATTCCCTGATGCAAATTCCAAACCGGTTTCCTCCTTCATTGGAAGAGCATCCATATCCGCCCGAAGAAGTATTGTCCTTCCTTCTTTTCCTATCGTTGCAGATATTCCACTCCTTCCAACCCTTCTTGGTTCAATTCCGTACTCCCTTAGCTTCTCCTCAACAAACTCCAGAGTCCTGTCCAGCTCAAACCCCGTTTCAGGGAACTGGTGGATCCTTCTTCTGTTTTGAATTATCTCATTGTTTATTTCCTTTGCCAGCCCGATATAATCAATCATTTCTCTCCTCCTGTATTGGATTGTTGTTGCATCCTTTATTTTAAAATACATCAGTCAGCTTCTCCTGTCTCCATGTTGTAGCTCTCACTTCCAAGGAAACGGTCCGCCGCCCAGTATGCCAAATAAAATCCTGCCAAGGTAAATGATACTATAAATGGTACATATATATGCTCCGGCCACTTGGTAAAGAAGGGCCTGTACTTCAAGTAAAAATAATTCCCATCAATTATTGGATTCAGAAGGTACACGAATAGGAAGTATCCCAGGAATAACACCATTGACCTCTTCAAGCCTTCCTTGTTGGGAGTCCAGCCATAAGCAATATGCCCAAACCAAGGTAGTAGTATTGTGATGGCGTGATTCAAAACAAATGATATCCCTATGGCATGATATACCGGATAGACTCGCGATGGATATAGAAATGACCCATATGCATATAAGCCGAAGAAAAACATCACATCCAGGACCTTATGGTTTTTTGAAATCAGAAACCATATCCCAAGCAGCGTGGAAATCCTGCATATGTGAAGTGGCAGTGACTCTGAAAGATTGAATCCCATTTCCATCCAGTACCAGGTATACAGAAGTATTTGCTGAAATACTGATAATCCAAGAATCACCCTGCCATAAAGCTTGCGATTCTCCCTAAGGGAATTCCTGTTTCTAATCATAAGCGCCAGTATGCTTAGAAGGATACCTATGTAAATGAAATGCTGCATATCAAAAGGCTCTATATATGGCGTGTGCTGACTCCACATGACCTCCATATTATCACTCTCCCAATTATCCTTCCATCCACTTGCGATGGCTGCGCTTTATCTAGACACCGTGTTACGCTAATTATAACAATAATCAGATGTTTTTTGAACCACAATATGAAAAGGCCATCTCTATCAATAGAAATGACCTCTTGGTTTCTACAAAAATCCTAATCCCTTATCCATGTAAACACATACTCCACATTTTCGGGTAGATCGATCCCAGGATCTGACTTTGTTTCAAATTTTCCCTTCAATCCCTTTTCCTTGACAGAAAGATCAAAGTGGGCAGCTGCTATACCCATGTCCACCCTTTGTATGTCATAAGGAAATCTATCACTGTAGCCAGGCTCTCTGTCTTCATAAAAATGAACATTGCCATCCAAAAGTACAAGCCTCCAGGGCTGCTTGTTTGAGGCAGATGGTCCAAGTCTTACCATCTCCAAGGGGAATGCCAGATCACCAGCCTCACCCTCAGTTAGGGGTGTTGAAAAATTGCCCTTAAAGAAAAGCTCCTTCCAGGGTTTTCTATGGTCAGCCTTGATTACCTTTCTCATTGCCATTTCCTTTATGTGTTTCTTTTCAGCAGCATAGCCATAAGGGGTAATGACAGGGAACAGGTCTCCTTCATCCACCTCCATGGCCTCTGCAAACCCTTTTCTGTCGAAGGTTCCACCAAGCCAGCAGGTCCCTATTCCAAGATGGGCAAGATAGAGAATCATTAGCTCAAATTCATACCCCAAGGCTTCAAGGGCCATATCCTCAAGCCTTATTGTCGTGCCAATATACTGTCTTGCTCCCTTTATCACTCCATAGGTGCCAAGTTTTTCAACATCCTTCATGTCACTTCCATCAAGATAATGAAAGTTGATAGGGTTACCGAAGGGATTTTCAAGGATACGGATGAAAGCCTCTATCTTGTCCCTTTTTTCTGTTTCAATTTCCTTTTGACTGTAATTCCTAACACTATATCTTTTTCTCACTGCATCCTCAACATTAAAGCTTATATCCATATGCAACTCTCCTCTTTACTTATCGCTGTAATCTATTCCATCCTGCAAGAAGGTCCCCTGTCTCAAATCCACAAAGGCCTGTCTAAGGTCCTCCTGATTGGTCATCACAATTGGGCCTCCCCAGGCTACGGGCTCATTCAGGGAATCTGAGCTTACAAAGAGCACCTGTGCCAGTTCTTTTCCATTGTTTGATATTGTTACCCTATCACCCTCAGTCAGTCTAACGGCAGTCTTTTCCTTTACCTTCTCATCTCCAACCTTTATTTCACCAATGAGTGTAAATAGCATTATGGCCTTATCCCTTGGTGTATCGACGCTTATTGTAGCTCCCCTGTCTATGTGGATATCATAGTAGTCCAGAGGCAGATGTGATGATTTGAAGCCTTCAACATCCTTGTAGCTTCCTGCAAGAACCCTTATCTTACCACCATCATAGGGGATCTCCTCAATTTGGGAATTCTTTATGCTGTGATATGCTGGCGGGGTCATTTTCCTGTCTCCAGGCATGTTAAGCCAAAGCTGGACACCCAGAAGCCTTTCACTTTCAGGTAGCCTTTCCTCGTGGAGTATACCAGATCCAGCTGTCATCCACTGCACACCACCATCACCTACAGTATCAGAATTTCCAAGGGAATCCTTGTGCATCATCTGCCCCTTGTAGACATAGCTGATTGTCTCTATTCCCCTGTGGGGATGCATGGGAAATCCTGCTATGTAATCCTTTGGATTTCTGCTGTCAAATGAATCAAGCATTAGTATGGGGTCGTAGTCCTCAACTGTCTGATGTCCAAGTACCCTTACAAGCTTTACTCCAGCTCCATCCTGTGTCTGAAATCCTGTTACCTTCTTCTTGATCTTTCTCTCCATTATACTTACCTCCTATATCCAGCAGTTATATTCGCCTTCAAATCCAAGCCTCTTTCCTACATATACCCATATACTGGATGAACTCAAATAATTCTTTGAAGAAATGTCCCTAATTCCTCCAAGCTAAAGCACATCATATGATTTTGGGTATAATCTAATACATATAGACAAAATTCAGGAGGATTTGCCAATGATACAAATGGAAAGAATTCAGGCACTAAACAGCAGGGAAATAATGGACAACCCGTGTGTTATCTATTGGATGCAGAGCTCACAAAGGGTTGAATACAACCATGCCCTGCAATACGCCATTGGAAGGGCAAATGAACTAGACAAGCCTCTTTTGGTTTATTTTGGGGTAACAGACAACTTTCCTGAAGCCAACATCAGGCATTACAATTTTATGCTCCAGGGGTTAAGAGAGGTAAGTGAAGATCTGGAGAGTAAAGACATACGAATGCTAATAGAAAAGAGCTCACCAGAGAAAGGTGCCCTGGAATTATCTAAAATAGCAGCTTTAATGGTTGTGGACAGGGGATATCTAAGGGTTGAACGGCAATGGCGTAAGTTTGTAGCTGAAAATGCACAATGCCCACTTGTTCAGGTGGAGACAAATGTAATAGTCCCAGTAGAAGCGGCATCCCAGAAGGAGGAGTATTCCGCCGCTACCCTCAGGCGAAAGCTTAATAGGCTACTTGATGATTACACCCTGCCACTGGAGGAAGAGGAAATCAAAGTTTCCTCCCTGGATTTCATGCATGATTATGAAGAATTTGACATTGCTGATCTGGATAAGGCAATTGAGGCACTTGATGTTGATATGTCGGTCAAACCTGTTGATAGCTTTGTCGGAGGAACAAGGAATGCCAAAATCCATCTTGAGGACTTTATCCATAACAAGCTGGCAGAGTACAGCCAGCTAAAAAACGAGCCTGGTCTTGACTATTCCTCCAACCTGAGTCCCTACCTCCATTTTGGACAGATTTCCCCTCTATATATCTACAGACGACTCATGGATGTGGACCTTAAGGACAAGGAAGACTTTCTGGAGGAGCTTGTTGTCAGAAGGGAGCTGAGCATGAACTTCGTCTTCTACAATGATAGGTATGATACCATCCATTCACTCCATGATTGGGCAAAAAAGACACTTTCAGACCATGAGAATGATAAAAGAGAGTACATATATTCCCTGGATACCCTGGAAAATGCAGAGACACATGACCCCTACTGGAACGCTGCCCAAAAGGAAATGGTCCTTACAGGTAAGATGCAGGGCTACATGAGAATGTATTGGGGCAAGAAGATCCTGGAATGGTCTAAAACTCCCCAGGAGGCCTACAGTATTGCAATTTACCTGAACAATAAATACAATCTTGACGGCAGGGATCCCAACGGATTTACAGGGGTTGCCTGGTGCTTCGGCAAGCATGACCGGGGCTGGAAGGAAAGGAATGTTTTCGGCAAGATAAGATATATGAACGACAAGGGTCTTGAGAGAAAGTTCCATATGAAGGCCTACCTGGAGAAAATTGAAAAGCTGGATTAACCAGTACACATTTTAAGGAGGCACATGTGCCTCCTTACCCATCCTTAAACTCTTATTAGATTATAGATTTCTCCAAGATCATCCTTGTCAAAAAATCTCGGTACAGGATATAGGGGATTTGATTCATGGAACGCTCTTTCAACCATGACAGGTATGTCCTTCTCATCAATTCCCTGGAGATTGTCAGGTATGCTCATTTCCTTGTTCAGCTGTCTAATTTCATAGATAAAGCTTTCAGCCTTTTCCCTGTCACTCTTCAGACCATCAGCAAGTGGCCTGTAAACACACTCCCCATTGTTGTATGCTTCAGATATATTTTCAAAAACAAGCTTTACAGCCCTTTTACTCCACTCCCTTGTCTCCTGGGTGTTGCTTCTTCCTATGTAGGCCTCCACAGCATGGGTCAATGCATCCATTCCAGTTGTTGCCGTTATATGAGG
>Ga0224486_100326_pt1 | contig 17592 bp, 20 predicted proteins | sample TexhydDE_CT_test_FD_172013 | JGI IMG/M metagenome (GOLD analysis project Ga0224486, IMG submission 172013) | Fracking water microbial communities from deep shales in Oklahoma, United States - hydraulically fractured wells DE_CT_test ...
TTCATTTTCTCCAACAACTAATCTCATCTTATTCACCATTCTCTAATTTATTTTAATGCAATAAATTTATGTGGTATATAATAAATTGTCCCCCGACCTTTTATCCTTTCGGTAATTTAAATTATAAGCTATTTTGTTGAAATATATTCGTACTTATCTTTATTTTTAAAAGCCTCATCAAGCACTTCTGTATCATAATAGACTGCACCACATTTTTGACAAACATATGCCGGCACATCTTTAATTATTATAGTCCTTTTCCCCCTTACCAACTTATATTCTACATTTTGTATCTCTATTTTGCCACCACAAAAGCACTTTTCCATTAGTTTCACTCCTTGTCACGTCGATTTCAAGTTGATAAGGACTTTTTTCTATTATATCATAAATTTCGACATAAATCCCTTAAATTTTAGCCAAAAATTTTGTACCACTTGAAAAAATATTTGAATAATGTTAGAATTTTATTGTAAATGTTAATTTTAAACTTTATAAGATATTTTTGCAATTTTTAATAATCTAGCTTGCAAAAACGTCTTCATAACATCAAAAAGGAGGCCACTTAAATGTATGACCTTGAAAAAATAAATATAATCAATGTTAAAAACATTTACCGAAATCTTCCTGTCTCTAAATTAATCGAAGAAGCTATAAAAAGAGAGGAAGGAGTACTTGCAAACAACGGTGCTTTTAATGTTTATACCGGTAAATACACAGGTCGTTCTCCAAATGATAAATTTATTGTGGATGAACCAGAAGTTCATGAAGATATATGGTGGGAAAATAATAAAGCTATTTCTATGGATAAATTTGAAAGGTTGTACAACCGTTTAACTGCCCATATGCAAAATCGTGACCTTTTTATATTTGATGGATTTGTAGGAGCTGACCCTGAATATAGAATTCTAACTCTATAGCTGAATTAGACGGTGTAAATTCTGAAGCTTTTATTATATTAAGTTTCACTAAAAAACTAATTATAATCGGTGGCTCTCAGTATGGAGGAGAAATCAAAAAGTCAATCTTTACCCTCATGAACTATCTGATGCCAAAGCGCGGAGTTTTATCTATGCACTGTTCTGCAAATATGGGCAAAGATGGAGATACCACTCTCTTTTTCGGAAAAATACAAAGGTGTAACTGATGATATCAAAAAATCAGGCCCAAATGTTTAAAAACATAAAGTCTCCTTGCAGTGCGTATTGCTAGGAGACTTTTATAATTTGTAGCCATTATATTATGTCTTTCATATTATAAAGTAGAAGTCAACCTAAAAAGGAGGTAAGTTTATGTCTGACAAACACAAACATCATGAAAATCAATGGATTTGGATCATAATCATCATTTTGATAATTTTGTTATTTGTACCTGGCATCATTATATGTGAAGAGCCTAAAAATACTATTTAATAAAAAGGGGCATCTGCCCCTTTTTATATTAAATAACTCAAAATTATTTTCCTTTCTTTTTTAAGTTGCTAATTTGCTCTAATCGCTTTTGTATGTCCTTCTCAAAACCAGAATCCGTCGGTACATAGTATTTCCTGTCTTTAAGATTATCCGGTAGACATTGCATATCTGTTACTTTCTCTTCAAAGTCGTGTGCATACTTATACCCTTTGCCATATCCTAATTCTTTCATAAGCTTTGTAGGAGCATTTCTTAAATGCATAGGCACACTTTCAGCAATTGTCTTTTCTGCATCTTTTTTAGCTTTATTATATGCCACGTATACCGCATTAGATTTAGGAGCTAACGCTAAATATATTGCCACCTGTGCCAGATTTACACTACATTCAGGCATTCCAATATAATGGCAAGCATTATATGCTGCAACAGCCATTTCAAGAGCTTGAGGATCTGCAAGCCCAATATCTTCAGAAGCAAAGCGTATCATCCTTCTTGCGACATAGAGAGGGTCTTCTCCCGCTTCTAACATCCTTGCAAGCCAATACACTGCCGCATCCCAATCGCTATTTCTTAAAGATTTATGAAAAGCAGATATTAAATTATAGTGTTCTTCTCCTTGTTTGTCGTAAAGCAGAGTCTTTTTCTGCATTGCATCAGCTAATATATCATCTGTGACAATTCTTTCCCCTTCAATTACTTTAGCCCCCATAACCGCAATTTCTAATGTGTTTAAAGCAACCCTTGCATCACCATTTGCAAAAAGTGCAATTTTTTTGAGCTGTTCATCTGTTATACCAATTTTGTACATGCCAAATCCATTTTGTTCATCTTTTAACGCTCTTTTAAGCAGTATAAGTAAATCCTCTTCTGTAAGAGGTTTCATGACAAAAACTTTAGAACGAGACAAAAGCGCTGAATTTACCTCAAAAGAAGGATTTTCTGTAGTTGCACCAATTAATATTATGTTTCCTTTTTCCACATGAGGCAAAAAAGCATCCTGCTGAGCTTTATTAAAGCGATGAATTTCATCAATAAATACAACAGTTCTAGTTCCATACATAGCATCCAATTCAGCTTTTGCCATTATCTCCTTTATCTCTTTGATGCCTGATAAAACAGCACTAAAGGTGACAAATTTAGAATTTGTCATATTGGCTATAATCATAGCAAGGGTAGTTTTACCTACCCCTGGCGGCCCCCACAAAATCATTGAAGCAATATTGTCCTTTTCAATCAATTCCCTAAGTAATTTCCCTTTACCTAAAAGATGTTCTTGACCTACAAACTCATCCAAAGTTTTGGGTCTCATCCTGTCGGCCAAAGGTTTATTTTTTTTCACTTCATTATCAAATATAGATGCTTGTTTGTATTCCATATTTTCTCACCATCTAAGTTTTATTTTTGTACTTTTTCTTTCTTTTTTCTTTTAGTCGGAACTTTATAGTAACTTTTACAAAGTCCTCTTCTAAAAATTCTGCAATAGCAAGGTCCTTTGTCACAAATTTTACCACAGCAAAGGCATGACTCCCAAATCTATCGTAAATTCGACCTGCACTATAACATCCTCTTGGAACAGTTCCTACACTATTAGCTACATATCCCACTTGCCCTAATGGCGCAAGGGTAACAGCTATTGCTTCATCGTCATAGTCATTGTCTAAATCCTTTTCTAATCTTACAATCGTGCCTGGTTTCAAAACTTTTGTACCGTAATAATGTTGACATCCGGTTATTGCAATATAAATGGATTCCACTTCATACACTCCCAACTTGATTTTAATTAAAGTATACAAAATATACATCATTATTTTACCATTTTGGCCTTTAAAACAACATTCATATCCTTTTTTCTTTTATATAAAAGCACAACAAAGTTAAGCATCCATAGTAAAAGTAAATAACTACCAACACTACTCAAAAATAACACCCATTTTAAAGCCAGCCGCATGGCCAAGATTAAAAGCTCCAGGATTTCCATCCCGTATTTCCTCTAATCTTTTACCTACCATACGACCTATCCAATAAGAAAACATCAAAGAGCCGCAACCGAACTCTATAATACTAAGTAAAATAATCATACATTATTCCTTCTTCCTACACTAAAAGCCATAAAACTATTAAAAAAACAGTTTCAAATCTCAAAGTGTTTGCACTCAAAATTGCTCCTTTGCTAAATCCATGTATTTCACTTATAATTCCATAAGGATACATCCTAAAAGAGACAAGGTCATATTTCTTTGGTTTCATAATATCACACAAGAAAATGATTATCAACCTCTCTATCTCCATTTTATCCGTCCTCTAATTAAGCAGTCTTACAGTAAGTTAGCTAAAAATAACTTTCCCGACTTCCTTTATAACTTCGTTTTTAGTAAATATAGAAAGCACATCTATCTTTTTAATTACACTTTCTATTATTTCTTCTATTTCTTCTTTATCTTCCTCAACAGCTTCTTTGTCACAATTAATTTTCTCCCTTACAGCGCTAATTAGCTTTTCGTAGGTATAAACCCTAAATCTCTCTATTTCATAAATCTCCGCCAGATTTTCTAAAAGAGTTAAAAATATTTCATCGTAATCGGCATCAACTTTCAAATCCAATAAGGAGCACAATTTAGGAATAATAACTTCAAACAAAGCTCTCTTTGCTGGAATTTCTTTATTTACTCTAAAGATATCCTTTAAATTCTCAATTCTTCTTTCTTCTAAATTCATAAGGTAACGGATAAAATATTCCTTTTCCCCTTTCGGCTCGATATAATACTTATCTCCCTTTAGTCCTTTTAAAGCCTTTAAACCATCAAAGTATCCTAATTTAAGGTTATACCTTACAACGTTTTTATCAAAATCCAAAATCCCTCCTAAATCTTCCTTTGGAGAAATAACTAATGTATTTAAACCTTTAAAATCAATTTTTTTGACTATGCCAAAACTGCCAGTCCTTATGATTATCAAATCTTTATAGCCTTTTTTTATGAGTAAATCAGCCGGAAGATTGTTGTATACTCCTCCATCCAGATAACTTTTTCCATCAATTTTCTCTCTTTTAAAGACAGGTAAATAAGCACTTGCCATCAAATAATCCACAAGTTTCCCATAAGGTATGTCTTCAATATATAGTTCCATAGGCTTAAAATCACTTAAAGAAACAGTAACAATCGCAAAGTCTTTTCCTGAATTTCTTATCTTATTTTCGTCTATAACCTCTTTTAGCAAATTCTTAAGAGGAGTTATATCCAGTCCACCCTCCTCAATAATTCCCTTTAGCAACTGCGTAACTAAAAAAATATCCTCTCTTCTCCATCTTCCTTTTTTAAGCCTCTCAATTTCATCATCATTAGCCTTGATAACTTTAGAATAAGAAATATCATGCCACAGTTCATAAGCTTTTTCAAAATTACCTTGTGCAATAATAGCACCATTCAAAGCTCCAACAGAAGTCCCTGCTACCCCTCTTACCTCTATACCTTCTTCAGCCAAAGCTTTGTAAGCTCCTATCTGATATGCACCCCTTGCACCTCCACCCTCTAAAACAATTCCATACATCTTTCCCACCCCTATTTTACAACTCAATTTTTAGCATTAGCGGCATGCTTTACTTTCCTATTAAAAAGTTGATTAATCAATGCAGCAGGTACAAATACAAAGATTCCAAAAATTATACCTAATTCATCCTTTAAATTACTGTTTTTATAAGGTTTTCCTTTTAGCCTGTTTACCAAAGCGCTAAAGGCATTTCCATGGGTATTCCCTACCATTATTGCTCTTATGGCTCTCATAATACTATATGTGTAATCTTCCCCATAAGTCTCTACAAGCTTTTTATATGCCTCTTCATCAAAATTTCCTGCTGTCTCTGCATAGTGTTCAGCAAAGAGTAAAGCAGCTAATTGATCATCAGGCACATCACCAAACTCGCCACTTAATAATTTTTTTACTTCCTCATTAGACATACCAGCTCTTAAAGCCTCTTTAGCATGAAAGTAACTACAGTAAGGACATCCATTTACTTGTGTTACTGCCAGCATAATTCTTTCCACAAAGTCTTTACTCAATTTCACTCTTTTTTTAGGTTTAGACTGTCCCTTGTTTATTAAAAAATCCTCAACAAATCTATAAAAAGTTTTCGTATCATAAAATCTGTTTTCTTTTTCCATAGCTATTTAACCTCCAATTTAATACCTACTATTTTAGTATGTTTTAATTATATCACATCTTTAAAAAATATATAAAAACTTAAAGGATAGCACTTGCTATCCCTTTAAATTTTCTTTAAAGAAATTAATAGACTCTTCTATAGCCTTTTTCTCCCATTCTAACTTATTGAAAGTGTGATCTGCACCTTCAATGGTAATTCGCTTTGCATTGCCTCTATACACTTCTTCAAGTATTTTATCTGATACCTCATATTTTACCGCTGCATCTTCTGTGCCATGAACTATCAAAACCGGTTTATCATACCCTTTGGAAAATTCAAATATATTTAGTTTTATCAAGTCGTCTATAAATTCTTTACTCAAAGCTAAGCCGCCGATGTCAATTATCCCCTCTCTTTCAAGCATTCCTAGCATTTTTTCGTCAGCACTTTTACTTTGCTCCAAAATCAATTCCGGCATGTTAAAAGCAGGTGCCCAAAGAGCCAAAGCCTTTATTTCCTCCTTTAGCTCACTTGCGATGACTCCAGCCACTGCTCCTCCCATGCTAAGGCCTAAAATACCTATATTTTCTACATCCGCCATAGGTTCATTTTTTATAAATTTTATTATTTGCCTTGCATCTTCCAACTCTCCGCTAAAAGTCATTTCGCTAAAATCTCCATCGCTTTCTCCAGATCCGTAAAAATCAAACCTAACGCTGCCTATACCCACTTTTTCCAGCTGTCGTGAAAGCTTTACAAAAATAAAGTGAGGCTCCATTTTATTTCCAGTAAAACCGTGGAAAATAGCCACCATAGGGACTTTCCCATGAATACCGTCAGGTAGGTGCATCATACCTCTTAACGTTTTTCCATTATAAGTAAATTCAACATGCTTTTGCATAATTCCACCCCTCTTTGTTTTCTAATATTTAGTATACCACGCCTTTGAAATAATTACCATATAGTCATACACCTTTATTTGGAACTTCTATGGTTTTTTTAATCTTTTTTAATCAACTTTTCAATAATATCGCTTAACTTGGAGTACGGTTTTAATTTTTTTATAAAAATTGCATTAGCCGATAAAATTTAACTGTAAATTTTATAAAAATGGTATAATATCTTTAATAAAACCTGCTTCATCAATTCTTTTACTATGGCATCTATTTCAAAGCCGACAGTTTATTAGCATATCGTTCTTCATTGTAGACTTCATGATTTTTTAGCACATCGTATATTTCTTCTATTAATATTGAAGCGATTTTTTCTTTTGCCTGTTGTTCTGTGTATCCCGATTTTTTTAGTCTTTCCAGTGTCACTTTGGTAATTGGTGGATCATTATCTCTAATCTGGTTATTTACAACCTCTAAAATAATCCTTTTTAAATTCTGATTGGCCAAACGGCTCACCTCCTCATTCTTACTTTCTCTCTATTAAAACTACCGTCTCAACATGATACGTATGAGGAAACATGTCTACACATTTTACTTTTTCTACTTTATATCCTTTTTCACTAAAAATTTTTAAATCTCTTGCAAGAGATTCAGGATTACACGAAACATACACTATTTTTTCAGCGTTAAATTTCACAATGTCTTCAAGCGCTTTTGGATTGATTCCAGACCTTGGGGGGTCTACAATTACTACATCAGGCTTTTCATTTATTTCTTTTAGCTTTTGAGATACATCACCGGCAATAAAAGTGCAATTTTCAAGGCCGTTTAGTTTGGCATTCTCTCTTGCTGACATAACTGCTTCTTCTACTAGTTCTATCCCAATCACCTTTTTAGCCATTGGAGCCATAATTATGCCTATGGTCCCTGTACCAGAGTACAAATCAAAAACTATTTTGTCAGATACATCTCCTGCAAATTCCCTCACCGTCTCATAAAGTTTTTCTGCACCATATGAATTGGTCTGGAAAAAAGAAAATGCACTTATTTTAAATTTTAATCCTAAAAGCTCTTCAATAAGATAATCTTTTCCATATAACACATTTAACTTTTCACATACTACAGCATCTGACCAGGAATCGTTTTGAGTATGTAGTACACCTACAAGCCGACTTTCAAAATTCGCATTTTTATATATCTCAATAAGCTCTTTAAAGTCATGTTCCAACTCTGTTGTTGTTACAATATTTAACAAAATTTCCCCTGCTTTTGAAGCTTTCCGAACCACCAAATGTCTCAAAAAACCCTTATGAGTTTTTTTATCATAAAAAGGTAGTCCTTTTTTTATTGCATAATCAAAAGTGAGATTTAAAGCTTTGAGAAAGTCATCATCAACAATATTACACTTATCTGTCATAACCACTTCATAAAATCTACCTTTTCTATGAAGTCCTAACACCTCATTACCTTCTTTATCTTTTCCAAAAGTATATTCCATTTTATTCCTATAACCATGCTCTTTAGGACTTTTCACAATCCCTAAAAATTCATAATCTCTTATTCCCTCTTTTTCAAGAAGCTTCTTTACAATATCTTCTTTTATCTTAAGTTGATCTGAATAATCAACATTTTGATAAATACAACCACCACAATCTCCAAAGTGAGGGCAAAAGCTTTGCTTCTCCAAAGGAGAATTCTCTATTACTTCCACTATTTCGCCTTCTACCATATCCTTTTTTACTTTTTTAACTTTTGCCTTTATTATTTGCCCCAAAAGTGCTCCTTTTATTTTTACTTTTTTCCCCTCAAAATAGCCTATCCCAAATCCACCAAATTCCATGTCTTTTATCTCAACTGTTATAATATCATTTCTTTTCACTCTCATTCCTCCTTCGCTATTTAGATTATACCTCTTTTTTCTCAATAATTCTAATATAATTCACTAAAATGTTTTTATCAAAAAATAAAATAACCTTTACATAATTTTAATAAAGTTGTACACACTTTTGATTGTTTTTTTATTGTATCACAAACATATATACAAGAATATTATATTAGTAAATATACAGATTTGGGAGGTTTAAAAATGTACGACTATAATCCTTATGTGCAGGATTATGCTTTTCCTCCTCTAAAGCTTGCACAAGCTTATGTACCTTTACAGAAATATGTATCTATTTATCCTCCAGAAGAAGCCATTAAAAAAGGCACTGTTTTTCCTGAACTTGATATGCCTTATGTAGGCGAAAAAATGAGGTGATAAAATGGATGGCAATCAAATATCTATGCTTAAGAAAATCATGGAAATAGAGTTTACCTGCATAGATTTGAATCTATATTTAGACACTCATCCCGAGGACCAAAAAGCTCTTCAAGACTACAACTATTATTCTAATCAATTGTCTATGCTAAAACAGCAATATGAACAATTTTACGGGCCCTTGATGGTTTTTGGTCATTCACAAAGTCAATATCCTTGGAAATGGGTAGATGACCCATGGCCTTGGGAAATAGAATATTGAGGAGGACTTTGCTATGTGGGTTTATGAAAAGAAACTACAATATCCTGCTAAAGTATGCAAACCAGATGTAAAAATGGCAAAATACCTCATCGCCCAATATGGAGGCCCTGATGGAGAATTGGCAGCCGCTTTAAGATATCAAACTCAGCGATTCGTCATGCCTACGGGAAAAGCAAAAGCAGTTTTGACAGACATTGCTACAGAAGAATTAGCACACCTTGAAATAATAGCAACTCTTGTTTTCAAGCTTTTAAAGGGAGTACCAGTAGAAATATTAAAAAGAGAAGGATTAGGGGAATACTATACAGAACATGATAGAGGCCTATTCTATGCAGATACAACAGGAATGTTATGGACCGCCGCCTATATCCAGGCTAAAGGAGATGCAATCGCTGATCTACACGAAGATATGGCAGCCGAAGAAAAAGCAAGAGCAACTTATGAACATTTAATAAATCTCACAGATGACCCTAGTGTAAAAGATACTCTCAGGTTTTTGAGAGAAAGAGAGATTGTACACTTCCAAAGATTCGGAGAAACTTTAGTACAGGTAAGAGAATATATGGAAAGTAAAAAATTCTTTTAAAAAAGTAGATGTATGTCTATTGGCATACATCTACCCATTTTCCTTCTACTATTTTATCAAGGTCCTTAACTTTTATGGTAACAGCAGCGTTTACGTCGCCAGCTGCAGGATATACTACCTCGTAATTTTTTAAAGACACATCATAATATACTTTAACCGGATTTTTCAGCCCATAAGGACAAACGCCACCAACAGGATGCCCTGTAACTTCTAACACTTCTTCTGGGGATGCCATTTTTGCTTTTGTTTTAAAAGTATCTTTAAATTTTTTATTGTCTATTTTTTTATCCCCTGCTGTTATAATCATAATATATTTATCTTTTAATCTAAAAAGCATAGACTTTGCTATTTCCCCAGGAGTTACCCCTAAAGACTTAGCTGCTTTTTCCACAGTGCTTGTATCTTCAAAAATTTTTATTTTAATATCATATCCTTTCTCTTTAAAAAACTCTTTCACCGCTTCTACTGACACCTCTACACCACCTTTAAATACCACAAGTTTTACATAGAAGAGCATTTTTTAAGAAAAACTCATCAGCAATTTTAACTGCATCTTGAGCCGTTTTTCCGTAATAATCTGCTCCAATCTTATAGGCATATTCCTCAGTCAAAACAGCCCCGCCTACCATTATTTTCACATCAGTATTTGCTTTAAGCAGTTTGATAATTTTCTCCATATTAAACAAAGTTGTCGTCATCAAAGCACTTAGACCTACTAACGGTGCCCCTGTTCGCTTTACTTCCTCTAATATCACTTCTCCTTTTACATCTTTTCCTAAGTCAATTACATCATATCCATAGTTTTCAAGCAAAACTTTTACTATATTTTTTCCTATATCATGTACATCACCTTCAACAGTTGCAAGTATTATTTTGCCTTTAGATACCGAACCCTTTGGAAGTTTTTCCTTTATTATCCTAAAAGCGCTTTGCACCACTTCTGCAGAGCTCAAAAGTTGTGGCAAGAAATATATGCCTTTTTCATATCTATCTCCCACTTCTTTTAAGGCAGGAATTATTATGTTATCAACTATAGAAAGAGGTTGAACTTCCTCATCCAAAATATTTTTTACTATATCTTCTACTCCTGATTTTTTACCTTCTAAAATTTGGATATAGAACTTTGACTTTAAATCTTCTTCCTGAATTTTTTGCTGTTCTTTTTCTTTACCTTCCTCTTTTTGCCTGTTACCATATATTTTTAGATAATTTACACTCCCTTTATCTTTGTTTAGTAAAACCATTGAAGCCCTCAAAGTGTCCATCATGGCTTCATCGCAGGGATTTATAATAGCAGTAGTAAGCCCATAAGAGGCTGCCATTGCCAAAAAAGTAGAGTTTATCAGCCTTCTTTCAGGCAAACCAAAGGAAACATTGCTAAGTCCGACAACAGTATTTACTCCTAACTCTTCTTTAGCCAGTTTTATCGCTTCTAAAGTCTCAATTGCAGCCTCCTGCTCAGAAGAAACCGTCAGCACAATACAATCTATCAATATGTCCTCTTTGGGTATGCCATACTCTTCCGCTTTTTTTATAATTTTTTTCGCATTTTCAATTCTTTCATGCCTATCTTTGGGAAGCCCTTTATCTCCTACAGTAAGTCCTACAACACAAGCTCCGTATTTTTTGACAATAGGAAGCACTTCTTTTAAACTTTCCTCTTTTGCACTTACAGAGTTGATTATGGGTCTACCTCTTAAAATTCTTATAGCTTTTTCTACAGCTTTAATATTAGTGCTATCTATTTGAAGAGGAAGGTCTACCACATTTTGTATTTCAGAAACTACTTTAGGAAGTAATTCTTCTTCGTTTACCCCAGGAACTCCCACATTTACATCTAATATTTCCGCCCCACATTTTTGCTGTTTTATACCTTCTTCTACTGCTAAACCTACATCCCCGGCCAAAAAAGCCTCACTCAACTTCTTTTTCCCGGTAGGATTTATACGCTCCCCTATAACCCTTAAAGAATAATCGTGGCCTATGAAAACTGTTTTTGTATTGGAAGCTACAGCTGTAAATTTGTTGACTTTGACTTTTGGCTTTAAATCTTTTACAGCTTTTTTAACAAGTTTTATATAGTGAGGAGTAGTACCGCAGCACCCTCCCACTATAGAAGCGCCTTTTTCAACAAGTAAAGGAAAGAAACTAGCAAATTCTTCTGGTTTTAAGTCGTAAACTGTTTTGCCGTCGCGAATGACAGGCATACCTGCATTAGGTTGTGCAATAATAGGTATGCGAGAAACTTGAGACATTTTTTCCACTACACTTACCATTTTATCGGGGCCTGTCGAGCAGTTAACGCCAATGGCATCTAATCCTAACCCTTGTAAACTAACTACTACAGTTATAGGGTCTGACCCCATGAGAGTCCTTCCATCTTCTTGAAAAGTCATTGTACATATAACTTTCATGTTTGAATTCTCTTTAGCAGCAAGAATGGCAGCTTTTGCCTCCAGCATATCTGACATTGTTTCAATTAAAACAATATCTGCTCCCGCTCTTTCTGCAGCTATAACTACTTCTTTAAAAACATCATAAGCTTCGTCAAAAGTCATGTCTCCATAAGGGGTCAAAAGTTCTCCAATAGGTCCTATAGAAAGTGCCACAGGTTTATCTTTGGAAGCTTCTTTGGCAATTTTGACAGCCTGAGTGACAATATTGAAAACCTCATTTTCCAGTCCATATTTTGCTAATTTTATCCTGTTAGCGCCAAAGGTATTTGTCTCAATCACATCCGCTCCTGCTTCTATATAGGACCTGTGGATATCAAATACTACTTCTGGATGGGTTATATTCATATATTCGGGACACTCTCCAGTTTTTAAACCCCTCTCTTGAAGTTGTGTCCCCATTGCTCCATCAAAAACAATCACTCTATTTGAAAGTTCTTTAAAAATGTCTAACATTTTTAACCTCCATTTAATTCATCTGTACGTTATTTTCTGCAAAATCACAGACTAAATCATCGACTCTTGAAATTATTTCTAACACAACATTTGTACTCCCTAAAGGCATAATGTGAATTCCTGCAACTTCACTGCGTATCCGCTTTATAAACTCTACAGCTATGTTTATTCCCTCTTCTCTTCCTCCATCCTTTAGCCTTTCTAAAACTTTTTCTGGAATATCTATACCTGGCACTTTTTCATTTAAATTGACTGCCATTTTATAGCTTTTAAGAGGTAATATGCCTATCAAAAGTGGTACATTGAAATTTTTAATCTTTTCAATAAACTTAAATAAAATTTCCTCATCATAAACCGGTTGTGTTTGAATAAATTCTGCCCCTGCCTCTATCTTAACTTTAAGCTTCTCTAGTGCTTCATCCCTTAAATCATTTGGATTTGCAGTCGTACCGGCGCAAAATTCTGTTGGGGAATCTAATTTATTTCCATTGTAATCATAACCTCTATTAAAAGCACTGATAATCTTTAAAAGCCCAATAGAATCTACATCATATACCCCTTTAGCCTGAGGAGTATCTCCACGGGAAGGGTCATCTCCTGTCAATGCAAGTATATTTCTCACCCCTAATGCATAAGCTCCTAAGAGCTCTGACTGAAGGCCTATCAGATTTCTGTCTCTACAGGTCAAATGAAAAATAGCTTCAATGTTTAAGTGGTCTTGTAAAAGGTGAGCGACTGCTATAGGACTCATCCGCATATTCGCCATAGGACAGTCCGTTATATTTAAGGCATCTACTATGCCTTTTAATTTTCTTGCCTCTTCAATAGTTTTTGTTAAATCCACTCCTTTGGGCGTAGAAATTTCTGCTGTCACAACAAACTTCCTTTTCTTAAGTTTAGTACATAAATTTTCATTTTTCAACATCTACATCGCCTCCATTTTAAAAAATAAAAAAGTCTCTTCGCCAAAAGAAGAGACACCAAAACTCTCTCATCTTTCAGCGAAACGCTGCTGGAATTGGCACCAAGACGCATATAAAATGCCGGTTGCCGGGTTTCATCGGGCCAGTCCCTCCACCACTCTCGATAAGAGATTTTAAAGTATTAAATTGTTAAACTATTTAAGCTATATGATACTATGGTTTAATTCCCCTGTCAATACGAAAATTTTTTATGCTTTCAAATGAACTTAAAAATTCTTTTTACAACACTGGCAATTATTTATATTATGGCATTTACTGAATGGCCTGCACTTCGAGACAGAAATTATTAGAGCAAATTCAACAATCTTTTCTTTTTTGATATTTGTGCAAACACTTGCATAATGATTTTTTTAATATTATAATATACTTAACACTTGGAAAATGAGGAGGTTTAATATGGGTAATGAAAAATTGCCAAGAGTAGCCTATTTCTGCATGGAATACGGCTTACAATCAGATTTTAAACTATATGCAGGTGGTCTTGGAATCTTAGCAGGAGACCATCTAAAAGCCGCAAAAGAATTAGGTATGCCTTTAGTAGGAATAGGCATACTGTGGAAACAAGGTTATACAGAACAACATATAGGTGAAGACGGCTATCCTTATGATGCCTATCGCAATTACACACGTAAATATGGCTTTTTAAAGGACACAGGAGTAAAGGTAAAAGTAAAAATAAGAAATAGGGACGTATACTGTAAAGTATGGTTGGTAGACAGCTTTGACAATGCTCCTCTGTATTTGCTTGACACAGATATACCAGAAAATGGAGACAGATGGATAACGGGTCAACTTTATGGATGGTTTGGTGAAGAAAGAGTTGCACAGGAAATGGTATTAGGCATTGGGGGAGTAAGAGCTTTAAGAGCTTTGGGAATTGATGTAGATGTTTATCATTTTAACGAAGGGCATGCAGTATTAGCAGCCATTGAGCTTATAAGAGAGAAAATGGAAAATCAAAATATGAGTTTTGAAGAGGCGTGGAAAGCTACAAGAGAAGAAGTAGTATTTACAACCCATACCCCTGTTAAAGAAGGAAACGAATCTCATGATTTGGAACTTCTCATGTACATGGGTGCAAACAATGGTCTTTCAATTGAGCAAATGGCTCAAATCGGTGGTGTTCCTTTTAATATGACAGTCGCAGGTTTGAGACTTTCTCGCATTGCAAACGGTGTCTCAAAACTTCACGGGCAAACTGCAAACAGAATGTGGCAGCATGTTGACAACAAAGCACCTATAATCTCCATAACCAATGGTATTGACAGAAATACTTGGGTAGATAAAAGGATAATAGAAGCCTACAACAAAGGTGAGGGGCTCCTACAAACTCACAATATTTTAAAACAAGAATTAATTGATTTTGTATATCAAAAAACAGGAGTTAAATTAGACGCTGACAAGCTTTTGATAGGTTTTTCAAGGAGAGCTGCTCCTTACAAAAGAAGCGACCTTATATTTACAAATGACGAAGTCATAGGTGATTATCTAAGGTCTAAAAAAATTCAAATGGTGTTTTCAGGAAAAGGTCATCCATTAGATGACGTGGGTAAAAAAATTGTCGCAAAATTAATAGAGATGACAAAGAAATATCCTGAAAGCGTAGTATTCTTAGAAGATTACGATATGACAATAGGAAAAATGCTTACTCGAGGCACTGATGTGTGGTTAAACAATCCAAGAAGACCATTAGAGGCCAGTGGTACCTCCGGCATGAAAGCCGCCATGAACGGAGTGTTAAATTTAAGTATTTTAGATGGATGGTGGCCAGAAGCTTGTATAAACGGAGTAAATGGCTGGCAATTTGGGGATGGTTTTGAGTCTGACAATATAGAAGAATTAGACAAACACGACCTTGAAGCACTCTATGACGTCCTTTTAAATAAAGTAGTTCCAACCTACTACAATGATAAAGCGAAATGGGAAAACATGATGAGAGAAAGCATAAGGACGACTTATGAAGCTTTCTCAGCTAATAGAATGTTAAAAGAATACTACGATTTAATGTACACAAAAAAATAAGTCAACCCCCTCGCTAAGTTTAGTTGCTGTTTTGTCACGAGTCGCAATCACTTGCAAAAGGCTAATCCTTCTAAAAGACTCTTGTCACAAGTTAAGCCGGGAAAACCCCGGCTTTTAGTTTATCCTCTTAATCTTTTTTCTAGCAATTCTTTTTCTTTTTCATATCCTGGTTTCCCTAAAAGTGCAAACATATTTTTTTTGTAAGCCTCTACTCCTGGTTGGTCAAATGGATTGACCCCATTTATATATCCGCTTATAGCACAAGCCATTTCAAAGAAGTAGACCAGATTGCCAAAATAGTAAGCTGATATTTCAGGGATATTTACTACAAGGTTAGGAACATTTCCATCTGTATGAGCCAATAATGTTCCTTCAAAAGCCTTTTTATTGACAAAATCTATAGTTTTTCCTGCTAAAAAGTTAAGCCCATCTATATTGTCCTTGTCTTCATTTATAACTATATCTTTAACAGGTTTTTCAACATTTAAAACTGTTTCAAAAATATTTCTGCTTCCCTCTTGTATAAACTGCCCCATTGAGTGTAAATCTGTCGTAAAATCTACTGAAGCAGGATAAATTCCCTTATTGTCTTTACCTTCACTTTCTCCAAAAAGCTGTTTCCACCATTCAGAGAAATAGTGAAGCTTTGGCTCATAATTTACAAGTATTTCTATAGCTTTGCCTTTTCTGTACAAAATATTTCTCAAAATTGCATACTGCATGCTGATATTTTCATTAAGGTTGTCTTTGGTATAGACTGTTGAAGCATCATAAGCTCCCTGCATCATATCGTCTATGCTAATGCCTGCTACTGCTATTGGTAGAAGGCCTACAGCTGTCAAAACTGAGTATCTTCCTCCAACATTGTCAGGAATCACAAATGTTTCATATCCTTCTTCATCAGCTAATTTTTTTAAAGCTCCTTTCGCTCTATCTGTTGTCACATATATTCTCGATTTAGCCCCTTCTTTTCCATATTTTTTCTCAAGAAAATCTCTAAAAACTCTAAAAGCTATTGCCGGTTCTGTAGTAGTACCAGATTTAGAAATCACATTTATTGATACATCTTTGTCCTCTATAAGTTCAAATAAATCACTTAAATATGTAGAGCTTATGCTGTTTCCAGCAAAATAAATCTCCGGCATATTCCTCTTACCTTTTGGCAACAAATTATAGAAGGAATGAGAAAGCATTTCAATTGCCGCTCTTGCCCCTAAATAAGACCCACCTATACCTATTACTACAAGCACATCAGAATCTGATTTAATCTTCTCTGCTGCTTTTTTAATGCGTTCAAACTCTGCCTTATCATAGTCTTTGGGAAGACTCACCCATCCTAAAAAGTCATTTCCTTGAGCATTTTTACTAAGCACCATATCAAGAGATAATTTTGCATGCCTTTCCATATATTCGATTTCTTTTTCACTTACAAATTGCAGCGCTTTTGAATAATCAAAGCTTATCAATTTCCTCATATGTAAACCTCCATTCTTTATTTACATACTTATTTTATACCATAAATCTATGTTGTTCAAGTTTTTCAAAAGTATGTATAAGTTTACTTAGCTTTATTTTTACATACCCATAAATTTTTGTCAATCTTTTTGGAATTTTTACTTTATGGGATATAATATAAAGAGGAGGTGCAAAAGTTATGGAGGCATTAGAGGCTTTAAAAAAGAGAAGAAGTATAAGGAAATACATAGATAAACCTATTCCAAAAGAAATATTAGAAGACATAATAAACTGCGCAAGGCTTGCTCCCAGTGGAAATAACGCACAGCCTTGGCATTTCGTCGTTATAACAAACAAAGAAAGACTTAAATTCATAGCAGAAAAAGCTACATATGGGAAATTCATTAAAGATGCAGGAGCTTGTGTCATCGTCTACTGCGATAAAAATAACAGACATCACTTAGAAGATGGTTCAGCAGCAACAGAAAATATATTACTCGCAGCTACTGCCTACGGCATAGGTTCCTGTTGGGTAGCTGGGTATAACAGAACCTATGAAAAAGAAATAAACGAATACCTCAACATTCCTGACAACTTAAGAATGATTTCTATTATATCATTAGGATATCCCGCAGAAGAGCCACAACCAAAATATAAAAAAGCTTTATCTGAAGT
>Ga0224486_100330_pt1 | contig 17306 bp, 13 predicted proteins | sample TexhydDE_CT_test_FD_172013 | JGI IMG/M metagenome (GOLD analysis project Ga0224486, IMG submission 172013) | Fracking water microbial communities from deep shales in Oklahoma, United States - hydraulically fractured wells DE_CT_test ...
CTGCAAGTTCTATTGACTGCCTGCATAAACGGGTACACAAAATCCGCCCCAGACCCGGATCCAGGCGCCCGGCCACCCGGCGGGCTTCCTCTTCATCCCGGCACAATCCCAAAACGGTGGGACCGCTACCGCTCATGACCACCCCCAGGGCACCGGCCGCCTGCAGGGCTTCTTTAACCGCGTTTACCCGGGGGTAGAGGGTGGTGGTCACCGGTTCCAGGGCATTCCCCAGGAAGGCAGCCACCGCCGCAGCATCTCCCTTTTCAATGGCTGCCACCATGGCTGAAGTATCGGGATGGACGCCGGGCAGGAGACGGTCGTATTCCCGGTAGATTTGAGCCGTGGATACAGCCAGCGGCGGGGTGACCAGCACCACTCCCAGAGGGGGAAGGGGTTTCAAGGGCGTGATAAGTTCCCCCTTCCCCCGGGCCAGAACAGTTCCTCCCATAAGGCAAAAAGGTACATCCGCCCCCACCCTGGAAGCCAGCATGAGCAGCTCGTCCCGGGAGAGGCCCAGGGACCACAGCTCATTCAGGACCACCAGGGTGGCCGCCGCATCGGCCGAACCTCCCCCCAGGCCGGCGGCCACCGGAATATTTTTAAATAAAAAAATATGGGCACCACGGCGGCAACCGGTGACCTTCTGCAGCAACTCCGCCGCCCGGTAAATCAGATTTTCCGGTCCGGAGGGTATTAATTCACTGTCGGTCTGAATCTCAAGACCCCGGGAGCGGGGTGTAAACACCAGCCGGTCGCAGAGATCTACACTCTGCATTACGGTTTCCAGCTCATGATAACCGCCGGGCAGAAGCCCCTTTACGTCCAGGGTGAGGTTAATCTTGGCACGGGCCAGCACTTCCAGCACGGGCATTTCTCCCTTATCTTTTTTAGTTCAATATTTACGTTACCGGGAGAATATTTCCCTGCCACCCGCACCCGCTTTTTCGCCGCCTGAAAGCTGGTGGCGGGCACGAAAAATATGAATGGCCTTCATTACTGTATCCAGTTTTTCGTAAAATATGGCTACCGTCTCACCGGTCCGGGCCATTAAAAGAGCCTGCAGCACCGCCTCACCTTCTGGCAGAACCACCCGGATCTTCCCGGGCGGCATACCCCCTTCCAGCGCTCCTCCCCGCAGCAGGGCTGCCACCTCTCCGGGCTGCCGGCCGCGCCGGTGGGCATCTTCCTTGATGAACAGGGCGGAAAAATTACTGCCGGCAATGCGACCCACTTCTTTTATCTGTTCATCCAGGCGGTCCCCGGGCACGCCAATGACGCCAATCAGCCGCCCCCTAAAGTGACGCAGCACATTAACCATACTGAGGTAGCCGGCGGCATTGTGGGCGTAATCAATCACCACCCGGATACCCTCTACATCCAGGATGTTCAACCGGCCGGGATTCTGTTCCAGGTTGCAGTGGAAGCTTTCCAGACCCGCCCGGATATGCTCCGGGGACACCCCCAGGCCCACGCAGGCTGCAGCTGCCGCCAGGGCATTCTGGATATTGTGCCGGGCAAGACCCTCCAGGGAGGACGGCAACCGGCGTACCGGCAGCAGGCGGCGCACCTGCTGCCCCCGGGCCACCACCAGCATCCTGTTTTTCACAAACACTGCCGTACCGCCGGCTCCCAGGTGGCGGCGCACGGCAATGTTATTGGGTACCAGGGAAAAGTATATAATTTTACCCCGGACCCGGCCGGCCATGGCCAGGACATGGGGATCGTCGGCGTTGAGTACCGCAAAACCGTTTTGACGTACGGTTTCCACCACCAGGGACTTCACATCGGCCAGGTCTTCCAGCGTCTCTATGCCGTCCTGCCCCAGGTGATCCCCGCTGACGTTGATGACCACCCCCACATCGCTGCCTTCGTAACCCAGGCCGGCCCGCAGGATACCACCCCGGGCCGTTTCCAGCACGGCCACATCGATTTCCGGCTCCGAGAGCACCAGCCTGGCACTGACCGGCCCCGTGGTATCGCCGGCCAGCACCCGCCGCCCGTTAATGTATATACCGTCGCTGGTAGCCATACCCACCACCAGGCCGGCCCGGGCCAGAATGGCCCCGATCATCCTGGTGGTGGTGGTCTTGCCGTTGGTCCCCGTCACCGCCACCACAGGAACGCGGCAGGGTGTACCGGGGGGGAAGAGCTCGTCCACAATGGCCCTCCCCACGTCCCGGGGCTGACCCTCCACCGGGTGGGTATGCATGCGCAGCCCCGGGGCAGCATTTACCTCGATAATAGCTCCTCCCTGCTCCTCCAGCGGGCGGGCAATATCCCCCGCCACCACATCAATGCCGGCTATATCCAGGCCGGTGAGGCGGGCCACCCGCACGGCCAGCCGGACGTTGGCCGGGTGCACCTGCTCCGTAACATCAACGGCAGCCCCACCGGTACTCAAGTTGGCATTGTCCCGCAGGAAAACAACCTGCCCCTTCCCGGGTACATCCCGGGGTGTGAAGCCCTGGCGGGCAAGGCAGGCCAGGGATACCGCGTCCAGGCGGATCCTGGAAAGGGGCCGGCCGTGGCCGTCGCCACGCCGCGGGTCCCGGTTGAGCTCATCCACCAGCTGGCGGATGGTGCGCTTCCCGTCCCCCACCACCCGGGGGGGCAGGCGCAAGGACGCAGCCACCAGGCGCTCCCCCACCACCAGCAGCCTGTACTGCCGGCCGGGAACCTGCTTTTCCACCAGCACCCGGCTGTCATAATAGCTAGCCAGTTCATAAGCCCGGCGCACCGCTGCCTCTCCGGATACAAAGAGGCTGACCCCCTGACCGTGGTGCCCGCGCACGGGCTTGAGGACCACGGGCGGGCCCAGCTTTTCAGCCAGGGCTACAGCCTCCTCCGCAGAGCGGGCCACTGCCGACTCCGGAACGGGCACCCCGTGATCGGCCAGCAGCCGGTTGCATAACTGTTTATCCTGCACCAGATCGACGGCGGTGCAGGAAGTGCGATCGGTAATGGTTGCGGCTATCCGCCTGGCGTAGCGGCCGTAACCCAGCTGGTAAAACCCTCCTCCCAGGGGTAAAACGGGTATCTTTCGCTCCCGGGCCGCCTCCAGGATGGCCCGGGTGCTGGGACCATACTCCTCTTCTGCGGCCAGCCGCACCCTTTCCACCAGTTCCGCCACTTCCACCGCCTTTTTCTCCAGCAGGGCCTGCACCAGTTCCACCGCCGCCCGGGCAGCAGCCAGCCCGCCGGGAGCGGATTTATATTCGAAAATCACCTCATAAACCGTTTCCCCGGCCCCCTGCCGGGTTGTGCCGTAAAACACCTCCTGGCCGGCCAGCTTGCACAGCTCCAGGGCCACGTGTTCCACCACATGGCCCAGGTAGGTGCCCTCTTTCAACCGCTCCACAAATCCCCCGGGGCGGCGGCGGGAGCAGTGGTGTTCCTCCAGGCCGGGCAGGAGGGTCAACAAGCGCCGGTTGAAATCCCCCAGCTCGCTGGTAGGCCGGCAACCGTCGGGGGCCAGATCCAGAATCATCTTCACCACCGGCCGGTAGCTGTAAATGTTGCTGCCGTAATAAGCCCGCAAATCCAGGATCTTCACTTTCAATTGCCCTCCGCAAATTAACTATATTACCATTATTGACCAGCATAATAAAAAAAATACCCATGTTAGCGGAGGGTCCATTCAGATTCAGACCGGCCAGCTTTATTAACTGTCTGGCACTGCGGTAGTTGTTCAGATCTCCCACTTCGAAAACTATGGTAGCCACTTGCAGTATTGCTTAAAAAATACATTCCACTTTTATCACTAATCCCGGGATCACACGGGATTGAACCTCCCCCTGCTGCTCCACTTCCTGGTCCAGGGCATATTTACCGCCCTTCAGGCAAAAAACCTGAACCGATTTACTATGGGGATCAACGATCCAGTATTCCCTGACACCGCTCTTTTCGTAAACCTTATACTTGGTTCGCAGGTCGTAATAACCGGTACCGGGGGAAAGGATCTCCACCACCAGATCCGGGGCGCCATTAATCCGCTTCTCTTCGATAATGGACAGCCTTTCGTTGGAAATATAAATTATGTCCGGCTGGTAGGTTTCCGTTTCTTCCAGATAGACGTCGACGGGAGCGTCTAAAACAATGCCCAGTCCCTTTTCCAGGACATAACCCGCCATTTTTAATTCCAGTTTCATGGACACCATCTGGTGGTAGGGTGTGGGCGAGGGTGTCATGACCAGTTCCCCCCCAATCAGTTGATAGGGTGAACCTTCCGGAAGGCGGCAGTAGTCTTCGTAGGTATACCTTTGCCGGCCGGCCGCCAGCTCACCCGGGACGACGTTCATTTTTCGCACCTCCATTCTCCGGTACTGGTTCTGGCATTGTCTTAATCCGCGGTTTTTTCATTATTTTACCTGAACACAGCAGTTTTGCGCAAACCCTCTAAGCCTGCCTGGCTGCAAAAATAAACAAATTAAAGTATTCCTGGACAGCAGCGTAATTATTGCCGGCCTGGCGTCGAGAACCGGCGGTTCGCCCGGCATTCAGATCAAACCAAATCTCTGAAGGCCTCTCTCAATAGTCTTTTGGTGTAAACGTGTTCCGGGTTTTCGAATATTTCGAAGGATACACCCGTTTCCACTATTTCACCTCGATACATAACATAAACTTTATCGGCAATTTTACGGGCCAGATGCAAATCGTGAGTAATATACAGCATGGCAAATCCATGTCTGTTCTGGAGTCCTTTCAGCTCCCTTAAAAGATTGGCCTGGGTAGAAGGGTCCAGCATCGAGGTCACTTCGTCCGCAATCAACAACTTCGGTTTTGTTACCAGGGCGCGGGCGATGGCCAGACGCTGTCGCTGTCCTCCACTTAAGGCGCAACAGTAACGATTTAAAAATTCCGGGGAGACGGGCAACTGTACCTTCTGCAAAGCCTTAATTGCTTCTTCTTCCCTTTCTTCTTTACTGCCCCACTTAATTATGTCCAGCGGTTCTCTAACCACTTCCAGAACCTTCATGCGGTGACTGGTGGCAGAGAACGGATCCTGGAAGATTATTTGCATACCACCCAGCATTTTAGTGGCCCATCTTCCTTCCACCTTTTTGTTTTTAAAAAATACCTGGCCCGCATCGGCCGGCAAAACCCCTGCCAAAATGTGGGCAAGCGTAGATTTGCCGGAACCGGATTCCCCCACCAGGGCCACCACCTCACCGCTTTTAATTTCCAGGCTGACTCCTTTCACTGCCTCAATTTCTCTATCCTTCAATATGTATTTTTTTCGAATCCCTTCCGCCCTGAGAAACGTTTCGATACCCCCCTTGTGACAGGCTACCATGCGCTCAAGGGCTACATACCTGAGGGGAGGTCTGGTCTTACGGCAACTTTCTTCTCCCTGGCAACACCGGGGATAAAAAGCGCAACCTTCTACAGAGTCTCCCAGGGGAGGCTCCCCGCCAATTCCCCACAGGTCTTTATATTTAAAGAAATTGGGGGAAGAATTCAGCAATCCGCGGGTGTAACAGTGCATGGGATTTTTAAGCACCTCGGAGGTAATCCCCAGCTCGACCACGCGCCCGCAGTACAGGGTCATAACTCTGGAGGTAAGCTTTTTAACTGCTCCCAAATCATGGGATATTAAAATCATGGCAAAGCCCAGCTTTTTCTGCAATTTCTGCAGCAACTGCAAAATTTCATTTTTACCTGCCGGGTCCAGCGAGGTGGTAGGCTCATCCACAATCAACAGTTCCGGATCACAGGACAAAGCCATGGCCAGAAGTACCCGCTGCCTCATCCCCCCTGATAACTGGTGCGGGTAATAGTGCCGCCACTCCGGCTCAAGGCCTGCCATTTCCAATAATTTTACAACCTTTTGGTCAATCTCCATGGGGGATAAGTTATAATGAGCCCGCAAAGGCTCTCCTATTTGTTCTCCAATGCTGAGGACGGGATTAAGCACTTCCAGGGAGTTTTGAAACACCATGGCCATATCTTTCCAGCGATAATTTCTCAGTCTCTTTTCCGGCAACCCCACCAGGTTTTGACCCCTGTAAATTATTTCCCCTTCAACGATGCCCTGTTTGATCAACCCCATTATCCCCAGGGCCAGGGTACTTTTCCCACATCCGGATTCCCCAATAATCCCCAGGCTCTCTCCTTTTCGAAGTTGCAGGGACACGCCGTCAACGGCCTTTACCGGCGGGTGTACGGCATGATACGTAATGGACAGGTTTTTTATTTCCAGCAAATATTGATCAGCGGTCACGGCGAATACCCCCAGGTATAAATATTTACCTTCCCAGGCGCGGGTCGACCATTCGTTCCAGCTCACGGCTGATAAAGGCCAGGGAAATTACCATTATAATCAAGGCCAGCCACGGGTAGAGCAACCACCATTTCCAGAAATCCGTATAGTATATCCCCTTAAAATTGGTAGCATGGTGAATGATTAAACCCCAGCTTTTGGAAGTAGGGTCCCCCAACCCCAGAAAGGAAAGCCCGGCTTCGGCAACAATTGCCCTCCCCGAAAGCCTGATCATATTTACTGCCACCAGAGGGAAAACTTCCGGGAGAAAATGCTTCCACATTAGATACCAGACGCCGGCACCATATGTCTCCGCCGCTTTGATATAGCTCCGTTCCTTCAACATCAGTATCTGGGAACGCACGATTCTGGCGGGAAAAACCCAGGAAAACAGGGCCAGCACTAAAATGATGTTTAGAAGACTGGGACCGAAAAAAGCCGCCAGCACAATCATCACCGGCAGGTCCGGCAATATAATCATAATATCAATTAACCTCATTAAAACCTTATCGGGCCACCCGCCCAGGTACCCCGAAACAATGCCCATCAGGCCGCCACCCAGGGCAGCCAGTAAGGCCGTGCCAAAACCCACGAGCAAGCTGACCCTGGCCCCGTAGCATATCTGGGCCCAGAGATCAACACCAAGCTCATCGGTACCCAAAGGGTGCCCTCCTCCCGGCGGCACAAGAGGCGGTCCCGATGAGATATTGTGGGGATGGATGGAAATACAAGGAGCCAGGATAGCTACCAGCAGGACAACCAGAATCACCACAAGGCCGGCTTTCCCCGGCAGGGAAAATTCTTTTACCCGCTCGACTATTTTCACCAGCAACTCCGGCATTCTCCCCAAGGTTATCCCCCATGTATCCCGCTATAGTCACCAATCCGCGGGTCAAGCTTCCTGTAAACTAAATCGGCTAGAAAATTAGCCAGCAAAACACATATGGTTACCACCAGGAAAATCCCCTGAACAAGCGGATAATCATGGACCATAACTGCTTCCCTCATTAAATGCCCCAGCCCCGGGTAGGCAAAAACATTTTCCACCAGAATTGCGCCACCCACAAGGGAACCAAGGCTTAAAAACACCCGTGTTACTATGGGAAGCATGGCATTCCTCAGGGCATGGCGAAAAATGATGCGTTTTTGGGGAAGCCCTTTGGCCCAGGCAGTACGCAGGTAATCCTTTTCCAGCACGGTCGTCATACTGTTTCTGGAAAGCAAATACATACCGCCCAGCCGGGCAATGGTCAAGGCCATTACGGGCAGGAAAGCATGATGCAAGATATCAAGCAACTTTTCCCACCAACTACTATAATTGGCAAAATGCGTGATGGCCCCCGACAGGGGGAATAATCCCAAACCTGCGGCAAAGGTAAAAAGTAAAACGAGACCCAGGAGAAAAGCCGGAACCTCTGACAGGAGAATCAAGCAAAAGAACAAGAATTTGTCCGGCCATTTCTCCCGGTACCAGGCGGATATGCTGCCCAGAATAGTACCAAAGACAGTACTCAGCAACACTGCCGCTATTACCAGAAAAGTTGTCCACGGTAAGCGGCGCAGGATAATTGTGCTCACCGGTTCATTATAGTACAAACTGTACCCTAAATTTCCCCGCAACAAATCAGACAGGTAAGACAGGTACTGCCCGGCAACAGGCCGGTCCAGCCCGTAATATTCGAGATAATACTGACGCTGCTCCTCTGAAAACCCCGTCACTTCCTGGCCTTCCTCTGCAGAGAGATACAGAAAGGGATCACCAGGCATGGCCCGGGGAAGCAAAAAGTTGAGGGTCACGACGACCCATATGGTAAAAAGATATTCCATTAGCCTGGTGACCCTCTTCCTTCTCAAGCAGGATTAACCCCTTTCCAGGTAAGACAGCTTGCTATGAGTTAAAGAATGGTGATCAAACATGAACATCCAGCCGTCATATTTGGCCGGCCTGTACACGGTGTAGCCGGTGGTGTAGTAAAGGGGCAGCTCCGGGACGTCCTCGGCCAAAACTTCCTGGATTTTAAAGATCAACTCTTTGCGCTTTTGCTCGTTAAACTCCCGGCGCTGCTTATCCAGCAAGGCGTTCAATTCCTCATTTCGATAACCCGGCGTGCCCGGAGCAGAAGCCATCAGTCCACTCTCTTTAGAATAACTGGCAAACCTCTGGCGCAAGTAGTCCGCATCATTCCCCCAACCACCATGTCCCGTGACGGCGAGTTGATATTTATACTCCCTGACGCGGGCATCCCGGGTCTTCATGTCCACGCTTTGCACTTTTATCTCAATGCCTGCTCTGGCCAGTTGTTCTTTCAATACTTCCGCCAGCCTGACCTCACCGCTGGATACCAGCAGGTTGAAGGAAAGTTTTTCTCCTTTTTGATTCTGGCGGATGCCGTTTTCGTCCAGCTTGTCGTACCCCAATTTTGCCAGCAGCTCGCCTGCCTTCTGCAGGTCAGGCTTGTACTGCTTCACACCAGGATTATACATCACATGGTCAGGGGGCAGGATGCCGGCACTGCCGGGAACGGCAGCGCCCCGGGCTACCTTGTCAATCAGCTCTTGAGCATCAATGGCATAGGCAATGGCCTGCCGCAACTCTTTATGCTGCAAGATCGGGTAATCCTTCATATTGAACAGCAAGCGGTAGCCCCAAAATGCAGGGCTTTTAACTATTTTGTACTGCGGGTCTTTTTGGAAACGCGGTAGTACATCGGGCGTAATGCCGGCCAGGTCAATCTCCCCTTTTTCAAAGGCCAGCACTTCCTCACTAACCGGCACAAACTCGATTACTTTGACCCTCTGTTTTGGTCCCCAGAAGCCATCAAACGCTTCAAAACGGTAAGTACCGTGTTCCTTGCTGTACTCCGTCAGGCGGTAGGGGCCGGTCCCGATGACCGCTTCTGGCTTTGTAAACTCCTTCGGGTTATCCACGTTTTCCCAGATGTGTTTGGGGATGATGGGTACCATACCCAGCTTATACAACATGGCTGCGTTTGGTTCTGTAACGGTGATTCGCACCTGGCGGTCGCCGACTATTTCTATTTTTTGTATATCTTTTTTATCCAGCGTTACCCCGACCATTGGGTATTTAGTGGCATATTCAAAGGTAAATTTCACGTCTTCGGCGGTTAAAGGCTTACCGTCCTGCCACTTTACGCCGTTGCGCACAGTAAAAAGGTACTGTTTGCCCCCTTCTTTGATTTCATATTTTTCCGCCAGCCAGGGGATGAGCCCCTTTTCATCCCGCTCCAAAAGGCCGTCGAAAATCAGGCGCATCTTAAAGCTCCCCGGCCCCCGGGGATAAACAGCATAGGGTGTCGGGTAACCCCAATCTCCCCCGGCCAGCCTGATAATATCTACCTGCCGCTGTTCCCCCCCCTTCGCTACGCCAGGTTTCTGGTCATCCCTGGCTTGATCTGTCCCACAACCAAACAGAAGAAGGCTTAATGATATAACCAGCATTAATACGATTAAAAAGCATTTTCTGGGCATTGTGCCACCTCCAGTTCTAAATAAATCCCAGGGTCTTAACTCATGTAAAAATTTCATCGACCCGCCACAGCATCATACCGGTGCAGAAGGTGGTTTCCTGGCGAAAAACGCCGTTTTCGGCATGCTTTTTTACATAGCGCTCGATTGTCCGCCTGATATCGGGAGTGATATCCATATAGCTCCAGAAAAATTCTGCCAAATTCTCCACTGCTTTTTCCACTGGTTCTTCTTCCACCCGGTTGGTGGTAAAAAATTTGAGGTTGGGCCGGTAACCCATGGCATAAAGCAAACCAAACGGGTAAATTATATCCCCCGAATTATCACCCATGTCTTCATCAAAGAACTGCTGCCAGAGTTCACGGTGTGCCCTTCCCCAGCGCCTTCCGGAAAAAGCACTCAAGAAGCAAAACTTCCTGGAAGCTGCAAGCATTTTTTGCAGCGTTTCCGGGTCCCGCACCCCGGGTGTCATCGAGGCAAACACCAGATCAAACCGGCCGGTAAGGTCATCCTTTTCTATATCCACTTCCTGCCAGGTTTTTTGGATAATGGTGATATTTTTTAGTTGCTCTGCCCTCGCCCTCTCTTCCAATATTTTTACCATCCCGGCGGCAGGTTCAAGGGCGGTTACCTGCTCGCACAACCGGGCCATGGGAATGGCATAGTTACCCGGCCCGGCTCCTATGTCGAGCACTTTGACCTCCGGACCGAGCGCACCTTCCCGTTTCAGCATATCCAGCACCATTTTTCGCCTGGCGTGGCCCCTATTATTGCCGGTACGCCGGGCAAACCAGCTGGAGCGCCGGCTCCAATTTTCTACCATCTCTTTCTCGCTACGGCAACGCCGCCGTGTTAACGGCGAGTTTTCCCGGGCATCCTGCCAGAGTTTCACCCAAAACTCGCGATCACCCACTGGAAATAACTGCAAAAAACCACCTGCTTTCCTAATTCAGCTACCTCAAAAAAACCATGAAGACTACCCCGGGCTGTTACAGCGGTACGACTACAGGTATGTTAGCCAGTCTTTCCACCGCTACCGGAACGCCGTAGACGCCAGCGATGTTTTCCGGAGTCATGATTTCCATCCCCCCGCAGGCAAAGACGGTCCTGTTCTTCAGAAGCAGGAATTTATCTGCAAACCGCAGGGCCAGGTTGAGGTCGTGCATTACCACCACCGCTGCTATATTCTGCTCCCTGGCCGCTTTCTTTACCGTTTTCAAAACCTCGAATTGATTCTTCAGATCCAGGTTGCTGGTGGGTTCGTCCAGCAAAAGAACCCGGGGTTCCTGGGCCAGGGCCCGGGCAATAACCACCTTCTGCAGCTCTCCGCCGCTCAACTCGTCCAGGTAACGCAGGGAAAATTCCTCCAGTCCGAGAACGGCCAGCACTTTCCGCACAATTTCCAGATCCCTTGCCGTGGCCCCCCATTTGATATGGGGCTTCCTGCCCAGCAGCACGGCATCGAAGACTGTAAACCGGGTGCTTTCGTATCTTTGCGCCACGTACCCAAGGCGGCGGGCAACTTCCCGGGGGCTGAGCGCAAACAGGTCTTCTTTTTCAATGAGAATTGTCCCCGTTTGCGGCTTTAAAATTCTGTTCAGGCACTTGAGCAGGGTGGACTTACCGGCGCCGTTGTTGCCCAGGATAGAAAAAAATTCTCCCCTGTTGACTTCAAATTTGATATCCTTTAACACGGGCCGGCTGCTGTAACTGAATTCCACTCCGTCTACCGACAGGATCATCTTTTGCCGTACCCCCTGGAGAGAAGGTATAGGAACAGCGGGGCACCCATAAAGGAAGTAACCGCCCCCACGGGCAGAACAACCGGGGAAATAATGGTTCTGGCCAGGGTATCGGAAGCAAGCAGCAACAGCCCCCCCATTACGCTGGCAGCCGGGATTAGAAAACGGTGGTCGCTGCCCAGCACCCTCCTCATCATGTGCGGGCCCACCAGACCTATAAAGCCGATGATGCCCAGAAAGGAAACAGTTACCGCCGTGATCAGGGAGGCCACAAACATCCCGGTCAACCTGAGTCTCTCCACATCGACACCCAGCCCTCTGGCTGTTTCCTCGCCACCGTCCAGGGCGTTATAATTCCATCGGTTGGTCATAAAGTAAAGCAGCGCCGCCAGGGTTAAAACAGCCATAATTTCAATTTCCAGCCAGGAAGCCCGGCCGATGTCGCCGAAGGTCCAGAAAACAATCGAAGCCACCTGCACGTCGCTGGCAAAAAACTGCAGGATAATGGTGGCGGCTGAAAAAAGGGAGCCCAGGGCCACCCCCGCCAGGACCATCGCTTCGGGAGTGACCCCCCTGACCCGGGCCAGGAAGAGGACCACCAGGGTCGTCGCCATCGCCCCCACAAAGGCGGAAATGGTGACCAGGTAGGGGTTGTTGATGATGACTGCATCAGCGCTGGTGCTGTGGGTGCTCCCCGCCCCCAGGGCAATGATGGCCACGGCGGCGCCAAAGGCCGCGCCCTGCGAAATGCCCAGGGTGAAAGGGGACGCCAGGGGATTGCGCAGGAGGTTTTGCATCACGCAACCCGCCACGGAAAGGCCGACCCCGGCAGTGACCGCCGCCAGCACCCGGGGCAACCGGATATTCCAGATAATGATATTTAAACGTCCCTCCGCTTTGCCCAGCAGGGTCAGCAGCACCTGGGCCGGCGAAAGCTCCGCCGACCCGGAGTTGATGGCGTACACACCCAGCAGGGCGGTTAAAAGGACAAGCAGGCAAATGATGAAAACTTTTCTCCGGGTATAATTAAGGTAACTTTTAAGGTAACTTTCCGGGATGTTCTCCATTGCTACCTGCCGCATATTTTTTCTATCCCCTCAAGTACTACTGACCAGCTAGATCCAGCCTTTTAAATCCACCGTAATCTTTTGCCATCTGTTCATATAAAGGTTTGCCCAAAAGAAACTGGTAAATCTCATCGGCCTTTCGGGCCGGGTCGATATCTTTAAATTGTTCGGGGTAAATCACTTTTCCGGCGTAGTAGGCGTCGGCAATGGCGGTGCCGATGTTCGTGGTGTAGTAATTATAAGGAATCTGGCCGTAAACCCGGCCTGTTTTGACCGCCTTCAGGGACTGGTAAAACTGCGGGTTCTTCTTGTAGTCTTCCCGCACGAGGTTTAAGCCGCCTTCATCGATAAAGATAATATCGGGGTCCCATTCCAGGAGCTTTTCCTTGTCGATCATGACACTTCCCGTTTTACCCGTTTCATCAACCACATTCCGGGCATTAACAGCTACAAAGGGCGGATATTTGGCCTGGGTGCTCTCGATGCCGTGCACTCCCTTCATGCCCAGGGCGCCCACGTAGACCCCGGGTTTTTTGTCTTCAGGAATGTCCTTCGTCCTCTCATGCAAATCCTGCTGGCATTTTTTCAGGTAATCAACTACTTCCCGGGCCCTTTCCTCACTGCCGGTAATTTTGCCAATCAGCTCAAGGGACTTATAAACGTCCTCGTCAAAGGTGGCCAGCCTGCCGTAGCTTAAAACCACCACCGGAATCCCGGTCTTAGCCTGGAGCTCATCGGCCCGGGTTTTATCCACCAGGTAGGCCACAAAAATTACATCCGGCCTGACGCTGACCAGCTTTTCCGCGTCCGGGGTGGAATCGGGCCCTCCCTGGCCAATGGTGGGCAAATCCTTTAATTCGGGATGGGCCAGGATATAGGGCCGGCCGGTGGGCTGCTGTTTTTCCAGGTTTTCCACACCCACCACCTTATCCGCGCCGTTGACATAGCAAACCAGCCGCAATGCGCCGGGGCCGATGGCCACCACTTTATTTGCCGGAACGGGAACTTCCACCTGCCGGCCGGCCAGGTCGGTGACAACGGCTTTCTGCGGCGCAGACGTATCCTGCCCGGCTGTTTTGGCACCGCACCCGCCCAGGACAACCAGGGTAACCAGCAGCGAAATGAGCAGGAAACCCGTCCTCAATACTCTTGCGCGCATCCCCTTAACCTTCCTTCCCCGGACCAATTAACAAAAGCACTGAGCCAGGAGGGAAGCCAGCAGTGCTTTCACCTGTTCCCGGTAGTTTACCGCCGGCAGCGGATTGCCTGCCAGGTTGGCCTTCATGATTTCCGGCGCAAAACCAAACGCACCCCGCACCGGAATACCTTTCTCAGAGAGTTCACGGCGTAAAAAAGATTCTGTCTCGGCATCGACCTTGTTTAAAACAGCCACAAACTCCTTTCCTGCCTCCGCCGTCAGTGCTTTAGCCCGCTCGGCCAGCAGGACCGCCTCGCGCGAAGGATCAACCACCATCACCACCAGGTCCACACCCTCTACAACTCCCCGGCCGAAGTGCTCCACCCCGGCTTCGGTATCCACAAGCACCCACTCGCCTTCCCCAACCTGCAGTTGCTTTAAAAACGAGCGGGCCACCGCCCCCATGGGACATGCACAACCTTCCAAACTGCGCTCAATTTTACCAATACGCAGGAAACGCAACGGCCACTCCCCACCAGTACATTCAGGGGGCAAGCTGGCCAGGTTTAAGCCGTCCGCGAAGAAGCCCGTGTTTTCGTTACCCTTTTTCTGAATGGAGGCCAGCAACTTCTCGCGCACCGCCGGTTTACCGCCCAGGCAACCCATTAAAGTCATCGCCGGCGCGGGGAGACCCAGCATATCCGGAAGGCCCAGGTTTGATTCATCGGTATCCACCACCAGCACCTTCCCCCGTTCAGCAAGCCCTTTAGCCAGCAGGGTAACCAGCGTGCTCTTGCCGCTGCCGCCCCGGCCGCAGATCATGATTTTGGGCATCGAAAAACCCCTCCTATCCTGTATTTTCCGAAAAATACAAAAAGACCCTCTGCCCAGCCTTCAGGCCGGCAAAAGGGCCTCCCTGACCCAAATTTTATCGCCCTATTTCTTGTTTCATGTCAATAATATTTTACATACGAAAAGAAAATCCTGCAACAAAAAATTTTTAACAGCTTAATTTTTCATGCACGTACATTTGCCCCAAAAAACTTTAATGCAAAACTTTTTAATTTTCGGCCCTAATTGCAGGATCCCCTGAAACACCTGGCAGGGTAAGCCGCCATTTTTTACTTGACTTCCGTAGCCCTGCGGATTATATTTTTTATAACATAACATATGTTCATTTTAACAAGCAAGGTGGTTGAAAATGCCTGTTTACGACTTTAAGTGCCAGGACTGCGGCCACATCTGGGAAGTCAACCTTTCCGGAGGCAGCGGTTACCCCGAAAGCTGCCCGAACTGCCAAAGCAACAGCCTTACGCGGCTTTTCCCCGCCCCCTATGTAATGAAAGGATCATCCCGGCCAGCAGGGACAACATGCTGTGGGCGAACGGAGCGCTGCAGCGCACCCCCCTGTTCTTCAGGCAACTCCTGCCGAAGATCATAATTTACTGTCCTCTGGTCATTGATGACCCGCAGCTCGGCCAGGTTAAACTGCCACAGGGAACCCCCTGGATTTACTTTTTAAACCAGCCGATGCGTGCCCCGGGAACACTGTCCACATCAGAAGAATACGGTTTTATGTCTATAAGCGGGCTCCCGTCCAGCGCGTCGACCCCGCGCACCAGCAGGCGGTTCTCCTTCACCTCCAGCAGTTCGGCCACACAGAAAGCGATGGGGTTGGGCCGGGATGGGGAACGGCAGGCAAAGACACCGCGTATCTCGGGACCCCAGGGCGTTCTGGTCTGCAGAACGTCCCGCTGCGCCAGGTGGCACCAGTACAGCACAATCAGGTGGGTTGCCTGCTCCATATCTTTTAAACCTTCCTTGAACCGGGGATATATCTCCAGCTCCGCCACCCGGTCGGAAAAACGACCCTGGCGGGGCGCCTCGCCGGGCACCCGGTAAGGGCTGTGGATCACCCCAATGGGAACCAGTTCCAAATTAAATCACCTTCTTTATTGTTTACCTCTTTACTATGGCCCCGGAAAAACAAAAAGGCCGCGTCCCCTTTTTCCGCAAAGGGTACCCGGGCCTCCGTGGCCGCTTTTTCCTCACGATACCCCCGTTTCCGTAACGGGGTGCCAGTTTACTTCTCCAGGTTTACACCCATTTTACCAGGAAGAAAAGGCAAAGTCAATAAAATGTGCCGGGCGGACCGGCAACCGGGCTCAACGGGAAACAGACCGCGGCGCTTCCGGAAGGCGGGGTTTTCTGGCTTTTAAATCATACCCGTAGCCAGGGGCTAGAACGTGCAGGGTTGCCCCGAGAAGCGAACCGGCAGCGCCGGTACGGGTGATGGACCGCCCGTCCACCACCGTCACCGTACCAGAACCCAGCACGGTGAACCGGCCGCCCGGCGAAACCGCGATGGCTGTATCCTCGTCAATGCCGATGCCCAGGACATGGGGATGGCTGGCCACGGCGGCAAGAAGCCGGCCGATGCGCCCCCGCTGGGCGAAATGCTGGTCAATCACCACGCCGCCGAGCAGCCCCAGGCCGGGGGCCATTTTCACCGCATTCCTGCCGGGAGGATACCCTCCCCTGCCGCCTGTAATCATGATCTCGCCCATGGCCGCCGCACCGGCACTGGTACCACCGATGATCAGCCTCCCGGAACCGTTGGCCTTTAAACTGCGCTCAAAGGGAGTATCACCCAGGATCCTGGTAATCCTCAACTGGTCCCCGCCCGTAAAAAAAACACCCGTGGCCCGCTGCAATATGGCGATATGGTGGGGGTCCCCGGCCTTTTCCCGGCTGTCCAGGTGAACCGGCCAGACTTCCCCCGCCCCCAGCCGCAGAAACACCCGGCGGTAGACCTCACCCACTTCCCCGGGCAGGCGGGTGGCCGTGGTGATCACCGCAATGCCCGCCCGCTCCCCCCCGGCCAGGCGGACGAACTCGCGCAGGATGAAGCACTCCCCGTCCTTATCCTCCGCCCCCCCGATGAGCAGGAAAGATCCTGCGGCGCCATCCCGCCAGTGATCATTTACTGCCATTCCAAACACCCCGCAAATTAACCTGTCTTTAATTGTTTTACGCCGAACGAAAAAAATTAATCCCATAATAAAAAAGCCGGGTAATCTATACCCGGAAGCCATTCAGTATTTATAAGCTATATGACGTCTGGCGTATTTGCCGCCACCTGGCTTCTATCTCGCGCTGCAGGCGCGCCAGCACCGTATCAACGCGGAGCTCGCTTTTGCGCACCTTCAAACCGTCCGCCAGGCGGCTGGCGGCATCAACAGCCGCCCGGGCCAGGACGCGCGGGACCGGGACAGCAGTCCTGTCCCCGGCAGCGGGCACCGGGCATGGAAACAGCAACTCCCCGGCCACTGCCCTGAGGACCCCCACCGGCAGGCCGCCGGCAAGGACCTGCCCCCGTTCTTCCACCAGGGAAGCAACTTCCCGCAGGACCGGCCAGAAAAGCGCCCCCTCCCCGGCAGACCGCGCCCTGGTCTCAAGAAGATCGCGGATCACCAGCAGGCCGGCGGTCTGCAGGTTTAAACCTTCCGCCGCTGCATCCGTGCAGACAAGGACGTCGATCTCGCCGCGCAGGAACCGCTCCTTTACCTCTTCGCGGCCCACCGGGATCATCTCCCCCCGGCCGGGATCGTAAT
>Ga0224486_100331_pt1 | contig 17276 bp, 18 predicted proteins | sample TexhydDE_CT_test_FD_172013 | JGI IMG/M metagenome (GOLD analysis project Ga0224486, IMG submission 172013) | Fracking water microbial communities from deep shales in Oklahoma, United States - hydraulically fractured wells DE_CT_test ...
GGTAGCCGGCATCCACCGCCTGCTGGATAAGCTGGACCTGATCCGGTGGGCGCACGTGATCATCGTGGTGGCGGGGATGGAGGGAGCGCTGGCCAGCGTGGTGGCCGGGCTGGCGGAGCAGCCGGTGATTGCCGTACCCACCAGCATCGGCTACGGGGCCAGTTTTCACGGCCTGGCCGCCCTGCTCACCATGTTGAACAGCTGCGCTTCCGGTATTGGCGTGGTTAATATCGACAACGGTTTTGGTGCCGCCGCCCTGGCCAGCGCCATCACCCGCCTGATGGCGGGGCCGGAATGATGATGGGAATATCATTCGTGCAAGTATCTCCGAGGGTCGCGGTTTAAAGACCCGGTACCTGGAGTAGTCGGGACGGCGGTGACGGTTTCCTCCGGGAGATCCCCGGCAATGGGATAAGGGGTTGCTCGTGCCGGTATAACCAGGCGGGCGCGTGCACGTGCCGCCAGGAAGCCCTGCCACTTCAGGAGTAAGTAGGAAGTAACTAAGTGCAACAGCGAAATTCGCAACATCTCCTCCTCAGGGGTCCCCGACGTTACATGAACGAATTGATAGTTTTACAGTAAAGCTTGTTATCTTTGCCCCTTTACCGAGGCCCCTGTCCTTGGATCTATTAAGGTTAATCCCTTAAAAGTTAGGAAGGATTTATCACGAAAAAGGCAAAAACATAGTTTTATAATATCAAATTATCGAGAAAATAATATTAAATAAATATACCGAGGAATAAGTCTCAAAATAAGCCCTTTAAAACAGGAAGGAGTATATAATTATGCCGAGAACCAGAACCCAAGAAATAAATACTATCCAATCAGTGGAAAGGTCGATCAAAATCCTGGAATATCTGTGCCATGGGCCAGCATCTCTATCTGAAATCAGTAGAGAACTGGGACTTCATAAAAGTACTGCTTTTGGATTGTTACAAACCCTAGTTAAATACGATTATGTACATCAGGAAGTTAAAACGGGCCGGTATCGGTTGGGTTACCGGGTCTTAGCGCTGAGTGGGGCTTTTCTGGAACACTGTGATTTGCGTGAAATTGCCTCTCCTTATTTGCAACAGCTGGTTGATGAACATGGAGAAACAGTGCACCTGGTGATTATGGACGACGGTCAGGTGGTTTACGTGGATAAAATTGATAGCCCGCAATCTATCCGCATGGTCTCTCGTATCGGAAGACGGCTACCTGCGCACTGTACTGGCGTAGGGAAGGCTATTCTTGCCTATCTTCCTAAAGAAAAGGTGCAGGCTATTGTTAAAAAACGCGGACTACCTAGATTTACCCCTAACACTATTACTACATGGGAAGAATTATGCGCAGAGCTTGCACGCATTCGGGAAGAAGGGGTAGCTTATGACCGAGAAGAAATTGAAGAAGGCCTCCGCTGTGTGGCGGTACCTCTTTTGGGTTATGGTCAATACCCCGTAGGGGCCATCAGTGTTTCCGGACCAGCATTACGGATGACGAAGGAGAAAATGTTCAATATCGCCGGGTCTCTTAAAAAAGTAGCCAGTGAGATTTCCCGACAGATGGGCGCAAGTGTAGAGCTTAAAGGGTATGCCCATACCTAGACTTTTGAGGGATATGAATCTTTAAAGATATTTAATTGGAAAGCTGAAGTCGTAGCTGCTTGTGATTTTTCGGGAGGCGTTCGTCTCGAAAACGTTAGCTTTCCTAATCAAGAGTCGGAGTGGGGTACAGCTTGAAAAGCTCCAGAAATACCGGGTAATAATCCTAGGCGAGCTATAAATTTATTGGTAAACCTTGAAGCAGGATATTATGATGGTAACTGAGTCAGGATCACTACTTACCCTAGGGAGTTAATTCAGGTGACTTAATTTTTTTATGGAATATTTTATTCAAGATATCAAGAAGGAATTTATAAAAGAATGGAGAACTATTATTCTACGAAGACGTACAGTATTTGATAATATCAAACAAGGAGGGATAGGTATTGCGTGCAGTAACCTTATACGCGGTAGTAGATGTGGATAAATGTAAGGGCTGCACGCGCTGTGAACGGGTGTGTCCGGTGCTGGCCATTAAGGTGGAAAACAAAAAAGCAGTGGTAGACCCGGAAAACTGTCTGGGCTGCGCCAACTGCGAACAGCGCTGTCCGGAAATGGCCATCACCATGGCCCCCCTTGAACAGTCGCGGGTAGTGCAGGAGAGCCTGGCGGGGGTAGATATGGCGGCTGTCATTGATCTCTGCCGGAGGGCGCACCTGCATCCCAAACAGATTATCTGCTACTGCACAGCTACCAGGGCTGAGGAAGTGGCAGCGGCCATACTCAAGGGAGCCAAATCTCCGGAAGAAATTTCCCGGCGCACAGGTGTACGTACCGGGTGTAAGGTGGAGTGCATCCAGCCGGTATTGCGGTTGCTGCATGCAGCAGGAATTGCACCGGAGCGGCCTGCCAGAGGTTACCAATGGTACGGCTTGACGCCTACGGTTTGGGATATTCCGGAAGAGGTTAAGAAAAAATACGCTCAGCGCGGGTTTTACTTCGATGAAGATCGCAAACTGCTGGATTCACTGGTTGGAGCCGGTGAAAAGGGGGGGGAATAATGCTACGAGCACCTGTTATGCCCTTGCCGCCGCGTCGTTCCCAGTACGGGGTAGCACCCGAACTGGTCCGCAAGCGGGCCGCAGAGTTGCCGGACATGGTTTCCGTGCTGGTGCGGGATCTTTTTCCTGATGCAGCGCCGGTTATTTACCCCGGTGAAAACGGCCTGGAGATGATCCGGGAAGCCACCCGGAAGCAGATGGAAAAAGTGGATCTGAGCATGATCAAACCCGGTGACTCGGTAAATGTGCTGGGTTCACACCACGGGTTCACCTTGCTGGGTGGAGCACCATATGCCGAGATGCTCAGGACCATCCGGGACGTGGTGCGGGAACGCACGGGCTGTACGGATATACGCCTGCGGGTAGGTGTGGGGCTGCGTTTCCGGGAGAGCGAAGAATATATTAAGGCATTTGGCCTGGACGAATACTATGAAGGCAAGGCTGCCGGTGTGGCTCCGGTGGATGAGGGGGTTGCCATCGAGACCGAAATCGGCACTCTTTACGGCATCAAAAAAATATACGATGCCCGGTGGATCATCCACGCCCACAACAGTGACGTGCGGGAAGTTCACTTCCACCGTCAGGTGGACCGGGCGGTAAAACCCTTCGGCATGTCCTATGCGCGGATAGAAACTCGCTCCACTTATCACCAGAACCTGGGTCCGCGGGCGGCCAACTTTGTGGCCAGGGCAATCTTTGATTCTCCTTTTGTCCAGGAGAAATTTGCCTGCGCCGTATTTCTGATGATGTCGCCCAGCGGGGTGGTAGGGGTGGACGCGGACAACGACCTCTATGCGCTCAACGACCGGGTTACTTATCTGGGCTGCCGGGATTACGGCAAGATGATGACCCTGCTGGGTGAGATTGACGAGGCCATCACCATTCTGGACTTCCCCAGCCCGGTGCCATATGTATTTGCAGCGGGGGTCATTTTCGCCAACTTTGCCGGGGCTAACCGGGACCTTTTCGACCTGGACGATCCGCTGCCGCCGTACACCTGGTATACGGAGGCCTTCTACGGTGAAGACGGGCGGCCGCTGATCGAAGGGGTGCCGCCGGTAAATCCGGCGATTAAGGTAGTTATCCATAACTATGCCTGGGGTGGGTATCCCAGCGCCTTCTTTACCGAGCACATCCCGACCATTGTAGTGGGCCGGGAACAGGCAGAGCTGCTTAACCGGGACCCGCAGAACATCAGCTACACAAAGCACACGTTGCTGGCGGATGATTTGGACACGGCAGTGCGTTTTGCCAAGCGGGTTGCGGGCACGGATAAGATCCTCGCCTTTGATGGTGCTTCAGGCGCTTTGAACGTCAGCCGTTCACTTGGTGAATATTTGTTGCAAAAAGCTCCTCTCGTTTCGCGCCGAGTAGATGACGAACTGCTTCCCAAATGGTTGAAGCAGAGGGGCATCGATCCGTCTCGATTTAAGATTCGTTAAAGAGCTGGCAGGAGGTTGGCTCAAATGAAAAAGCACATTCTCCCTCCCGATGATATTCGTTATTCCATTTTCAAAGCAGTGGAAAATCGTATCTTCCAGGCCAGGGTGGTCTTTACCCAGCCGGCGGTGGTGGCCGGTCTGAACGAAGGCATCGATGAGGCACGTTCTTTGGGGTTAGAAATAGAGAGCCAGGTGCGGGAGGGTATGAATGTGCTGGCCGGTCAGGCGGTACTCGCTCTCACCGGGCCGGCCCTGGCCCTGGCCGTGGCCGAAGACCGGGTGCTGGGTTGGATCGGCAAGGCTTCCGGCGTAGCCACCGCCGCCCGTTCGTTCCGTGAGATGCTTCCCGGCCGTATCCGGGTGGTGTGTGGGGGGTGGAAAAAGCTACCTTTACCCTGGCGACAGAATTTGCGCCGGGCTGCGGCAGTGGGCGGTGTGGCCACCCGGATCCTCGATGATCCCTTCATCTACCTGGATAAAAACTATATCCGTATGTTTGGAGGTATCTCCGGCACCCTGCAGGCAGTAGCGGCCCTGCCTGGTGAAAAGGTCATCCAGCTGCGCGGTGAGTGGGGCGACATTACCGAAGAGGCTGCCCAGGCGGTAATCAATGGAGCTGCCGTCTTAATGGTAGACACCGGCTGCGTGGAAGATGTGACCAGGGTGGCCGGGTACCTGCGCGGGAGTGGATGGCGGGAGAGAGTGCGCCTTGCTTTTTCCGGGGGGATCACCAGGGAAGATCTGCCGGCCATTGCAGAGCTGGATGTGGACATTATAGATATAGGGCGTTCGGTGCTGGATGCGCCACTGGCTGATCTGCGCTTTGAGGTTCTGGGGCCGGCGTAGGGTGCGGTACCGGGCATAATACCCTTCTAATTTTGGGTAATCCCAAAACATTGTTCTTCAATATCAAATAGATGGGGTTGAGACCATGCCGCAAATCGAAGAGTGGGCCGGGCGGTTATTGGAGGCGGAAGAAACCGGAGTACCCATCGAACCGCTGACAGCGGCCTGGCCGGAAATTGATATTCCCACGGCCTATCAGATTCAATTGAAGGTAATAGAGCGCAAGTGTGCCCGGGGCCAAAGGGTGGTGGGGATGAAGATTGGCCTGACCAGCAGGGCCATGCAACAGATGCTGGGAGTTTATGAGCCGGATTATGGTCATATTCTGGACACCATGGTGCTGCTCGAGGGTGAGCCGGTACGCCTGTCAAGGCTGATTCAGCCCAGGGTAGAAGCAGAAATAGCTTTCGTGCTGCGGGAGCGGCTAAACGGTCCCGGAGTTACCGTGGCCGATGTATTACGGGCCACGGCGGGAGTGATGCCGGCATTGGAGATTATTGATAGTAGAATCAGGGACTGGAAGATAAAAATTCAGGACACCATTGCCGACAATGCTTCCTCGGCGGCCATTATTCTGGGTGGGACGTTAATGCCGGTGGAAGGGTTGGACTTGCGCCTGCTCGGGCTGGTATTGGAAAAGGATGGGGAAGTCTTTGCTACCGGGGCGGGAGCTGCAGTGCTTGGCCACCCGGCGGCGGCAGTGGCCTGGCTGGCCAACGCGGTGGCCCGCTACGGGTTGAGCCTGGAGCCGGGCATGGTGGTGCTTTCCGGTTCGTTTACCCAGGCAGTGGCGGTGAGTCCCGGTTCGGTGATCCGCGCTTCCTTCGACCGCCTGGGCACGGTAACCGCAAAGTTTATTATTGGTGCTTAATCTTCAACCTCATTATATAGATGCATAATCTTTTGAATGCATAATCTTCTATGTTGAGGAGGACGTTCTGTTGGAAAAAATAAAGGCAGCCATCGTCGGACCGGGTAACATCGGTACCGACCTGATGTACAAGCTGTTGCGCAGCAAATACGTGGAAGTAGCCATGATGGTGGGAATTTACCCGGAATCCGAGGGCCTGGCCCGGGCCAGATCACTGGGCATTAAAGCCTCACACGAAGGGATCGACGCAGTACTGCGGGAACCGGAGATCAAGATTGTCTTCGACGCTACCGGAGCCAAGCCTCATCTCAAACATGCTCCCCTGTTGCGGGAGGCGGGCAAGATTGCCATCGACCTCACTCCAGCGGCGGTGGGTCCTTATGTAGTTCCGGTAGTTAACATAGATCAACATCTAGATGCCATGAACGTAAACATGGTTACCTGCGGTGGTCAGGCCACCGTGCCCATCGTGGCGGCAATTAACCGGGTGGCAGGCGTTCAATATGCAGAGATCGTTTCTTCCATTTCAAGTAAAAGCGCCGGGCCGGGAACCCGCCAGAACATCGATGAGTTTACTGAGACCACGGCCAGGGCCCTGGAAGTGGTGGGCGGGGCTCAAAAAGGCAAGGCCATTATCATCCTTAATCCAGCTGAGCCCCCAATCATGATGCATAACACCATCTACACTCTGGTGGAGCATCCGGATGAGGATAAAATTCGTGCTGCAGTGCTCGACATGGTACGGCGCATACAGGAGTACGTTCCCGGTTACCGGCTCCGGGTAGAGCCGCTGGTGGAAGGAAACAAGGTGACCACGATCATCGAAGTGACCGGGGCGGGGGACTTCCTGCCCACTTATGCGGGCAACCTGGACATTATGACTTCGGCTGCTGCACGGGTGGGCGAGTTGATGGCCATGCGCCTGCTGGGGATTTACAGTCGGAAGGATGTGGAAAGCTGTGCCTAAGATCAGAATTATGGATACCACCTTGCGGGATGGGATGCACGCCATGGCCCACCAGTTCACCCCGGAACAGATGGCCATGGTGGCGGCCGCCCTGGATGAGGCCGGTGTGGACGTGATCGAAGTTTCTCACGGCGACGGTTTGGCCGGGCATTCATTTCAGTACGGTTTTGCCGCAGCTACAGACGAGGAATATTTGCGCGCAGTTGCACCAGTGCTCAAAAAGGCAAAACTGGCGGCTTTGGTACTGCCCGGTATTGGTACATGTAAAGATATGCAAATGGCAGTTAAAGCCGGGGTAAAGGTCTTCCGCATAGCCACCCACGTTACCGAGGCGGACATATCGGAAGAGCACATGGGCCTGGCCAAAGAGATGGGGGCGGAAGTAGTAGGCTTTCTGATGATGTCCCACACCGTAGACAAGGAGAAGATTGCCGAGCAGGCCAGGTTGATGGAAAGTTACGGTGCGGACGTGGTTTACGTGGTGGACTCGGCAGGGGCCATGACCCCGCCGGAGGTTAAGGAAAAGGTTGGTTACGTGCGCTCCTGCTTGAAGATTCCGGTGGGTTTCCATGCCCATAATAACCTGGGATTGGCCATCGGCAATACGCTGGCAGCAGTGGAAGCCGGGGCCACAGTAGTGGATGGGACCCTGCGCGGCCTGGGAGCCGGGGCAGGCAACGCGCCTACCGAGGTGCTGGCGGCAGCCCTTAAAAAGGTTGGCTGTGAGGTAGATGTGGATCTCTATAAGATCATGGATGCTGCCACTGTCCTGGAGCCCATGATGCGCCGCCCGCAGGTAATCGATAATGCGTCCATCATGCTGGGTTATGCCGGCGTGTACTCCAGTTTCCTCCTGCATACCTGCCGGGCGGCAGAGAAGTTTGGCCTGGATCCGCGGGACATTTTAATGGAACTGGGGCGCCGTAAGATTGTAGGCGGTCAGGAAGACTACATTATTGACGTGGCTTACGAGATGGCTCAGAATAAACAGGTCGTGGCTGGTTGATAAACTGCTTGATATGCCATACAGCAATGGGGGTTCGGTTCCGGAAAGAAACCGGACCCCTGTACCTGAGCATTTTTATCACGATTACTATAAATTCTAAAAAATTATTTAAAATTTTTAGGGAGAATGGCAGGAGTTTTAAAAATAATGTCGAACAATGGTGATTATGAGAAAAAACAGAATAGAGTTTGTTAATGTCAAACACCTAAGGATCGACGTTTTTCAAAAGGAATGGTTTTTAGTTGCTATAAATAAAATAGAGTTTGGCATTATCAAACATACCTGGCAAGCTTTAAAAAGAAACCTGAGGAGGTGAATTTTGAGAAAAGATAGCGAGGCCTGGAGGTAAAAGTAAATTCACTGGTAGTACTTGTGGTAGTTTAAATCTCATGGCAAAAATACCAGGGTTAAGGAGGTTATATTATTATGTTCCCTATGCTCAAAGTGGTTCAATACTATACTCCTCAAAAAGTAGTTTTTGGTGTAAATGCCGTAGATAATATTGGTCAATATATCCAGGAAATGGGTATAAGCGGAAAGGCTATTATTGTAACTGATCCCGGGGTGGCTCAGGCGGGGATTGCTGACCGTATAGTTCAGGCTCTTAAGAAGGATGGTTTTGATGTAGCAGTTTTTGACCAGGGTAAACCGGAGCCGGATAATGTGGTCTGTGACCAGGCAGCTGAATTTGCCCGTAAAGAAGGTGGCAGCTTCGTAATTGGTCTTGGCGGCGGAAGTGCCATCGATATTGCAAAGGTAGTCGCCCAGCTTCTGGTGCTACCTGGTAAGACTGAGGATTATTTGGTTAATACCTCTTTCCCCAAAAAAGGTGCTCCTATTATTGCCGTTCCCACCACGTCCGGAACCGGTACCGAATGTACGATGTATTCTGTAGTAACCTTTGCTAAAGATGGTATAAAGGGCTTCTTCGGTACACCGACCATCCTGCCGGATATGGCACTGGTGGATCCTACCCTGACTGTAAGTATGCCGCCCAAAGTTACCGCTTCCTCGGGTATCGATGCCCTCTCTCATGCTATTGAAACGATGATGGCCAAGCAGGAAAACCCGCTTACTGATGCAATTGCCCTGAAGGCTATTGAATTTATTGCTGAGGCGCTGCCTGTGGCCGTTTATGAAGGGGATAACCTGGAGGCCCGGGTCAAGATGGCTTACGCTTCAATGATGGCCGGCATGGCTTTTAATGATCCGGGTATCGTAGAGGGGCATGCTCTGGCGCATACCCTTGGTTCAGTATACCATGTGCCGCACGGTGTTGGTTGTGCAGTTGCCCTGCCCTACGCGATGGAATATAACATGGGGCACTGCATGGAGAAACTGGCTCGCATTGCTGTAGCTTTAGGTCAAAATACCGCTGGCATGAGTGTCCGCCAGGCTGCTCAGGCTGCCGTATATGCGGTTAAGCAGCTGGTGGAAGATGTTGGTATTCCCACTACCTGGGCACAGTTTGGCAAGAAGGAAGATATTCCAATGCTAGCCAACATGATGGTTGAGAGCCCATGGATTACCGCTTTTTACGGCTGGTCCAAGCGTCCGATGACCAGAGAGGCGGCAGTAGAACTGCTGACCAGAAGTTATGAAGGCCGTCTTGGGGATAAACTGTATTAAAGCCAGGGGTAAATTAGGTAGCAGGCGAGACTATCCTGTCTCCCTGCTACCTCTTCCAGTTATGATAATTACGTTTTGGAGGTGACCGCCAGTGTCGAAGGTGCTGGTAGTGGACCCGTCTTTATGCACCGGGTGCCATCGTTGTGAAATGTGGTGCTCGCTTACAAAGTATGGTGAAATAAATCCTTCCCGCAGCAATGTTTATGTGATACGCCGGGAACCGGCGGTGGATGTACCCGTAGTATGTATGCAGTGCGGCTTATGTATAGATGTTTGTCCCACCGGAGCACTTAAGCGGGATGGAGCTACTGATGCGGTGGTAGTGGATGAAAATCTTTGCTCCGGCTGCGGTACCTGTGTGAAGGTGTGTCCTTATGGAGTGCTCAGAGTTGATGAAGAAACAGATGTAGCGGCCAAGTGTGACCTGTGCTCCGGTTCACCGGCATGTGTCAGCCATTGCCCGCATGGTGCTCTTCGGTACGAGGATGCAGGTAAAGCTGCGGCCAGGCGCCGGGAGATTTGGGCTATGGCCCACGGAGTAAGGATCAGATAGGAGGTGCTGGTAAATGTGGTACGGTTTTGCCGGTAAGCTGCTACGGATTAACCTGACCAGTGGTGAATTCAAGGTAGAGGAACTGGATAAAAATGAATTGCGCAAGTATATGGGTTGTGTCGGTTATGCAGCCAGGCTTCTCTATCAGGAAATGCCAGGCGGCATTGATCCTCTGGCTCCAGAAGCTAAAGTGGTGCTGGCCACTGGTGCTGTAACCGGGACCCTTTGTCCCAGCGGTGGAAGCTACGAGGTGTGCTACAAGTCACCTTTGACCGGCACCTGGAATCAGGCCCGGTCAGGAGGGGCTTTTGGTCCAAAGCTTAAGTATGCGGGGTTTGACTTTGTGGTCATTGAAGGTAAGGCAGAAGAGCCTGTCTACATGTATATCCACGATGGTGAGGTGGAGATCAAACCCGCTAAACACTTATGGGGGCTTAACGTTGAAGAAACTACAGATGCCCTGATTCGCGAACTTGATGATCCTGAAATCTCTGTAGCGGCCATAGGTCAGGCGGGTGAAAATGGGGTTCTGTATGCTGCTTTAATCAATGATAGGGGACGGGCTGCCGGTCGCGGCGGTATTGGAGCGGTGTTCGGCAGTAAAAATTTGAAGGCGGTTGTGGTAAATGGTCGTGGCGGTATTAAAGTGGCCCGCCCGAAGGAATTTGCGGAGGCCGTTGAGAAGGCAGAGCAGTGGTTAAAGAATTACCCCTTCGGCAGTATTCCTTCTCTGGGTACGGTTGGGCTGGTATCGTTAAACAACAGTCTGGGAATCCTGCCGACAAAGAACTTCCAAACGGCCCATTTTGAAAAGGCCGATCAGATTTCGGGTGAGCTTCTCAACCGGAAATATCAGATTAAACGGCGGGCTTGTTATGGTTGCAGCTTCGCCTGCGGGCGTTATACTTCAGTGGGTAATGGAAAGTTTGCTACACCTCCCATGGAGGGGCCGGAATACGAAACTGTAGATATGTTGGGGCCCATTTGTGGGGTTGCTGACCTGGAGGCTATTATTAGAGGCAATTACCTGTGTAATGTTTATGGTTTGGATACAATTAGTACGGGCATGAGCATTGCTTTTGCTATGGAGTGTTATGAAAAGGGGTTGCTAACTGACAGGGACACGGAAGGAATGCCTTTACGGTGGGGCGATGGGGAAGTAATGGTAAAATTGGTAGAAAAAATTGCCCACCGGGAAGGAATTGGTGCATTGCTGGCCCAGGGTGTAAAACGTATGGCTGAACAGCTCGGTCCTGCTGCTGAAGAGGCAGCTATCCATGTGAAAGGACTTGAACTGCCGGCTCACGAGCCGCGTTCTGAATCTAAGGTGCTCGCTTTGCAGTATGCCGTTTCTCCGCGGGGGGGCTGTCATATGCACCCCAACTGGGCAAGCACCTGGGACTTTGGTCAACTTGATTGCGGCATGAAGGAATTCGGTATGCCCTGGCCGCCCACGGGGATGCAGGATGAATCGCCGCAGAAAGGTGTTGTTTACCGGTATGTGGCGTTACAGGGTGAAATCAGCGAAATCCTGGGGGCATGTATCTTCTATTCGTGGGGTACTGAAGGCAGCTGCATCACGCCGCAACTTTACGCCGAGATTGTCAGTGCTCTCACCGGGTGGGACGTAACAGCAGCAGAACTAATGACAGCAGCAGAGCGTTCCTGGAATCTGAAGCGGTGTTTTAACGCCCGTGAAGGTTTTACCCGCAAGGATGATAAGTTACCCGGGCGGTTTTCTCAGGCCATCCCTGATGGTCCTTCTGCAGGGGCCAGGGTGGAGAATCTGGATGCTATGCTGGATGCGTATTATGAGGCCATGGGTTGGGACAGGCAGACCGGCCTTCCTGCTCCCGAAAAACTGAGGGAGCTGGGCCTGGAATTTGCGATAAACTAACATAGAAAGGGTAGCTTCATTACCCGCTGTTCCTCCATGACATATAGCGGCTGAAGTCGTTAATCCGGGTTGCACGAACTGGTAGAAACTCGTTTTGTATAATTTCCCCCCTTTATCCCCCGGGCCTGGCCCGGGGGATAAAGGGGCGTCGCCCGCAGGGTGACTAATACATGCCCAAAATTTGCTCCCGTGAAAAAAGGAGTTTAGATAGAAATGCAGGTGACGGTAAAATTATTGGGTATTCTTTCTTTTTCTTACCCTGCCTTCGGTAAATTTCATCCTGTTCAACTAAAAGAAGGAGAGACAATCAGAGAGTTGCGGGAACGTTTAGGATTACCTTTGAATGAAGTTCGCTTTGTTTCCGTTAATGGGAAAATGGTGGGAGAAGAGTATGTGCTGGTTGAGGGTGATAAGGTTGTTTTCTTCCCCGCGGCCAGCGGGGGGTAAGAGTAGTGAAGAAATTTCTTGATACTTTGGATACACTGCTGGCGCTTCCTGAACGGATATTTTTCTGTGTGAGACTTTTATATTAACCTTATAATTTAGTTCTACCTAATTTAGCTTTATCAGGAGATGGTTGTTCTTGGAACTAGACCTGCTGCAAAAAACCGAGCTCTGGATTACCGGTATCGAACTTCACGGGGCAAATCTTAACGAAATAGCCGCTGTTACTGCCAATGTTTTGGGGTTACCTGCTGAAGCTGTGATGGTAGTAGATGTGCGGGACCGGGTGGTTGTGCTGGATATCATGCGGCGCACAGTGATGGCTGAACAAATTGTAGGGCGAGAAAAAGAACTGCTTTCAGCCCTGAATCGTGTACCAGGGGTACGGGTTACGTCCAGTACGGCTATTCACGCCCAGGGCATATTGGGCCTGATTGCCGCCGATCCGGAACAGCGGGAGGAATTACTGGAGCGTTCCACCCGCCTGGCGCAGCAGGTAAGGACCAGTTTGGCCCGGCGGGGAGTGGTTTTTGCTTCTGGCCGGGAAGTCCAGGAAGGCCTGATTGAGGATACAAATTCCCCTTATTTGATCAGCTTGTTTGAACAGCACGGCTACCGGATGCGTTTTGGTGGCATTCTGCCGGACGATCTGGATCTGATTACCGGCCGCCTCCGGTCGGCAGTGGCAGATGGTTACGGCCTTGTTATCACCACCGGCGGGGTTGGTGCGGAGGATAAAGACTGGATGGTGGAGAGCATTTCCCGGCTCGACCCAGCGGCAGCAACCCCCTGGATCCTCCATTTCCACGCCGGAAAGGGACGCCATTTGAAAGACGGTGTGCGCATTGCAGTAGGTCAGGTGGAATTAACCACTCTGGTGGCTTTACCAGGTCCTCACGACGAGGTACGGCTGGCGGCTCCCGTCCTGCTGGAAGCGCTGGAAGCAGGTTGGGGCAAAGAAATTCTGGCCGGCGCACTGGCCCGGGTGTTGCGGGAAAAGTGGCGCCGGGCGATGGTTCACGAGCACCATTCCGGGCGATGATCTCCGGTTTTTGTGTTGTTTTTACTGCAAAAAAAGTAAGCAGGGACTGGTAGGTGACATACCGGCACCGTTCTCATCTTTTGGGGGCGATGGTTTACGAACACCGTCAATGAAAGTGCGGGGAGTATCTTCGCCCCCTAAGTATTTTTATTTCTAGTTAGCCAGGATTGCATGAGTCAATGCTTTCCTTACCGGAATTTATCCCAAAGTAGGGGAGTGCTCTGCGGGTGCAGCGTGTAACAATCTCGCCGGGCGATAAGAGCGTGCCCAGTTTAACCACTGAATTTGTAGATAAAGATGTAGATATTTTTAACTCCGAAGATGTGGAGTGGGCCATTGCTACCCGTTGCCAGGCCGGTAGAGATGTGATCATAATTTCTGGAGCACATGGAAACAAACTCGATCCTTCCAGCGATGACGGTGTGAGTGATAAAATGGGCATTGATGCAACTGTGCCGCTTGGTGCCCCGGCGGAACGTTTCGAAAAAATTAAAATCCCGGATTTTGAAAAGATCAGGCTTGAGGAATACTTTGAGGACTGAACAAAAAACGGTGTTATAATGTTTTATAACGTGTGACCTGAACCTCACTTGATTAACAGGCAAATTTAGAGGGTAAAGGTTTTACTGGAGTAACAAAAATGATTAGTTTATTGATAGGATTAGCAGCTGGTTTCTTTGGGGGACTTGTGGGTCTCGGTGGCGGGGTGATCATGATTCCCCTGATGGTGGGTTAGAAATGTTTATTCTCTTATTAACAGGTATTTTTACCGGCTTCCTCTCCGGGATGATGGGGGTCGGCGGGGGAACGATAATGGTGCCTTCCATGGTGCTGTTAATTGGCTTCACCCAGTATACCGCGCAGGGTTGTTCCCTCCTCGCCATGGTTCCTGTAGGAATAGCCGGCGCTTATACCCACTGGTGTTTGGGGAATGTCAGCGCAAGCATCCTGCCGGGATTAATCCCGGGTATCCTAATAGGCACATATCTGGGTGGTTCCCTTGCCCATGTCCTGCCCGAAGGAGCTTTGCGTTTCATATTCTCCGCCGTTTTGATCTGGACGGGCTTAGATATTTGAGAACACCGAAGCCGCAGGCTGAAGAGAGGTTTAATTACAGCTGAACAGGGGGAAGGAGCGGGTAACCTCTCCTTCCCATTCATTTCAGCAATTCTGATATCGCTTAGAGTTTTAACTTAGAGGCTTTTTTAAGACCTGGCTATTTTAATTTTAACCACTCCGTAAAGTTAATTCATAGGGGAAAGGAGCTGCGAAGGTGAAAATACTTTACCTGGACTGCTTCAGCGGGATCAGCGGCAACATGATGCTGGGTGCGTTAATAGACGCCGGCGTTCCCCTGGAGGCTGTACAAAGCCAGCTGGATCTTTTAGGCTTGGAAGGCTATTCCCTGAAAATTTATCAAGATAAAACCCATGGTTTTCAGGGCACCAGGTTCCTGGTGGAAATGGAACAATATCATCACTCTCACCGGACCTGGGAAGATATCAGGCGCATCATTGAGGGTAGCGGACTGCACCCGCAAGTCAAACGTTGTGCCCTGGACATTTTTGAAAAATTGGCCCGGGCGGAAGGCAAGGTTCACGGGGTTGAGCCCAGCCATGTTCACTTTCACGAGGTCGGGGCAGTCGACTCAATAGTGGACATCGTGGGGACATCAATTGCCTTACGAGAAGCAGGCGTGGAAAAAGTTTATTGTTCTCCTCTACCTACCGGATATGGAACTGTCCAAACTCACCACGGCATGCTTCCCGTTCCGGCACCGGCCACCGCCGAACTTCTCAAGGGTTTCCCAATTCGATCCATGGAGGTGAAAGGAGAACTCGTTACCCCAACGGGGGCGGCCATTGTAGCTGCTCTGGCCAGAGGTTTTGGGCCTCTGCCGGCAATGAAAATTGCCCAAATAGGATATGGGCTGGGAGCTAACGACTATGGAATTCCCAATTTTCTACGGGTTTTTATTGGCGAGGAAATTGAACGGCAGTCAGCGTGGGAACAGGAGATCTCCATCCTGCAAACCAACATTGACGACCTAAATCCGGAAATACTGGCTTATGTGACGGAAAAATTACGTGCATCAGGAGCCCTGGATGTCTGGCTGACTCCCGTCATTATGAAAAAGGGTCGCCCGGGTAATTTATTAACTGCACTTTGCCTACCTGAGAAAGAAGAAGAATTAATGCAAATTATCTTTGCTGAAACCAGCACCATGGGCATACGGAGGCGTCGGGAGAAACGTTTTTGTTTGCCCCGGAAACATATTAGTGTTGAAACGGAACTTGGGACGGTGCGCGTGAAAGTTGCTTCCTGTTGTGATGATTTGGGTTGGCAAATAAGTCCGGAATACGAAGATTGCCGCCGACTCGCCCTTGAAAAGAATGTTCCTTTAAAAAATGTTTACATGTGTGCCATTGAGGCAGCCCGGGAAGTTTTGCGTTCTGGTTTTTACAGCAGGATCGACATGGAGTGAGGGCTGTCGAGTCCCGAGCGACAGGATGAGACGGAGCCGCAGACAGGATATCTGTGGAGGCCAACTGAACATAAGAGATGTAAAGTGAAGGTACCTGCCAAGGACCAGAGCCGGGGTCCTAAGGCCTGGCTAGCGATACGACCGGGAGCAACAACTAAAACCAGGCACTTTTGTCATGGCCTGATATCTGTTTTTAATTTTGCTAAACTGTTTGGAGGAAGGGCGGGATGAATCATGTGCGTGGAGGTTGTTTTATTTGATCTTGACGGTACCCTGGCCGACTCCCTTCCTTTTATAATTCATACCTACCGGCGAGTGTTTGGTGAAATGAGCATCCCCTGGGATGACGGTAATGTTCTTGGCTGGATTGGCCGCCCAATTGTGGATACTGCCCGATATTTTGCCGGGGAAGAGAGGGCCGAAGATTTTATCAAGCGCTATAAGCATTACTATCATCTTGATCATGACCGCTATACGCGGCTTTTCCCGGGTACGCTGGAAATGCTCCGCAACCTGCGTGCCATGGGCCTGAAGCTGGGCATTGTTACTTCTAAAGGGAAGACGAGTGCCTGGCGAACAGTTAACTTCACCGGCCTGGATCAATATATAGACTTAATGGTCACAGTCCATGACGTGGAGAGGCATAAACCCCTACCTGATCCAATTCTTAAGGCCATGGAGATTCTCCAGGTCCGGCCCGACCAGACGGTTTATATAGGTGACAGTTATTTCGATATTCAGGCCGGGCGTTCCGCCGGGATTAAAACTTTGGGGGTTACCTGGGGGGTGGCTTCCCGGGCAGAACTGGAACGTTATCAGCCAGATGGGCTGCTGGAGTCATGGGCGGATATATATTTATTCCTGGAGAAATAATGATTTTGCTATGCCGGAGGGCCTTATGGGAAAGCTGATGCCCCTTGACCATGTACAATGTCCACCAGGGATTCCGTTTTCTACCTGATAGATAAAGCTTAAAACGGAGCAAGGCCCCCGGTTATATTTTCCTTCCCCCTGGAAGGGGAGAAGGTTTCGTTGTTATCCGCCCTCAACCGCTGTCTCCTGCACGATGTTGTGGCCGCTGATGATGTACCCGGCTTTGACCGCTCCACCATGGACGGAATTTCTCTGAAACCCGGTAAGCCTTCCGTGGGGGCAGTGGTGAACGGTAAACCGGTCTTTGGACTGCCCGGCCATCCTGCTTCGGCCCTGGTAATCTTTGAGCTGCTGGTGGCTCCTTTGATCAGTTCATACACTTACCCCCGGGAAAAATTTTGGGAATTTCCCCTGAAGGCACGAATAACCCGCAATTTACGTTCCGCGGCCGGGCGGGAGGATTTCGTGCGGGTGAAGCTGCGCCTGCAGGACGGGGAACTGCATGCAGACCCCGTGCTGGGCAAATCGGGCCTGATTACTACCATGGTCCGTGCCGACGGGCTGGCCCGCATCCCGGCGGGCAAAGAAGGGGTAGAAGCAGGCGAATGGGTGGAGGTCAAACTTTTTTGAGGAGTGA
>Ga0224486_100332_pt1 | contig 17254 bp, 18 predicted proteins | sample TexhydDE_CT_test_FD_172013 | JGI IMG/M metagenome (GOLD analysis project Ga0224486, IMG submission 172013) | Fracking water microbial communities from deep shales in Oklahoma, United States - hydraulically fractured wells DE_CT_test ...
TACCTCCGATCATGCCCCGGCCGGTCTTTGACAAAGGTGATGAGGCTCTCGGGTTTATTCATGAGCCGAAGAATAGTTTTCACGATGTCCAGGTTGTTGTGTTCGTTTTTGGCACCGATATTGTAAACCTCTCCCACCTGCCCTTTCTGCAAAACCAGGTCCAGGGCGCGGCAGTGGTCTTCGACGTGGATCCAGTCCCGGACGTTCTGGCCGTCGCCGTAGACGGGGATGGGTTTATCCGCCAGGGCGTTCAGGATGATGGTCGGGATAAACTTCTCCGGGTGCTGGTAGGGGCCGTAGTTGTTGCTGCACCTGGTGATGACCACCGGCAGGCCGTAGGTGACGAAGTAGGCCCGACACATGAGGTCGGCGGCGGCTTTGCTGGCCGAGTAGGGGCTGTTGGGCCGGATAGGGCTTTCTTCGGTAAAGGGCGGGTCGTCCGGCCCCAGCGAGCCGTAGACCTCATCGGTGGATACCTGGAGGAATTTCCGGATGCCGTGCTGCCGGGCGACCTCCAGCAGCACCTGGGTGCCCTTGAGGTTGGTCTCAATAAAGGGCACCGGGTCGAGGATGCTGCGGTCCACGTGGGACTCGGCGGCCAGATTGGCGACGAGATCGAATTTTTCTTCCCGGAAAAGACGGTCGACCAGCTCCCGGTCGGCTATGTCGCCGCGGACAAGGCGGTAGCGGGGGTTATCCTCTACGTCCTTCAGGTTTTCCAGGTTACCGGCATATGTAAGCTTGTCCAGGTTGACTATGTGCCAGCCGGGATGCTCTTTTAATATGTGCCGGATAAAGTTGGAGCCGATAAAGCCGGCGCCGCCGGTGACTAATAGCTTCACTAATCTGTGCTCCTTTCAGCAAAGTAGCGCTTCAGGGCGTCCTGCCAGGGTGGCAGGAGGTAGCCAATGGTTTCCTTTAACGGGAAAGGGTCCAGCACCGAATAAGCCGGACGCCGGGCCGGGCGCTGGAATGCGGCGGTGGTAACGGGTTTGATGTTGGTCTTAACACCTGCCACGGCCAGGATTTCCCGGGCAAAGCGGTACCAGGTGGTGGCCCCCTGGTTGGTGATATGGTACACGCCGTAGCAGCCGCTTGCCACCAGGCCGGCCAGGGCGCGGGCCAAGTCAATTGTATAAGTGGGACAGCCCCACTGGTCGTCGACTACGGTAAGGGTTTCCTTTTCCCGGGCCAGTTTCAGGATGGTTTCGACAAAGTTCGGGCCGCCGGGGCCGAAGAGCCAGGAGGTACGGACCAGGTAATAACGGGGCGCTATGGTTTCCAGGAAGCGTTCCCCCAGGTACTTGCTGCGGCCGTAGGCGTTAACGGGATGCCTCGCGTCATAGATGCGCCAGGGCTCATTTTTTTGCCCGTCGAAGACGTAATCGGTGCTGATGTGGACCAGCACGGCACCTGTCTCTTTACATGCCAGGGCGAGATTCCTTACGCCCAGGGCGTTAACTTGTACGGCCGCTTCGTAATCGGTCTCGGCCTGGTCGACTTTGGTGTAGGCGGCGCAGTTTATTATGACTTCCGGGGTATATTCTGCCACGGCCTGCTTGACTGCTGCCAGCCCGGTTATGTCCAGCCGGGCATGATTTAGAGCCGTAACGGTATGGTTATGGCCCTGGAATTCCCGGGTCACGGCCTGGCCCAGCATGCCCCCGGCTCCAGTTACCAGGATACGCATCCGGCCTGTCGCTCCTTTTACCCGTGCTTTACCTCCCAGGAGTAGGGGATGGCCGGGTCGTTGTAGGGCCGGCGGTACTCGTCCGGCTGCTGGTAGTTGTAGAGCTCGGTGGGGAAGTTGACGATTAAAGCCGTCTCCGGCCCTTCGGCGGTGAAGCCGTGGTAGACCAGGGGCGGGATTTTTAAGAGCACCGGGTTTAAGTAACCGATGTGAAACTCGTTGACCAGCCCCCTGGTGGGGCTGCCTTCCCGGTCGTCGTAGAGGACCACCCGGGCCATGCCGCTGACGCAGACAAAGTGGTCCCACTGCAGTTTATGGTAGTGCCAGGCTTTGATGACGCCGGGGTAGCAGGCGGTGATGTAGGCCTGGCCGAACTGCATGAATTCTTCCCAGTCGCGGCGCAGCATCTCCATGAGGTAACCCCGGCTGTCGGGGATGAGCCGGAGTTGCCGCAATTTTACGCCGTCGATAAGTTCCATAATTCTATCCTTCTTTCTTGCCTTCGTGGCTTAATACAAAATAGCCCGGCTCACCCGCCAGGCTCCACGCCTCAAACAGCTACCTCCGCGTCATCCCCCAGGAAGAGACGCAGGGCCTGGCGACCGTCAGCGGCACGGCGGACGCGGGTATTGCGGCCGATGAGGCTGTCCTCAATGCGGGGAATGTCGCTTAAAATACACCCTTCCAGGACCACGGAGTGCTCGAGGCCCACCCTGGTCAGGGTGCTGCCGTCGCCGATGGCCGTGAAGGGGCCGATGAAGCAGTCTTCCAGGGTAACGCCTTTGCCGATGACCGCCGGCCCGCGGATGGTGGTGTTCTTTACCTTGCTGCCGGGGCCGATGGCGACCCTGCCGGCGATATGGCTCCCGGCGTCGACTTCTCCTTCGATGGCGGTGCGGGCGTAGGCGTCTAATACGGCCCGGTTGGCTTCCAGGATGTCGTCCTTCTTGCCGGTATCCAGCCACCAGCCTTCTACCCGCCGGGCCAGAACCCGGCCGCCGGTCTGGAGGAGCTCCTGGATGGCGTCGGTGATCTCCAGCTCGCCCCGCCAGGAGGGGCGGATATTGGCAATGGCCCGGTGGATGGCCGGGGTAAAGAGGTAGATGCCTACCAGGGCCAGGTTGCTGGGCGGTTCTTTGGGCTTTTCAATAAGGCGGGTCACCCGGCCTTCCCCGTCCAGGACGGCCACACCGAAGGCCCTGGGGTCGGGGACTTCCTTCAGCAGGATGGCGGCGTCGGCGGTTTCTTTCTGGAAGGCCTCTACCAGGCCGGTCACGCCGTCCTGGATGAGGTTGTCCCCCAGGAACATGAGGAAGGGCTCGTCCTTAAGGAAATCGCGGGCCGTAAGCACCGCATGGGCCAGCCCCAGCGGCTTTTCCTGGAGTATGTACGTTACCTGCGCGCCGAAGCGGCTGCCGTCGCCCACCGCCTGGCGCACGCTCTCCCCCGTCTCCGGGGAGATGATAATGCCGATGTCCCTTATCCCGGCCTGGACGACCTGCTCGATGACAAAAAATAAAATGGGCCGATTGGCCACGGGGATGAGCTGTTTAGTTGTCGTGTAAGTGAGGGGACGCAGGCGGGTGCCCTTGCCACCCGAGAGGATGAGGCCTTTCATGGGTTAAGTCACTCCGGTTTCTATAACATATTTATTCAAGGCTTGTTCCCGGGCGGTCATCTTCGTCCTCCCGAATTTTCAAAAGATCGTCGACCAGGTCACGACGATCTTTCCATTTCCCGGCAACAGCCCGCACTACCCCTTCCTGTTGCCGTTTATTAACAACTCTGATAGTGATTTTGTTGGTAGCAGGGATAATCGGCAACACTGGGACTACCCCACAAAATACCATTATATGTTACTATGAGTGCCTTTTAATTTCTTTATACTCTCTTATCTCTACAATCGGTCGATTATATTCACCACTTCAATTCCCTGCAATACTACGTACTCTTCCCCGGCCTGCCAGGTGATTACCAGGGTGTTGCGGCCGTCTATACCCGCCAGGTCTGCAGCGCAGGAAGCGGAAAGGCCAGTACGGCGGGCGATCTCACGCTGGGTGAGCTTGTCGTTTCTTTGCAGACAGTCCAGAACTGCGTAATGGCTATCCATGCCGACTGCTCCATTATATTTATTTCGACATATCTTATGCTTACTTTATGAACAATAATACCAGCATATGTTAGGAACGTCAATGGATTACAAGGTTAATTTTGTATAATGGCTGCGTAGCGCAGTGCCGCCAGGATGACTTCTTTTTTCACAACAATACTATTTGATAAGCACACTATCTTCAATTTTATCTTTTCTTTGAAGCTGTTTCTCAACTTCTTCGCGTTTGCGAGGGGACAAATTACCCTCTTCAGGCTCCTGGCGTCTTCTGATAACTGGTCATCTGGCGCACAGGCATGTTCCAACCAGAGCCAGGCTAAATCGTCCTGGAGGGCTTCAATAGCTTCTTCTCTTATTGCTCCTGTCGCTATAATGCCAAATTGCGGAACCCGACCTTCACTTTAGTAGAACAGTAACAACCATTGCAGCTATACCCAGGATCGTAGCTATAGCCATCCCTATTATCCAGCGGCGGGTCTCCTCGTTATCCGAACGTATAGCCTGCATGTCGGCCCTGATGGTCTGAACCTCTGCGTGCCGCTGATTATCGCGGTCGCGGATTTCACCCAGGGTCTGGCTCACCATAGCGGCAATACGCTCCTCGGTAGCTTGCAGCGATTGCTTGATTTCGCCGATATCACGGTCCAGCTTATCGAGATATTTCTCCTGCCAGTCCACCTGAGTCTCCCCTTCCCGGGTAACGGCTGTTTCATTAATTGCCTGCGCCGTTTGGACAATTCTTTGCATTAGTTCGTTTCTTAGATTCTCCTGTCTCTCAGAAACTCTTGGTACGAATACAATCCTATCGAGGAATGCCTCTTTTATAATATTCCCAATGGGCAGTCCAGCATCATTGACGGTAATATCACGGGGCGTTTGTTCAAAAGTAGTCTGATCTCCGCCGGGGAATTGGATTATGTTATTTTTCTGAATCAATAGCTTTTTTCCCTTCCATTATAGTTTGGGCGGCAGCTACTACATCAGAGGCCCGTTCGGAGATAAGTTTATTAAGCATATCCCGTATACGTATCAGATGTGGCCAAGACACAACCACGCGGCTAACGATACGCCCATTCGGCATATACTGGACGCCAGGAATAGGGGGCTTAGTTTCTGTTCGGTTTGCTGCCTCGGCTTCTGGATATCGTTGAATAAAGGTTAGAATAACCCTTTCCGCGTTAGCGTCAACTCTTACAATATCGGCAAACTCTAATCGCATGGCGTGCTCGTCCGCATACATTGCCAGGTTGGCGTCTTTTTGTTCTTCCACCCGCTAACCCTCCCCTCAACAAAGAATCTAAAAGAGCATACTAAAAAGCCCTCTGCTTAAATAGTTCTACTACCGCTAGTAATTAATACCATTTTATGTAACTATGAGTGTCTATTATTTTTTCCCTACTTTCTAATCCCTACAATCGGGGGATTATATTCACCACTTCTATCCCCGGGGTCTGGTATTCTTCCCCGGCCTGCCAGGTGATTACCAGGGTATTGCGGCCGTCTATACCGGCCAGGTCTGCAGCGCAGGAAGCGGAAAGGCCAGTACGGCGGGCGATCTCACGCTGGGTGAGCTTGTCGTTTCTTTGCAGACAGTCCAGGACTGCGTAATGGCTATCCATGTCGACTGCTCCATTATATTTATTTCGACATATCTTATGCTTACTTTATGAACAATAATACCAGCATATGTTAAGCGCGTCAATGGATTACAAGGTTAATTTTGTATAATGGCTGCGTAGTTAAGAGCTCCCTGGAAGCTCTACCAGGCCGGTAACACCGTCCTGGATGAGTAGTTCATACTGGATACTACTTAGCATTTTATTAAGACCTGTTATTACTTAACCAGTTCCTCGATAAACTTCTCCAATTTTTCCCTGCGCCTGGAAACCAGTTTATAGGCCAGCATTCCTTCGCGTTCGGCTATGCCGGCTATGATGGCGACCTCGATTACCTGCAGTTCTGTAACCTTCCATATAATCCGGAGCGACCTGTTATTTACATAAACGCTCCGGTATCCTGCCAGGGGCCTGCCGGCCTGGTTCTCCATCTCTTTGCCAAAAGTTAAAGTAATCCGCCTGGTACGATATTCCTGCTTTCGTTTTTCTGCTTTATTGGCTTTCCTTAGCAGCCGGTATTAGCGGTTAACGACAGGTTCTGGCTCGTATTTGTATGCAAACATTAGTTCGTTTTTGCAGGCAACCATGCTATGATGTAGCCGTCCGAAGGGAGGTGAAACAAATGGCTGTGATCAGTACCCCGCTGGCCACCACTTTACGCCTGCAGGTGCAGACCGGGACCGACGCCAACGGGCAGCCCGTTTACCGGGTGCGCTCCTACAGACGCGTCAAACCCTCTGCCAGCGACCAGGATGTCTACGACGTCGCCCAGGCCATTGGCAGCCTGCAGGTACATCCCGTTAACGCCGTCAGCCGCGTTAACGAGAACGACCTCAGTGCCGGCGCCTAAGTAAATCTATAGGAGGTGAACAGTTATGCTTACCAAACGCCTGGAATTGATCTTCCAGAATGCCGCCGGCCGCCGCACCACCCTGGCCGTCCAGGACCCACGCGACAACCTGACCGAAGCTGAAGTCCGGGCCGTCATGGACCTCATCCTGGCCAGGAACATCTTTACCTCGCCCGGCGGCGACTTGACGGCTATCGTCGGGGCCCGTATCGTCACCAGGGATATCACCGACATCATCGCTGCTTAAGCTTTGCGGTTAGTTATTCCAGGATGGGGTGAGCGGGTTGAGGTACTCGCAGCTCACCCCATCCCCTTAATTTAGCAGGAACCGTTCAAGGTGGCTTTGGAGGAGCCGCTCATGGCGACATACCGCCACCATCGAATGGTGGAAATAAGAAGAGGAGGCTCCTGGTATGCTGCAGGTCAAATTTAGTTATTTCGCCCGGCCCCGGCGGGGCCGCTGCAACTGCTGCGACCGCCAGCAGACCCTGGAAGGTAAAATCCTGCTCCTGGAGGATACTGCCCTCATCGGCGACCTTATTCTCTGCGGCGAATGCGTGGCCGCCTGGGGGGAACTCCTGGGCCAGGGCCGGGAAAAGGTAGTCCAGGAGTGGAACTTCAGCGAGGAAAAGGAGGGAGCCTGACATGGAAAACCTCTGGGTCCAGATCGGCAACTATGGCTTCCCCATGGTCATCGCCTTTTACCTCTTAGTCAGGGTGGAGAAAAAACTCGACGACCTGACGGCGGCCATCCAAGCCCTGGCCCAATCTTTGAACAGGGCCGCGCCGGGCTAAAGCCACTGCCGGGGCCGTAAACTGAAGCCCCGGCCGGTGCCGCAGGCCGGCTGCTGCCGTTATGTCGATTCGTGATTAATGGCCGTCTTGATGTGCGAACTTCTGTTCGTTTATAATATAACTTAGGCAGGAGGTGGTATATTTGGCAGTCAGCTGGATACAGAAAGGTCTGTGGCAAAATCTTAATTGCCTGGTGCCGGTCTACGGCACAGGCGACGACTGCGGTAACTACACTGAGGTCTGGCTGGATGACGGCCAAAAAATCCTGGACCGCCGTCGGACAAAGACCGTCCTGAAGGCCCTGGCCTCTCATCTGGGGGTTTCCTGGCGGCAGGAGTATACCGCCTGGTCCAGGGAAGGCCGCAGTCACCTGGCCCCCATTGTCCTGGGGCCGGAAATGGTCCTGGTACCTTTACGCCTGCGCCGGCCCCGCTGCCGTGATGAGGGCGGGACAGGCTATGTGGTCGGTAGCAAAGTAAAAAGTTTTGAGCCTTACGTCGAGGGCTTCTTTCGCACCCGGCTGATCCTGGCCGGCAACCAGGTCCTGCCCTGCCTTTTAAATATGGATACCCTGGCCCTGCGCCTGCTGGACGGAGAAAGGGCCCTCCAGCGCCGCCGGGAAACCTTTTGTAAACTTTCCGCCCGCGGTACTGTCTGCCGTGAAAAAAACAGCTGCTACCTGCTGGTAGAGCCCGGCGGCAGTACTGTCGCCGCACAGCTCATCGACCGCAAGGGCGACGTCATAATCCTCCGTCGGGAAGAAAAATTGAGCCCCCTGTGACTGCTGGGGACTGCTTTCATTGCGGGGACCTATCATGCTATCTGCCTTTTTGCCTATAATGTATCACACTACTTAACAAGTTTAAAGCTCATTATAATATTACAGAGGAAAGGGGCTGCACGACTGGCTTTCGTGACAACCCCGCTTTTTGGATTTGTGCCCTCTCAAAAAATTAAGGTTCAATAATTACGAACCGGACCTCACTCCTGGGAACTTGATCTGTTTCCCTGTTTCTCCACTTTTCCATCTCAAAGGGGTCTCTCCATCTCCAGGCCAGCACATTCCCCCCGGTATAAATCAAATCGATAACACCGGTATCGAAAACCCTGACGTCGTTCATTTCCAGATCATATGCTTGGACCTCCTCCCGAACATTCCACATCCAGGTTATGAATTTATTTCCAATAGTTGGTGTAGTGCTGTATCGATGGGCACTATTATTGGTGATCTGGATAGATTCATCAGTATCTAAATTATATTTGACAATTTCGCCGTATTTACCCACTCTTGTGTCTCTGGCCAGCCAGGTAACATTCCTGCCATTTATCCGGGGTGCAAAGCTGCAATGGTTGGATGTTAGGCGAAACTTTTTTCCGGTGACTAAATCTTTAAAGAACACATCGCTTTCCGCCCGTATTTCTTCATATACGAAACGCGCCTGGGACCAAACCAGCTTATTGTCATATATGTCCGGACTGTTTAATATAACTCGTGGAGCGCCGGGCAACTCCTCGATTGCTTCTAGACGCCCTTGGTCGAGGTTATAGATATATATGACGCTTGTCAAATTCCCGTCTATAATTTCATATTGTGCCCATGTAATTTTATTGCCAAATATAGATAGATCCCCGGGTTCATAGCGAATACCAGAAGGCCCGGGGCCTTCGATCTTAATTTCCTCAACCCTGTTCTTGCTGATTTCGATTATCTTGCCGGTAGGGAGGTGTTTAGCTGCCAGGAGCCAATCTTCGGCTTCAAAATCGGTAGTCCCTTCAATCCAGGCCACCCAGGGTCCATATTTGCATATAGAATGAATCTTCCTTTTTGAACTTAAGGGACTGGCCAGCTCATAAAGCTTTTGCTCATATGGATCGAAACAATAGTAGGTTAATGATATATCCCCGGGGTTGTGGGGATGGGGTAGAGTTACAATAATCTCTCCTTCATGGTTCACGCCAGCGACAGTGATAGCATGGGGTACTGTTTTATAGGGAATCGTTTCTTTCTCCTCAGGGTTTTCTTTTTGGTCTTTACTTTCCGGGGGCTTTATACTTGCCCTTCCTTTTGACTGCTCCCGGGCAACATCACCGTTGTTCGTTGTTGTTCCAGATAATATAAATTTTGACCCCGTCCCCAAAACTAATAGGCCGATGACCAGAAGAGCGATTAATTTCAACTTAGACATATCGATCTCTCCTATTTTGCAACTTCATATAAGTGAAAAGAAAATAAAGAGAGGACAAAGGGTGTTTTTAAATTATTACCCTTTGTCCTCTTAATATTATACTAATAGGTCATTCCCCGATCTACAAGCACATCACTCATCACGCTGGCTTTGACCCAATGATTACCATAAGCCTCAGGATTGTTCTCATAAGTATCCCAGTAATTTATTTCATCAGGATCTCCATCGCCCCCTGTTATATACCCCCCGCCTGCCAGGTAATGCCAAACCTCTTTGCCTTCCCATCCAGGTAGATAACCATTCTCTGAACTTGTGTGGGCATCATAATTCACAGGGTAATTTAAATCAACATTCAGTTTCGTATAATCATGAACTTGCTGGGCAGTTGGAGCCCATTTATTTACATACCATTGTCGTCCCCACCAATCATTTAAGCATACCGGAATCTTGTTGAAATCTGTACCCTGTGTGTTTGTTCCCATATACTTTGCCAGGTTACTCTGAGTTAAAGGTTGGTCTTCAGGACCATTGGTGACACCAAGGTAATCTAGCATCATATATACAGTAGCGGGACCGCAATAATAATTCGTTTCCTGGGGTACTAAGTCTAACACAAGCGCTTTCCCTGAACCGCCCTGGATTGAAATATCCTTGGTAGTTCCTTTGGGACTGGGAAGGTATTTTTCCGAACGCAGTTCCTCTAAGGCTTTATGGTAAGAACCTTTTGGTAACTCACCGCGCTCCTCTTTATAGAAAATGTCCATAATCCGTTTAGTAATAGCTTCTTTTTGCCTTTCCCGCTCTATTTGAGCTTTAGTGCGTTCGCTCAATGGTTGTGTATAATTTGGATCCGTAACGGGACCATCCGCATGCGCAATAAAGGGGAATATTACCATAAATGTAATTAGAATAATTATCTTATTGCGATATAATCTCATGATTTTGCCCCCCTGCTTTGATTTTGTAGATCCTCACATTAATTCATCCCAAAATAATTCCATGGTCGCAAATTGAACAATCTGCATCTAAAGTTAATACCAGGAGAGTATGAGAATCCTATTTCACTTTACGCCAGTATTCAAACTATAGATGGGTTTAGTCCATCTTCTGGAAGGCTGCTGCTTGGGGGCGAATCGAGTAGAATATTGGCTGGGAGGGTTTACCATGCAGCTGATATTCTACACCACCGTGTCGCCCGAAGAGTACAGCCGCCAGGGTAAAGATTTCCCCTTTCCGGAACCCGATTGCTGCCCCCATTGCCGGATAAAGATACCGCCCCGAAAACACGGGTTCTTTCACCGCAACGTTATTACCGCTGATTTCAGCGGCCGCATCTTAATCCGGCGTTACTACTGCCAATACTGCCACTCTACCATTTCTTACTTGCCTTCCTTTTGCCTGCCCTATTTTCAGTATTGTGTTGATTTGATTTTTACCGGCCTCAGGCTTATGCTGGAGTTCAATTTCTCCCTGCGAGGTTGCCTTAAGTTTCTAAAAGGGCGCTACCCAAAGCTCTACTGGGACATCTCACACTTACAGTTTTACCTGCGCCGTTTTCTGGCCAATTTGAAATTTATCAAATTAGCCTTACGCCAATTCATGCCCCGGGTCCGGCTGCCGGAGGAAATACCCGCCAAAAAGGAAGGAGCCCAAAAGGTACTCCGCCTCATTACCACTGGATTTGCCCACATCCAGTCCTTCAGTACCAGGTTTTACGAGGCTTGGGGGTACGCTTTTATGGCTCCTTTGCGTAATATTTTAGCATAACCGGAGCTCTTCTGGTACCCCTGGAGGTGAAAAATGGCAGCAACAAAACTTTTGTCTGGGGACCGGCTATCAGAGAATGGTATCATGATACTCAAGGGCGCCTGCGGGCTGTAAGCGCTTACGGCCTCCTAAATTTTTACATGCAGTGCTCAAGGAGGCTTACGGTTCTTTATGCTTTCTGCTCAAGACCGGGAAGAGATCGCCCTAAAGAAATTTGCTTTGATTGCGCCGGTGCTTAACGGCCAGGTGGAAAGTCACCAGGAGTACTTTAAGGACCTGGCCTCTCAACCTATTGTCATGCCCCATTATGGCATAAAGCGGTATTCTCCCAAGAGTTTTGCCTGGTGGCTGTATCTCTACCGCCGCCATGGCCTGGAGGGTTTAAAACCCGGTTACCGTTCTGACCGGGGGAAAAGCCGGCGGATAACGGAAGAGATGGCTTTAAAAATCGAGGCTAAAAGGACAGAGAAACCGGGGCTAAGTGGTATCATGCTCTATGATGAGCTGGTGAAAGACGGGGTGTTTACTCCTGACAAAGTTTCTCTATCCACCTTTTACCGTTACCTCTCCCGGCACCCGCTTCCTTCGTCTTCTCCGGCAACAAATGCTCAGGGAAAGGAAATCAAGCGCTTTGCCCACCAGTGGGTGAATGAGCTCTGGCAGGGGGATATCATGTACGGCCCTTACCTTAAAACGGCCCGGGGTAAAAGGCAGACTTACCTCATTGCTTTTATCGACGACGCTTCGCGCCTTATCCTTCATGCCCAGTTCTTCTTTGAGCAGAATTATTTGGCGGTGCGCTCTACTTTGAAGGAGGCCATCTTAAAGCGCGGCGTGCCGAAGATGATTTACACCGATAACGGCAGGGTCTACCGTTCTGGGCAGTTGGCCGTAGTCTGTGCCAGTTTAGGCTGTGCTTTGCTCCATGCCGAACCCTTCACCCCTTATGCCCGGGGTAAGATTGAGCGTTTCTTCCGGACGGTCAGGACGCGTTTCTTGCCCCGGCTAGACCTGGATAAAATTAAATCCCTGGAGGAGTTGAACCTCCTCTTCTGGCAGTGGCTGGAGGAGGACTACCAACGCAAAATTCATAGCTCCCTGGGCCTTAGCCCCCTGGATTATTTCCTCTCCCAAGTTCAGCGGATACGCCTCTTTCCCGACCCGGCGCTTTTGGATGAGTATTTTCTCCTGCGGGTCATGCGCAAGGTTAACCATGATGCTACCTTCTCTTTGGAGAATGTCCTCTTTGAAACGGAGCCGCAGCTGGCCGGATTGCGCCTTGAGGTGCGGTACGACCCGGAGTGGCTTTTAAACCCCGCCCGGCCCGTCCTTTTGTACCGCGAAGGGTTAAAGGTGGGCGAGGCCAGGCAGGTGGACTTCACTGTCAATGCCGGCCTGAAAAGAAGAGGGCGCGGCCGCCCGGCCGGCAAGGACCGCCCACCCCTTCAGTTGCCGGGGGAGGTAAATCTCCCTCATGCGGACAACCCCTTCCCGGCACCGGCGCCTTCCGTCTCTTTTGCCGCTATCCTCACCCCAGAGAACGTTGGAGGTGAAGGGTGATGTTTACCCAGTTCTTTGGCCTTAAATTTAATCCCTTCACCAAAGAAATACCCTTCGACCAGTTGTTCTTAAGCCAGGACCTCCTGGAACTTAACTCCCGCCTGAAGTATCTCCTTAACGTCCGGGGTATTGGACTAATTACCGGCGAGGCCGGCTGTGGTAAAACTACCGCCCTCAGGAAATTTGTCAGTGAACTTAACCCGGCCCACTACAAAGCTTGTTATTTTGCCCTCTCCACCGTCACGGTGCTGGAGTTTTACCAGGGCCTGGCCCTCGCCCTGGGCGAGGAACCTAAGCATAAAAAAGTCCATATCTTCCACCAGATCCAGGCGGCTGTCAATAGCCTTTATGCCGACCGCCATATTATTCCGGTTATTGTCCTGGACGAAATCCATCTCGCTGCCAACAAAATCCTGGAGGACCTGCGCCTCCTCTTTAACTTCCAGATGGACTCCCAGAACCCCTTTGTCCTTATCCTCGCCGGCCAGAATCTTATCCGTTCCCGCCTGGGCTTGAATATCAACGCTCCTTTAAGGCAGCGCCTGGCGGTCAAGTATTTCCTCCAGGGCCTTAGACCGGAAGAACTGCGGGATTATGTTTTGAGCCGGCTGAAACTTGCCGGCCTCCATGAGGATATTTTTACACCTTCCGCCCTGGAGGCTATCTACGGCATAACAGGCGGCCTGCCCCGCCTGGTTAACAACCTGGTCACCACCTGCCTCATCTGTGCCTGTGGCAAGAAACAGAGGCTGATTGATGATGAGATCGTCTACCAGGCACAAAGGGAACTGGAGATTTAGAGCCGGAAGAAGGTAAGAATTTGCTAAAGCCGGGTACCAATTTGTGGTGCCCGGTTTTGGCTTTATTTAACCTTTTTGCTGGCGCAATCTTAGAATGATGTTTGGCTATATCCGGTTTAATCTGAGAAACTTTATTCTTTTGCTGCTATCTTCGTCTAATTTATTGTGAGAAGCTTTTCCGAATTAAAGTGAGAATCTACAATAGGAGATTTCCCCTCGGCCGTTCCTCTGCTCTGTGTTTCAATTCCTCATAGGTAGGCTGCGAACTGATGGCGCGGAAAACCTTGCCCCGATGCCGAAAGTGTTTCAATTCCTCATAGGTAGGCTGCGAACCCGTAGTTTCTGACCCAAATATATTCTGGTCCTGAGGTTTCAATTCCTCATAGGTAGGCTGCGAACGCAAAGTGCTTGGGCGTAGTGATGTGGGAACCTGTGTTTCAATTCCTCATAGGTAGGCTGCGAACGCACTGACGCCGGCAGCGGCCAGGCGATTTTCAGCCACGTTTCAATTCCTCATAGGTAGGCTGCGAACGGTAGCAAAGAATATGACCATCCGCGACCTGTCAGGTTTCAATTCCTCATAGGTAGGCTGCGAACTGATTATTTGCAGCTGGTAGCCAAACAATTTGTTCCTGTTTCAATTCCTCATAGGTAGGCTGCGAACGGGCGGTCTATTCAAGCGGACAAACTTCCGCTACTTCGTTTCAATTCCTCATAGGTAGGCTGCGAACGCAATGCGGATTTCAGCAAGTTTACTGCGCTCTTTGTTTCAATTCCTCATAGGTAGGCTGCGAACGGGACTGCCACCAGATAACCGGCATTGGTCTCGGTGTTTCAATTCCTCATAGGTAGGCTGCGAACCTGAAGCCAGAGAGATCGCTAGAAGGCTTTACCGAAGTTTCAATTCCTCATAGGTAGGCTGCGAACTACCGTTTTAACCCAGATAATCTGCGCTCTGACCTCGTTTCAATTCCTCATAGGTAGGCTGCGAACGCAGGCACAAAAATTTGGATTTATTGTAGATCTGTCGTTTCAATTCCTCATAGGTAGGCTGCGAACTCACTCCAGCGCTTCATCAATGCCAGGGATTTGGAGTTTCAATTCCTCATAGGTAGGCTGCGAACTCATCGGTAAGGGCGAATTTACTCATATAGGCGTTGAGTTTCAATTCCTCATAGGTAGGCTGCGAACCGCGGTGGATTACTATTTCTAAAGAAAAGCACCCCGAGTTTCAATTCCTCATAGGTAGGCTGCGAACCGCTTGAGCGGGAAGGCGAAGGGGAATTAAATAAAGGTTTCAATTCCTCATAGGTAGGCTGCGAACGCACTAAGTGATGCAGTTTGGAAGCAACTACAAGCCGTTTCAATTCCTCATAGGTAGGCTGCGAACGCAGGTTTCCAGGAGTACGCCGAAGTGCACTCCGAAGTTTCAATTCCTCATAGGTAGGCTGCGAACTTTGGGCTATAAAGGCAATAGAGCCATTTGGAGCTAGTTTCAATTCCTCATAGGTAGGCTGCGAACGCATGACCCGGAGCCTGGCTAAGGGACGGGATGGGGTTTCAATTCCTCATAGGTAGGCTGCGAACTTGTTGGCCACCGCCGACGGCGGTTCCTGGCCTGCCGGTTTCAATTCCTCATAGGTAGGCTGCGAACCCGGTGTAACCGGTCCTTTATCCTTCAGATGCTTTAGGTTTCAATTCCTCATAGGTAGGCTGCGAACAATGCCGGCCGAAATGGTTCTGAATATACGGCTCCTGGTTTCAATTCCTCATAGGTAGGCTGCGAACCTTGCTCACGCCTAATGCGGCCCTAAGGGAATCCTCGTTTCAATTCCTCATAGGTAGGCTGCGAACAGAATATTCTCGTTATGGTTCAGCTACGCAGGCTAAGTTTCAATTCCTCATAGGTAGGCTGCGAACCTTCCGGGAAGGCGGCACGCCCAAGGGCGGCGTAAGGTTTCAATTCCTCATAGGTAGGCTGCGAACGGGAATAAGGAGTGGAAGACAAGCCACCATGCCATTGATGTTTCAATTCCTCATAGGTAGGCTGCGAACGGGAGTTACGCCAGCGGCGGAGCGGGTTCCAATTTCTAGTTTCAATTCCTCATAGGTAGGCTGCGAACATCCGGGCTGTTTGTAGGCGGCCATGAGTGGTCACGTTTCAATTCCTCATAGGTAGGCTGCGAACGATGAGAATAACAACATCCTCAATGTGCATTTGGCCTGTTTCAATTCCTCATAGGTAGGCTGCGAACTGAATTCCTGCTCTTGCTGTACCACGTGCTTGTGGTGTTTCAATTCCTCATAGGTAGGCTGCGAACGAGCACCATGGTTTCCGCCTGTTTTGCCAGTTGTTCGCCAGTTTCAATTCCTCATAGGTAGGCTGCGAACTTATGAGGCGGCCGAGGTACTGGCCTGCGTGACTGGTTTCAATTCCTCATAGGTAGGCTGCGAACCCCATACCGGAACTCGCTATTAAGAATGTACTGGAGGTTTCAATTCCTCATAGGTAGGCTGCGAACTTGTTGGTTCATCTGCGGCGGCCGAGGTCTCGGTCTGTTTCAATTCCTCATAGGTAGGCTGCGAACCGGTCCATCATTGGCCTGGCTCTTTTGTAAAGGAAACCAGTTTCAATTCCTCATAGGTAGGCTGCGAACGTCAGTTTCGATTATTGGCCGGAGTTTGTACTCGTTGTTTCAATTCCTCATAGGTAGGCTGCGAACTGCCCGTCAAAACACCAATATGGATCATGTGTTTTTTGTTTCAATTCCTCATAGGTAGGCTGCGAACGCATTGGCGCTGTTGTGCTCGGCGTTTTTTTATGCGGTTTCAATTCCTCATAGGTAGGCTGCGAACCCAAACCTGTCAAGTAAAATGCCTTGACAGCACCATGTTTCAATTCCTCATAGGTAGGCTGCGAACCCGTATCCTACCCGGCAGGCGTAGGAGTCCTGGATAGTTTCAATTCCTCATAGGTAGGCTGCGAACCTATAACGAGGACCACCATGATTTTCTGATGGTGGGCGGTTTCAATTCCTCATAGGTAGGCTGCGAACCGACCTACATGGTAATAGTTAGAGCCCTCAATCTTGGGTTTCAATTCCTCATAGGTAGGCTGCGAACGATTAGCAAAGACAGGCTTTCCTGCCTGTATGACACGTTTCAATTCCTCATAGGTAGGCTGCGAACATTTCCTCCTCCCTGTGTAACCAGATTTCCAGAAATCGTTTCAATTCCTCATAGGTAGGCTGCGAACGCATTGTGGGGTGTCAGGCCGCCGTATTGGGACCATGGGTTTCAATTCCTCATAGGTAGGCTGCGAACATATTCTTTACAAAAAAGCCGCCCTGGTGGTCCTTTGTTTCAATTCCTCATAGGTAGGCTGCGAACTACGCAAGTGCCCCATTTGCCCTGGTCCCGGACCGGGTTTCAATTCCTCATAGGTAGGCTGCGAACACCATGACCTTCCATACGGCACCCGCAAATTCAGCGGGTTTCAATTCCTCATAGGTAGGCTGCGAACAGTGCCAGCGGGTCCTGCCTGAGAAGTACCGTAATCGTTTCAATTCCTCATAGGTAGGCTGCGAACTCGCTTGCAAAAAAAGGCGCACCGGATCCCCAGGTGCGTTTCAATTCCTCATAGGTAGGCTGCGAACCGGGGCCGACGAAGCCACTCTTTACATTCAAACCGAGTTTCAATTCCTCATAGGTAGGCTGCGAACTTGCTTTATGCCACTATCTTTTGCCGGCTCTTTTCCTGTTTCAATTCCTCATAGGTAGGCTGCGAACTTTGTTTGTAAGGATAAGGCCGCCAAAAGCACCCATTGTTTCAATTCCTCATAGGTAGGCTGCGAACGGAACTCAGCCAGATACTTACTGC
>Ga0224486_100333_pt1 | contig 17235 bp, 14 predicted proteins | sample TexhydDE_CT_test_FD_172013 | JGI IMG/M metagenome (GOLD analysis project Ga0224486, IMG submission 172013) | Fracking water microbial communities from deep shales in Oklahoma, United States - hydraulically fractured wells DE_CT_test ...
CGACTTCCTCAAAAACATTACCTGCAGTATTCATGGGGCAGTGCTCCGGAATTTTCTCCGTCTGGCCCGTGTAGCAAGCGTAGATTCCACACTCTGCGCACCGGAACATCATGGCTCACTCCTTTAAGGAATTCAAAGGAATGGCATACTACCATTCCTTTTTGTATTATAACATTAATACTTCTTCGGGCAGGGTGATCCCCTTTGGACACCTGTCGGGCAAATCTTTGATGAACAGCTTTAATATATCCCGGGGCACTTTCATCAACTGTAACCGGGCGGCACCCAGGGCATCCCGGGGATCCAGGGCCAGACGCAAACCCTTCACCACGGCCGCCGGTTTTACTTCTCCGGGATCGTCCATGGCTGCGTGACAAACCCCACAGAGAATGCAGGTAGCCGGGCTTTCCAGTTTCCGTGCCACCTCCGGCGCCATGTGACCGTCGTGATTGTCCCGGATAACCACCCAGGGAACTACTGCTTTAAGAGATTCAAAGAAGGGGTCCAGATCCACCACCAGGTCTTTCAGCTGCCTGAAATGGGGTAGTGGCTCCAGGGTAATGCGTCCGCCCTCAGTTATGGCGTTACGAATCAGGGTCTGGCAGGCCAGGCCGGGACGCCCATTGATACAAAGGGCACAGGAACCACAAATGGCGCTGCGGCAGGAGCGGCGAAAGGATAACCCGGGATCCTGCTGCCAGGCCTGCAGCAGGGCATCCAGCACCGTGTTATGCTCTTCCACCAACACGGTAAATTCTTGAAAGTAGGGTTTTACATCCACTCCGGGGTTAAAGCGGCAGATGTTTAACACCACGTTCATTCCTAGTACCCCCTCTCCTGCGGTGCATAACGGGTAATCTTCACCGGACCGTTACTGAACTCCGGTCCGTCTTCCCCGCGGCGCACAAAAGTATGGCACAGCCAGTTCTGATCATCCCGCTGCGGATAGTCAAGCCGGTAATGGGCTCCCCGGCTCTCGGTGCGGCGCAACGCCCCCCGGGCAATGACTTCACACAAATCTAAAAGGTACCCTACCTCAAGATAATCCATCAGGGCGTAGTTAAAGGGCTGCATTCCGCCGGGGGCCTTAAGCCTTTGATAACGTTCTTTTAGTTTAGCCAGCCGGTTAACCGCGTCTTCCAGCTCACTGCCCACCCTGAATACCCCAACCTGGCTGGTCATCAGGTTGGTCATCTCCTGCCGGATGGCAAAAGTGCTGTCCTCCTGAACCCCTTGTCCCCGACCAGCTAACAGGGATGACCAGGATTCATAGGCACGGGTTATGGTTGCTGCAGAAAGGGTTGGCCAGGGCTCCTGCCGGGCCAGTTGGGCAGCCCGGTGACCAGCCCGCCGGCCAAAAACCACCGTCTCCAGCAGGGAATTACCCCCCAGCCGGTTGGCCCCGTGCACGCTCACATTGGCCACCTCGCCGGCGGCCAGAAGGCCGGGCAAACTGGTCATCCCCCAGGTATCGGTACGTACCCCGCCCATACTGTAGTGCTGGGCCGGTTCGATGGGCATGGGTGCCCTGGCGGGATCCACCCCGGCATACCGGATGGCCAGATCCCGCACCTGGGGCAGGCGTTCCGCCACCAGGGCCTCTCCCAGGTGGGTTAGATCCAGATGCACGTACTGTCCCTCAAATCCGCGCCCCTCCTTAATCTCCTTGAAAATGGCCCGGGAAACCACATCCCGGGGAGCCAGTTCCATCTTCTGGGGTGCGTAATGAACCATAAACCGCTCACCGTCATAATTGCGCAGGTAACCGCCCTCTCCCCGGGCCGCTTCGGAAATAAGAATGTTGGTACCGTACAAGGTGGTGGGATGGAACTGGACGAACTCCATATCCGAAAGAACTGCTCCCGCCCGGTAAGCAATGGCCATGCCGTCTCCCGTGTTGGCGTGGGCATTGGTGGTTTTGGCAAAGGCCCGGCCGTATCCACCCGTGGCCAGGATGACCGCCTTGCTGCGGATTACTTCCAACCTGGCCCGGGCCAGGTCATAGGCCAGCACCCCGGCCACCTGCCCGTCTTCCATCAGCAACTCCACCAGATGCCATTCCGGATAAATCTTAATTCCCCGCCTGAGAACCTGTTCAAAAAGTGTATGCAGGACCACATGGCCGGAGAAATCGGCGGCAAAGCAGGCCCGGGGAAAGCCGGCACCACCCAGGGAGCGCTGGGCCACCCTGCCTTCGGGGGTACGGGTCCAGGGCACACCCATCCGCTCCAGCTCTAAAATCACTTCCGGCCCCTCGCTGCAAAGTACCTCGATGGCATCCTGATCCCCCAGGTAATCGCTCCCCTTGACCGTGTCAAAAATATGGGACTCGATACTATCGTCTTCCCCCAGGGCGGCGTTAAACCCTCCCTGTGCCGCTCCGCTGTGGGAACGGGTGGGATAGATCTTGCTCAAAACGGCCACATCGGCCTTTTGCGAGGCCACCAGCGCAGCCATCAGGCCGGCCAGCCCGCCCCCTACCACCAGCACTTCGTGCATGAGCATTCTTCCAAAGCACCTCCTTAAATCCTTTTGCACCCTTACTTTTCAACGCCGCTTTTTGTTTCCGGAGCCAGATGCAGTTCCCGGGCGAATGGGGTATAATTGGTCTGGCGATGATACTCAGGTACGGGCCAGCCAAAACGACGCCGCTGCCTTAACCGGAAGGCTGCCGCGTGCTTTTTTAGCTCGTACCCTATCCCGGCGGCCAGGCGGGCAGCTTCCAGGGGAATTGTTTTCACATAGCCGTTTTTCACGGCCCCATCCAGCAGCTCTTCACCAGCTGGACTGCGCACCAGGCAGGAAGATGTTCCTAAAGCATGCCCGGCCCGCACCTGCGGGTCCCAGTAGTCACCTACCGAGAGGTCAGCCAGTTCCGCAGCCCAATCCACGCACATCTCGCAGCGATCCCGTTTGAAAGCAGGCATGAGATGGTGGTACATATACTCGTGGCGGTCCAGGAGCAGCCTCCGCCCGTCCTTCAGTTCCACCACCAGGTGGCCAGGCCAATCGCCGCCCCGGTAGCTCAGCGAGGCAATATCTTCCAGTCTATCTACCCCCAGACGTTCTACCAGCAGGTGGCGGGTACCCTCAAAATAAAACTGGGAAGCGCAGAAAAGCCCCACCATCAGCACCACGCCCCGGGTCAGGGAAGCGGGCTGACCGTAAAACTGCATCTTGCGCAAGCCGTGGATATGACAGGGCAAGCCCACCACCGCCAGGCGCCGGTAACCCTGTTCCAGAGCCCGGTTTAAAAGGGTGTTTACCGGTACACAGGCATATTTGCTCCTGGCAGCGGCCAGGAGTTGCTCACGATTAACCGCCAGCCTGGCCTCGGTACGCCAGGGCAGATCCTGCCGGAAACCGGCTACCAGCGCGCCATCGATAATGCCCTTTTCCAGGGCATAAATCAGCAGGGCCGTAACCAATCCCCCGCTGGCACCCAGTTGCCTGGTGACCCGGTCAGTAGCCCAGCCAACCCGGGCTTCCCGGTAAAAACCCAGGTCGGGAATCTGTTCTTCCCTAACCCGGCCAAAAACAAACTGTTCCAGGGCAGGTAAGTTCACCTCTTCCCCGGGGCAGACGGTGGTACAGATATTGCAGCCGGCACATTCCCCGGTTAATTCAGGCAGTGGTTCGTCATCCACATAAGCCCAGCCGATGGCCCCTGCCGGGCACACCCCGGCGCAAGTTCCACAGGCAGTACACAGCCCCCGCTGGATAACCCGGTTTTGCAATTCAGTAAAGGAACCTTTCATTAATACTGGCCTCCCCGGCTACACCGTGTTTCGTATTCACCTTTCGTGCTGTGTTATTCCGCAGGAGGAGTGCCATACCCTCCCATAGTGGTTTGGCGAAAGTACCTGGAACAAATCGGCCACATCTACCACGTTCTCCAGATCCAGAACCGCCTGCGCCAGAACCCGCGACCTCTGTTCTCCCCAGGGTCCGGCAGCCAGAGCATGGAACTTGGTTACCAGTTCTTCGGCAGTAACTGGATTTTCCGGGTCGCCCCGGGGAAAATCCATCCGTTCCCGGTATGCCTGGCCGGACGGAGTGCTTATCTCCACCACTGCCGGCCAGCGGGCAGGATGGAGGGCGTCAAGCTCCTCGTCCATCACTAGGGTTACCCGGGACATCAGTTCCCGGATTTCCGGATCAAAAAGATTGGCCGGGGTAAAGTCCTCTGGACCACAACGTCCGGTTTTCAGGGCCAGGGCCACACAGAAGGGCAGGCTGAACTTGGCCGCATAAACCGTGGTCGGCTGGTGATTGGCGGTAATGTCCAGGGCCGTGCGGTATGTACGGACGGTGATAGTAGCTATATCAGCTGGTTTAAGACCATAGCGAGTAGCCAGCTCCAGGACTACATCCACCGCCGGATGGGTATGACGGCAGGAGGCATGGATTTTAAAGGAGTTTTCTTCCACTTTGTAGGGAGGTTTGCCCAGGCCGGCGGTAATCTTACTCAGGTCAAACTGGGGCGCCGTAGCCCGGCAGAACCCCCTTTCCCCTTCTAGAATACGCATGGCTCCAGTAAAACCTTCTCTGGCCAGCAAAGCGGCCAGCACGCCATTCTGGGCGGCCTTACCCGGGTGGAGGTGTTTGGACATGGCCCCGTCGACCAGAAATTCCCACAATCCGGCAGCCTGGGTACCGGCATTGCCCAGGGCCCAGACCAGCTGTTCTTTATTTAAACCCAAAAGCTTTCCGGCCGCAGCCGCCGCACCAAAGGTACCGCAGGTACCGGTGGTGTGCCAGAAGTAATAGTGTGACGGGGTAACGGCCTCGCCAACCCGGATAGCCACTTCATAACCCACCACAATGGCCTCCAACAACTGGCGGCCGCTCGCCCTGATCATCTCCGCCACGGCCAGGGCAGCCGGTATCACTGCCGCCCCGGCATGGATGATGGCGGCCCGGTGCACATCATCCAGTTCCATGATATGGGAGGCAATGCCGTTGGCCAGGGCCGCATTGAGGCAGGAGATCTTCTCCCCGGTCGCCAGCAGGGTGGCCTGGGGAAAGCCCCCCTGCTGCTTTACAACCGCCTGGACCTTTTGAGCAGGCACTTGTTGACCGCCGGCCGCAGCCGAACCCAGCCAGTCCAGGAAAGCCAGCCTGGCCATATGCACTGTGGCCGCGGGAAGCATATCATATTGGATCTGACCAATAAAGTCGGCCAGCCGGTGGGATAACATGGAAAATCACCTTACTTTCTTCATTGAGATTCCCTCGTCCTTACCCCAGGATCTGTTTTAGAGTGGGAATAAGGTCATCAAAATTATCCAGCACATGGGCACCGGCTTCCCTCAACCTGGCAGCCTTGATGGAAGGACGACCGTAATTGCCGGAAATCAGGGCTGCCGCGTGTCCAAAAACAGTCCCTTCGGGCATGTCCTCCGTAAAGCGGCCGGCAATGTAAGCAATTAGCGGCTTGGTAAATCCTCTTTCCTGGATGAAGGCTGCCGCTTCCTCCTCCTGGGAAGTACCCGGTTCGGAAAAAACGACCACGGCGCGAGTCTGTGGGTCGGCTTCAAAAAGAGCCAGCAGGTCTTTAATGGTGCTGCCAATAAGGGCATCCCCGCCAATGCTAACACTGGTGCTCACCCCGTAACCGGCACGCTTGATCATCCAGGAGGTTTCGGCAGTCATCCCACCGCTTCTGGAGATCACTCCCACCGGGCCGGGCACAAAGCAGCGCTCCACATTATCTCCCCCAATGGCCCCCAGTTTCACCCGTTCGCCGGGATTGATCATGCCCACGGAATTGGGGCCGATCACCCGCACCCCGGCCCGACGGGCCAGATTTAAGAATTTCACCGCATCCTTTTGCGGGACGTTTTCGGTGGGAATAAGAATCAGCTTGATCCCGTTGGCCACCGCTTCAGCAACGGCATCGTAAACAAAGGCAGGAGGGACGTAGATCAAGGACGTATCCGGTTGATGTTCCCGGCAAGCCGCCTTTAAGGTATCGTACACCGGTACGCCGTGGACCTCCTGCCCACCCTTCCCCGGTGTCACCCCGGCCACAATACGGGTACCGTAGGCCAGGGTGTGCCTGGTGACCATACTGGCCTCCCGGCCGGTGATCCCCTGAATCACAATGCGGGAATGGCGATCAATAAGAATGCCCATTTATGGCCGTCCCCCTTCCCCGTAAACTTCCTTCATCCGGGCCACCATCCGGGCGCAGGCTTCGGTGAGAGTTACCTCATCACCGTAATACTCCACCCCGGCTGCCGTAAAGAGCTCCCGGGCTACGGCATCATTGACTCCGGCTTCCCGCACCACCACCGGGAAGGTAACCGGATCAATGTTTAGATCTTTTAACGCCCGGATTATCCCCCGGGCCAGCACATCCACCTGGGTATTATTGGTAATGTTATGGGCGACAAATAATCCTTTCACTCCAGGTTTGGAAAGGATTCCTTTGGTCAGGCCGTATACCTTTGCTTCGGGCGGGTTACCCCCTACTTCTGAATAATTGGCCGGCCGCCCCCCCAGGGACACCAGGGTATCAAAGCACAGGAGGCTGCCGCCACCACCCCCGCACATGAATCCAATATCACCGCCGGGCATCTCGGTATAGCGGGCCGTACCCCGGTAGGGGTCGGATTCATTTACTTCCACCATTTTCTTTTCCAGTTCCGTAAGGGGACGCCAGGCACGTTCACTGCCCAGCTGGACCATGTCCGCAAGACGGGGCTGGCGGTACATGGCGCTATCATCCACGCTCATCACCGCCGCCGCGGCTACCAGTTCTCCCCCGGTGGTTACCACCAGCGGGTTGACCTCCAAAAGATAGGCATCATAACGGTCAAAGGTGGCATAGAGTTTGCTTAGTAATGCTCCTGCGGCACCCAGCAGTTTGCCCCCTACCCCCAGGTCCGCCCAGATCTCTCTGGCCCGAAAGCCGGGCAGGCCTTCAAAGGGATCCACCTGGTGAATAACCATCTCGGCCGGGTAGGAACGGCTCAATTCCTCCACATCCACCCCGCCCCTGGTGCTGGCGATGATCACCGGCAACTGTTTGTTCTTATCGTAGGTAATGGAAAGGTACCATTCCTGGGCCACGTCCAGTTTTTCTTCCACCAGGACCTTTTCCACGGGGAAATGCCGCACCGTGATGCCCAGCAACTCCCCGGCCCTTAAAGCTGCTTCCTGTGGCGTGTGGGCAAATTTAATGGCTCCGGCCTTACCCCGTTTGCCCACGGGCACCAGCGCCTTAATGACCACGGGTTTACCTATACGCCGGGCGGCCTCCTGAGCTTCGTCTTCGCTGGTGGCCACCTCGTAACTGGGCACTGCTATGCCCATCTCTTTGAACAACTGCTTGCTGTGATGTTCCAGCAGACGACCCACTGTTTTCCCCCCTCAAACTCTTTGTTCTTCCGACCCTTTTTCCCCCGCCAGACCTAAAGCCCGGGCAATGGCCAGCGTCCGCCTGGCCCAGGCTGCCACGGGGTAATCAATAAACTTACCCTCCAGCTGCACTGCCGCAATGCCTTCAGCTTCGGCCTGTGCAAAGGCCTGTGCCACTTTAGCCGCATAATCAATTTCCCTGGGCGTGGGAGAAAAGATTTCGTTTACGGGTCCCAGTTGCGCCGGGTGGATCACCAGCTTACCGGCAAAGCCCAGACTGCGCACCAGGCGGCATTCCTCTGCCAGCCCTTCCTCATCTTTAATGTTGGGGTAAACTGTATCGATGGGTCCTTCAATGCCGGCCGCCCGGCTGGCCACCACCAGATGGGAGCGGGCATAAAAGATCTCCGTACCCTGACCGGTCAGCGATATGCCAATGTCCAGGGTGTAATCCACGGCCCCGAAAGCCAGCCGTTTTACCCGCGGGCAGCTGGTGGCCACCTCATAGGCATTCATCACCCCCCGGGCCGTTTCCACCAGGGGAATGAGTTCCATCTCGCCGGCCGGCAAGCCGTATTCCCTTTCCAGCTGGCCAATGAGCCAGTCCACCCGCCTGACTTCTTCGGCATCCTCAGCCTTGGGCAGCATGATGCCCGCCGGCCGGCCCCCCACCACCGCCATCAGGTCACCCACAATCCAGCGGGTGTCGACCCCGTTCACCCGCACGTAAATACCCTCGCGGTTCATACGTCCAAGAACATCCAGCACCAGGCTCCGTGCCCGTACCTTTTCGGACACCGCCACGGCATCTTCCAGGTCCAGGATCACCGCATCGGCATCAAGGGACAAGGCCTTGTCTACCTTGCGCAAGTCGCTGGCGGGAGCAAAGAGAAAACTGCGTAACGGCTTTTCCATTCAACCTCACCTCCTGCTTCCAGTGAGGAGCAAATTCCTTGCCAAGCAAGAAGACGACCATAAAGGACTCGGAAGTGCAGCAATATGTACAGGTCTGAAGGCAGAAGACGGACCGGTGGTTATTTTAAATGTTTCACTTTTGCAATGGCGTTTGAGATTATGCAATAACAAACATTGCAAATATGAAAAGCCACGGCTCCACAGGCCATGGCACAAAGGGAAAAAGGGTTTATTAAGAACCCGTTGTTGACCCTGACAGCAGCCCGAGTCTCTTCATCTTGCGCCACAAAGTGGTGGTGCTGATACCCAGTTTCTCAGCAGTTCGCCGGCGGTTGTAACCCGTTTCTTCCAGTGCCCGCAGGATGGTTGACCGTTCCACGGCCTGGGTAGTTCCTTTCAACACGCAAAAACTTGGTGTTTTAAAAAAAGATCCATCGTGATCGATCTTTGGCAGATGCCCCTGGGAATTCAATTTTGCAAAAGAATATACCGGTGCGATTTGTCCGGATTGGGTAGCTGTTGCCGTGTTTTCCGGCAGCCGGCAGGAGCAGTTGCGAATAAAGGCGGGAAGATCCGCCGGCTGAATCACTTCATGGGTGGCCAGGTTCATGGTTCTTTCAATGCAGTTCTGCAATTCCCTTACATTACCCGGCCAGCCGTAACCCATGAGGCATGCCAGGGCCTCATCAGAGATGTCCCGGACAAAGGTACCGAAGGTATCACGGAACTGTTTGATAAAGTGCCGTACCAGCAGGGGAATATCTTCCACCCTTTCCCGCAGAGGGGGAATGCGCAGATCCACCACGTTGAGGCGGTAAAACAGGTCCTGCCTGAATTTACCGCTGACTACCATTTGCCACAGGTCCTTATTGGTGGAAGCAATTACCCGTACATCCACGGGAACCGGTTTCTTGCCCCCAATGCGCACCACTTCCCGTTCCTGCAGTACCCTCAATAAACGGGACTGCAGTTCCAGCTCCATTTCGCTAATCTCATCCAGGAAAAGGGTACCACCGTTAGCCTGTTCAAAAACCCCCGGTTGGCCCTCCTTGCGGGCGCCGGTAAAAGCCCCGGCTTCATAACCAAAAAGCTGGCTCTCCACCAGGCTGGCCGGAATGGCCCCACAGTTTATGGCCACAAAGGGGCCGCCGGACCGCTGGCTGGCATTGTGAATGGACTGGGCAAAGAGTTCTTTTCCGGTACCCGTTTCGCCGTAGAGCAATACCGTGGAGTTGGTTACAGCCACCTGGCGGGCCTGCCGGATACATTGCTGGATGGCCCGACTGGTACCAATAATATGGGCAAAGGTATAGCGGGGGTAGCCTTGCCGGTGGGAAGCAGCCAGCATTTTCTTTTGTTTTACCGCCAGGACATTGTTAAAACCCATGCCAAACTCCGCGGTGACCGGAATGCGTACGGCCATGGCCCCTTCCTCCAGCAGGGACGGCCCGATTACTGGCCGCCCCAGTTCCATGGCCTGCCTGCCCAGGTAGGTAAATTCTCCCATCCCCCTGACCGATTCCTTTCCATCCGACCCCACGCTGAAAAAGCGCATCCCCTGGCGATCAAAGAGCACCGCCTCGCCCCCGGCCACCCGGGCAATCAAAGGGAGGGCCTCCCGAAAGGTTGCCTTTAAACCGGCCTCCCGCCGGGCACGCAGCAAATTGTTTACTGCCAGAAGGCAACCCTCCAGGGGCAGGAAGAAATGCAGTACCCCTTCTTCCCTGCGGGAAGGAAACAGCAGGGGACCACTGCTTTGCCGGGCCTCTTCCAGACCCTCATAGTTTTCCAGGGGGTAATGGGGGACCTCCTGGCCCGAGGCATCCACGGTTTTGGTGTTGCCACTGCACAAATCAATAACCGTGGCATAGCCACCGGCCAGCCGGGCAATCATACCAAGAGCGGTACAAAGGGTTTCAAACAAGCCGTCCATGCTTTCTCCCTCCAGCCGGTTAACGTTCCATCAGCACCCGCGGAATGTACAGGGAAATATCAGGCCAGAAGATAAAGATAACAAGTCCCAGGATAAGAAGTAAGATAAAGGGCAGCACGCCCCTGATTACCTCTTCGACCCGCGCTTTAGCCATGGCCGAAACCACAAAGAGGTTCAGGCCCACCGGCGGGGTAATCATGGCCAGCTCCATATTCACCGTCATGACCACGGCAAACTGGATCAGATCTATGTTCAGCGCCTTGATGATGGGCAGCAGCAGGGGCAGGGTAATCAGGGTAATGGATACGGCCTCCAGGAAAGTGCCCATGATGAAGAACATCAGGTTGGTGGCAAAGAAAAAGGCGTAACGGTTGAGGTGGCTGTCGGCAATCCATTCGGCTATCTTATTGGGCACCTGTTCTGAGGTCAGGAACAGGCCGAAAACCATGGCGGCCGCAATAATCAGGTAGATCATGGAAGAAATATTGATGGCCTCCCGGAATACTTTGCGAATGTCCGGCAGCTTTAACTCCCGGTAAATAAAAGCGGAAACGATGATGGTATAAAATACGGAAAGCACTGCTGCCTCAGTGGGGGTAACTATACCCAAATAAATGCTTCCCAAAATGAAGATCGGTAAAAAGGCACCGGGCAGGGCCTTGACGGTAGCCGTCCAGCGCTCCCGCCAGGAGGCCGGTTCTCCCCGCCCGTAGCCCTTAATCCTGGCATAAATGATGGCAAAAACAACCAGCATGCCGGCCAGAAAAAGACCGGGCAAAAGCCCCCCCATAAACAGCTTGCCTATGGATTCTTCCGACACGATGCCGTAAACCACCATGGTCACACTGGGCGGGATGAGAATACCCAGGGTACCCGAGGCAGCAATAAGGCCCATGGCGTAGCGCTTATCGTAACCCCCTTCAATCATTGCCGGAAGCATGATGGCACCGATGGCCGCAGCCGTAGCCGGGCTGGAACCGGAAATAGCGGCAAAGATGGCACAGGCCAGAATGGTAACCACCGACAGACCTCCAGGCAGGTGGCCGAACCAGCTGCGCAGGGCGGCAATGAGGTACCTGGCAATACCCCCGTGGGACATGAGCACTCCGGCAAAGACAAAGGCCGGAATGGCCATGAGAGGCGGGGATAAGAGGGAGGCAAACATGCGCTGGACGATCATGTACATGGTAAAGTCGGTGGTGGTAGCTAAAACGATTAGGGCAGCCACCGCCAGGCTGATGGCAACGGGCACATTGATCAGGAAGAGTAGCACGAATATACAAAACAGCAACGCCGTCTCCATCGGCGGCACTCCTTTCCATATTCATTCTTTTTAGTCTGGGCGTCTACTCTGGGCAGCTAACCAGTCTTTTCCGCCATTTTTAAAATGAAATAAAAGTTTCTCTATAAAACGGACGGTAAACATTACCCCACTGACGGGCATAACCAGGTTGACAATCCATAAGGGAAACTGGCTGTCGGTGGAACGCTGCCCGGACACGATGTAAGTATGTACCAGCTGGTACCCGTAAAAGGTGTAAAACAGGGCAAAACCCACCCCGATTAAATGGGCCAGAATGCTCACCTTGTGACGAATCCCCAGGGGCAGCAGCCTGAAGAACATCTCAACTTTGATATGGTGGTCGTTTCTTAAAGCCACGGCAATGCCGCATAACGTCCCCCATACCACAAAATAGACGGAAAATTCATCCAGGAGGGACTGGGGACGCCCCCAAATATAACGCAACAGGACGTTGACAAAGACCAGTGTCAGCCCGGTAAACAAAAGACCTCCAGTAAAGTAGTCCTCAAAGGCCGCATAAGCTTTCTTGAATCGCTCCACACTAAACCCCCCTCAAAAAGGCAGGTGAATGTCATATTTTTTCGCAATTTGGCGAAGCAAGGGGTAAAAAGGGGGACGGGCTGGTGAATCATACCGGGGCCCGCCCCCGGTGAAAAGTTATTTATTTAGTGTTCCGGGCCGCTTCAATGTACTCCTTACCGATCTTATCGGTATACTTGTCATACACCGGCTTCATGGCTTCGACAAAAGCCTTGCGGTCTTCCTCGGTCAGGGTATAGATTTGAAGCTTGCCGCTGTTCTTCAGGTTCTCAAAGCTTTTCTGGTTCAGTTCATCGGCCAGCTGGCGCTCAAAGTCGGTAGCCTCTTTCATGCATTCCACAAAGAGCTTCTTCTGTTCATCGGTCAGGCTGTTCCAGAAGGTGGTGTTGGTCAGAACCACGTAGTCAATACGACCATGACCGGAGACGGTCATGTATTTCTGTACCTCGGCATACTTCTGGGTCTCTATGTTGTTGAAGGTGTTTTCCTGGCCGTCCACAGTCCCATTTTGCAGGGCCACATACACTTCGCCAAAGGCCAGGGTCTGGGAACCGGCACCTAAAGCCTTAAACTGCTCATCCAGCACGCCGCCGCTCTGGGTGCGGAACTTCAAACCCTTGAAGTCTTCCGGCCTCTTTAAAGGCCGCTTGCTGTTGGTAAAGTGCTTGGAACCGTTGGGCCACCAGGCCAGGCCTAGCATGCCCTGGGATTCCAGGGAACGCAGCAGCTTCTGGCCGTATTCCCCGTCGTAGAACTTATAGGCGGCCTGGTCACTTGCAAACAGGAAAGGCATATCCACCAGCTGGAAGGCCGAGTTGAATCCCACCAGCTTGGTCGCCGAGGGAGCAATGAGCTGCACGTTGTTGGCCCTTAAAGCTTCCAGCTCTTCCTTGTCACCGTAAAGCTGGGAGGAAGGGTAAACCTCTACCTTGAACTCACCGTTGGATTTGGTCTCCAGCAATTCTTTGAATTTTAAGGCCGCCTGTCCCTTGGGTGTGCTTTCAGCCACGACGTGGGAAAATTTGACCACAATGGGTCCCTTCTCCCCGGTCCCCTGGGCGCTCTTCTTTTCTTCGCCACAACCGGAAGCGGTAAGCGCCAGGCCCAGGGTTAAAAGACCCACCAGAAGGATTTGCCATACCTTTTTCATGTCATTCGACCCCCTTATGATTTTATCAGTCAGTCAACTTAAAAACTTCTGAATACTCAGTATGCCGGTTTCCCTATTATGTAAACAGCACATACCCCCCTTCAGGTCATTTAAAGGCCAATAACAACGGCCCTTCAGGAACCGGCGGCACGGGAACCCTTTAAACGGAACGCTTCCTCCAGCAGCTCAGCACCGATAACCGGCTTGAATTGCTCGTAAAGGGGTTCAAGAGCCGCCTGCCACTCTGCCCTTTCTTCCGCGGTCAGGATGTGTACCTGGACCTTTCCCGACTCCTTAATTTGTCTGAAGTTTTTGTTATTTAAACGTGCCGCCTGCTCCCGCTCCCACCGGGTCACCTCAGCCATGGTTTCCTCGATAATTTCACGGATGTCCGGGGGTAATGAGCGCCAGAAGGTGGCATTGGTCAGCACTACATAACCAATATAACCATGATTGCTAACTGTCATATAGGGCTGTACCTGGTAAAAACGCTGGGAATAAATATTGGACATGGTGTTTTCCTGGCCGTCCACCTGATTTCTGAACAGAGCACCGTAAACATCGCTAAAAGGCATCTGGGTAGCATTTGCTCCCAGGCTACGGAACTGCTCTTCCAGCACCTGGCTGTTAATCATCACCCGGAAAGTTAAACCGGCGAAATCCCGGGGATGCACCAGGGGCCTTTTGCTGTTGGTCATCTGTTTAAATCCATTATCCCAGAAGGCCAGGGGATGAATATTATGGGGTTCCAGGGTGGTAAAAAGCTTTTTGCCTATTTCCCCATCCAGCGCCTTGTGCACCTGTTCTTCGTTCTCAAAAAGATATGGTAAATCCAGCAACTGCCACTGGGGAGCCAGGCTGCTTAACTTGGATGTGGTAGGGGCAATGATCTGGACCGCACCTTTCTGCAGGGCGTCCAATTCCTCTCCATCCTTATAGAGTACGGAATTGGGAAAAACCTGTACTTCCACCCGCCCGCCGGTCCGCTCCTCCACCAACCGGGCAAACCGTCGAGCCGCCTGCCCTTTAGGGGTATCCTCGGCCACCACGTGGGAAAACTTGATTACAATCTTTTCCCGGGGATCTACCTGTTCCCCGTCGGGCCCCCGCCGGTCGCATCCCGTGGTGATCAAGACAACCGCCATGAAGAACAACAACCATTTCTTTGCCCAATCAAGCATGGCCGACCACTGCAACCTCCTTTACGGAGTGACCCCGGGAAGCAAATCCCAATTCAGTAATATGTTAATTGCTCCAGTTTTCTGACATCTTGCCCTAATTCTACCCCCATTTACCATCAATCCGCAATATTGCGGCCATAAAGTTAATTTTGGTCTTTATGTTCAGCAGTTAAACTATCTTATATCTTTTGATGGGACGTCCCACTGAACCGTATTGCAATTCCACCGTCACCTTGCCCAGCTGGCTCAAATATTCTAAATACCGGCGGGCTGTCACCCTGGCCAGGCCCAGGGCGGCGGCCACCTCCTCGGCCGACAGGGCCCCGCCGTCTTTAATGAGCAAAAGTAAAACCTGCTTTAAGGTTACCCCGTTTAAACCCTTGGGCATCTCTTCTGCCTCTTCATCAATAACCACTGGCACCCTTCCCCGGGCCAGCTGGTCGATATCATCCTGCTCCAGCCGGCCTTCTTTGTTTAAGCGGCTGTACAAAAGGGCGAAACCCTCCAGAGCACTCTTCAAACGGCTGAACTTGAAGGGTTTGATGATGTAATCCACCGCCCCGTAGCGGAAGGCGTTTTGAATCGTCTCCGCATCCTGGGCCGCCGTTACCAGCAATACATCGGTGGGCAACCCCAGGCGGCGAATTTCCTGCAGGGCGGCCAAGCCGCTCATATCCGGCAGGTAAACATCCAAAAGGGTCAGGGCGGGTTTTAACCGGGCCGCCACCTGCACCGCTTCCTTTCCCGTACGGGCTACGCCCACTACCTTAAAACCGGGTACGGCATTGACGAAACCCCGGTTTACCTCCACCACCATGGGATCATCCTCGACAATCAGCACCTCAATGACGCTCACGATGTCACCCCCTGGATTGCCTTGCTTGAGGGTGTACTGCAAGGACTTTCCCCCGGAATACGCACTGTAATAGTGGTTCCCTCCCCTTCCCGGGAGTGTACGGTAATCTCTCCGCCAACTGTATCAACATGCTTTTTTACCAGATACAGGCCAATCCCCCGCCCGGTTCCTTTGGTAGAAAACCCCTGTTCAAAGATCCGCTCCTGGAGATGGGACGGTATGCCCGATCCCCAGTCCCGCACAATCACCACCAGATCTCCCGAATCATTCCGCATCTCAAATGCCACCCGCCTGCGGGAGGGCTCCATCTCCCGCACCGCATCAAGGGCGTTTTCTAGAAGATTACCCAGCACCACCCCCAAGGCAGCAGCATCCATATGGGGCGGCAACCGGGAAAGCCGGCAGGAGCGGTCGATATAGAGATCCACTTGCAGTTCCCGTGCCCGACTGTATTTACCCAGCAGTAGTCCGGCTATGCTGTAATCACAGATGTTCTTGGTCAGCAGGCGGGTAAGTTCCTGTTGTTCCTCAGTAACCGCAAAGATGTAATCCACCGCCTCCTGCACCCGGTTCAACTGGAGCAGACCGGCAATGGTATGCAAACGGTTGAGATATTCGTGGTTTTGCACTCGCAGGGCCTCCACAAAGGATTTGACCCCGGTCAATTCCTCGGCCAGGTGATGCACCTCGGTGCGATCCCGAAAGGAAGCAAGGGCACCCACAACCTCCCCCTTCACCCGCACCGGCACCCGGTTAACAATAACGACCGTGTTTTTTAAAACCCGCTCCTGGTTAAACTCCGGTTGGCCCGTTTGCAACACCCGGGGTAAAAAACTATCCGGGAGCACTTCGGTAATGGACCGGCCTACCACCTCGTCATCCGCACCCAACAAACGTTTGGCTTCTTCGTTGATCACCGTAATGCGCATATCCCGATCGATGGCAATAATACCCTCGCCCATGGCCTGGAGCATAGCCGTACGCTCTTCCAGGATGCGGGCAATCTCCTCGGGTTCCAGGGTAAACATAGCCCCCTTAATCCTGCTGGCCAGGTAGAGGGAACCCAGCAAACCGGCCAGCAAACCGATGGCCAGGGATGGGTAGAGCTGGGCCTGGATGGCCCGGAAGAGCTCGGCAAAGGTGGGGGTGATGATACCTACCACCACCACTCCCACCTGCCGCGTGCCTTCATCTACCTTGATGGGAGAAAAGGCACGGACGGCCGGACCCATCACCCCGGCGGTACGGGTAATATATTCCCGGCCGGACAGGGCCGGGTCCAGATCCCGATCGGAAAATTTGCCTCCGATGCGTTCCGCCACCGGATGAGAGTAACGCACCCGGTTCATATCCACCACGACAATGTACTCCACCCCGGTGGCCAGCCTGATTTTTTCAGCCACGGGCTGAATGATGCTGGCACCGCCGGGATGTCCCACATTATTCTGGACGGCCTCCATCTGGGCCAGGGTCCGGGCAATGGCCAAAGCACGCATGCCCATTTCCTCTTCCAGCAGGCGAGAAACCTTAACCCCCATGAGTATTACGGCCACTAAAATGGACAGCACCACCGAAACAAAGGATAAAATGGCCAACCTTATGCGCAGGGGCAAAAAACGCCGGTAAATGTCCAAAGCAGCCGCCTCTCCCTCAGAATATTAAGGCCATTGCGATTATTAACATAATTCGATACCCGGAAACCAAACCCTCCTCAATGTCAGGGAAAATGCTGGGTGACAGCAGGAGAAACCAGGGAGGGATAGAAAAATAGCTCTGGGCGGCTCCAAAACTTTAGGAAAGAAAGCCAATGGGAATAATAACCTAAAGAGGCTAAACAATCCCAAAGAAGGTCAATGATCCTCCCGGGCAGGCGTATAATTTAAAGTAAACCTCTGCCTGCGAGGTGATTACCTTTGGTGAAAATCAGGCTCTGGCAAAACCATGGAGAACAAAACGGAATTAAAGAACGCCGGAACTTTCCTGTTTTTTCAC
>Ga0224486_100335_pt1 | contig 17144 bp, 16 predicted proteins | sample TexhydDE_CT_test_FD_172013 | JGI IMG/M metagenome (GOLD analysis project Ga0224486, IMG submission 172013) | Fracking water microbial communities from deep shales in Oklahoma, United States - hydraulically fractured wells DE_CT_test ...
GCCCACGACCGGATTTGAACCGGTGACCTCTTGCTTACCATGCAAGTGCTCTACCTCCTGAGCTACGTGGGCTTACAATAAGATATTTTACTATTGATTAATACCCTTGTCAATACTCATTCTTCAATACTTAAAGGAAATTTCCTTGAAGGTGCATCAAAAAAATTCCATAAATGACTCTTAGGTGCCCTTTTTATCAACCAAATATCTCTCTATCTTCCTCTTTATCCTCTGCAGGGCGTTATCGATGCTCTTGACCCTCCTGTTAAGGTCCAGGGCTATTTCCTCATAGCTTCTCCCCTCCACATAATAGGTGAGCACCTGCCTTTCAAGACTGCTCAGCACGCTGTTTATCTTCTCCTCCGTGGCATCAAGCTCTTCTTTCCCTATGAAAAGCTCCATTGGGTCAGTGGCTCCGTCACTGCTTACGGTCTCGGCCATTGTTGATGTGCCGTCGCTGTAAATTGGCTTGTTCAAAGAAATGTAACCATTAAGCGGCAGATGCTTCTGTCTTGTGGCTGTCTTTATGGCCGTAATCATCTGTCTGGTTACGCAGATATCGGCAAAATTCCTGAAGGAGGATGTCCTTTCATCCCTGAAATCCCTGATGGCCTTGTAAAGTCCGATCATGCCCTCCTGTACAATGTCATCCCTGTCAGCTCCTACAATGTAGTAGACCTTTGCCTTGACCTTCACCAGGTCCTTGTATTTGTATATGAGGTGTTCCAAGGCCAGCAGGTCTCCTCCGTTGGCCAGCTTTACAATCTCCTCGTCTGACATCTTGCCATAAATTAGTCCGCTTGATGAATCTTGTCCCTTGAAGACCATTGTGAAACCTCCCTGATGATTATGACTATTTTCCCTTCCAGTCCTTTAGCTTATGCATTACCTGATCCTCCAACCTGCCGATTGATATGTCGTTTCTTGTATTTAGCCTTTTCCTTTTTCTGTTGACCATTCTCATTTCATCCTCAATTTCCGCCTGAAGCTCCCTGGCGGAAATCCTTATACCACCTCTTGAAAGTATGATCTGCTGCTCAACCCAGTCAGAGGTTGCAACCCTAACCCTCATCTCACGGCCCATCTCATCAAGGGCCTTTTCAATGTAGTGGTCTGCCAGCTCATTCTCCTTTGTGTAGATTATCCTGATACCCTTGTATTCCTCTTCACTCCTGTTGTTACCCTTAACCATGTAGGCATCAAACACCACGAAAATTTCAATTCCCGAGTAGTGCTTGTATTCCGCCAGAATCTCCACAAGGGTCATCCTGGCCTGCTCAAGGTCCACCTTTGATATTTCCTTGAGGTTTTCCCAGGAGTTGATGATGTTGTAACCATCCACAAAGAGGTACTCCTTGGGTTTTCTATTTCCCTTCATATGACTGCCTCACAACCTCATAGATGAGAATTGATGCAGCATTGGAAGCATTCAGTGATCCAACCTTCCCGGTCATTGGAATCTTTACAAGAACGTCGCACTTTTCCTTTACAAGTCTGGACAGGCCCTTACCTTCATTTCCGATCACAAGGGCGATAGCCCCCTTCAGCTCAGTCCTAAAGTATTCATTCTCCCCATCCATGTCAGCACCGTATATCCAAAGGCCTTCCTTCTTCAGGTCATCAATGGTCTGGGAGATATTGCCCACCTGTGCCACCATCATGTGCTCAACAGCCCCTGCAGAGCTCTTGTAGACTGTCTGGTTGACCATTGCTGCCCTTCTCTTGGGTATGACCACCCCATGGACTCCAGCGCACTCTGCGGTCCTTATTATGGCCCCCAGGTTATGGGTGTCCTCTATCCCGTCAAGGACAAGTAAAAACGGGGACTCATTCCTGGTCTTTGCAAGCTGGACCATATCCTTCACCTCTGAATACTCAAAACCCGTCACCAGGGCAACAACTCCCTGATGAGCATTGCCGTCTGCCATGGAGTCCAGCTTGTTCTTGTCAACCTGCTGTATGACAATACCCATATCCTTGGCCTTTCCCATTATCTTGTTGATGGAGCCCTTCAGGTCTCCCTTAAGGACATACAGCTTATCCACCTGCTTATCCGATTTCAGAAGCTCCATTACGGGATTTCTCCCGGATACATACATCTCTTTCATATATATTCTCCTCTATTCTCTTGCAGCCTCAGCTGCTATTCTTTCATCCAGGTCCTTGAAAAACTCCCTGACCTCCACAATTTTACCACAGGTCATCTCCCCCTCAGGGCAGGGACCATTTACACAGCCCGGACCTGCATGGCTGAACAGGACAGGATAAACCTTCTTGACTTCCCTAAGCATCTGGATTGCCAGGTCCCTTATCTCCCACTGAGCCCTGTTGCAGGTTCTGAGTGCAAAGAAGTTCATCAGACTTCTGGCATTCATGGTTACAACAATCTTTGTCTCGCAGGCATTTGGAAATACATATCTTGCATCCTCAATGGCTTCCTTCTCGGCCCTTTGTCTGGCATCCTTCTCTTTTCTGCCTTCATCCAGATATCTCTTGTAATGCTTTTCGAACAATCTCTTTGAAATCTCATCATATGCCTTCTGGTCAGCCTCCATGGCCTCTATGAATATCCTCCTAGACTCTGGATCTGATTCTATGTGGGGAGGTATGACATACTCAAACTGGGCAAGCCTCACATACCTTTGGGACTGCTGGGAAAAGCTTGCAATCCTGTGTCTCACCAGCTGGTGGGTCAGCGTCCTGGAAACCCCCTCAATCCCAAATGTAAAGCTCACATGCTCAATGGGACTCTCGTGTCCAAGATCCATAAGGAGCTTAAGAAATGAACGAACCTTCTTGTCATCCTGTCCCTCTTCGATGTCGCTTATCCCAACAGGGGAATAGCATAGCTTTGCCGCCGAGGCAACAAGCTTCTCACCCTCTGGAGTGTATCTCAACAATTCAACCTTCATCAGTCATTTCCCCCTTCTGTATCTGGCTGGTATATGTGCGTAAAAAGCTCAATCAGCCTTTCGTCCCTTCCCGACAGGTACAGGTATCCCATGAGACACTCAAAGCCTGTGGCATATTTGTAATCCCTAAGGTCAACATTCTTGGGAGAGGAGTTTATCCTTGCGTTTCTGCCTCTTCTTATGAAGGATTTCTCCTCATCCATCAGCAGCTCATCAAGCCTTGTGACCGATTCCGCTTGGGCGTTGGCCTTGACGTACTTTGTCGCCTCCTTGTGCAGCTTGTTCACATTCACATCCCTGGACATGATGGCAGTTCTCACAAGAAGCTCAAAAACCGCATCCCCAATGTATGCAAGCTGCAAGGGAGACATCATCCTAAGGTCCTCCCCCTTCAAATCCTCATTGACATCCCTGAAGGATCTGACCCCTATTGCCTTTTCCATTTTACACCGTCTCTCGTATCCTCAAGGACAATTCCCTGTTCCAACAGGTCATCCCTGATCTGGTCCGCCTTTGCAAAATCCTTGTTCCTTCTTGCCTCATTCCTGTCTTCTATGAGCTTTTGGATCTCCTCATCAAGAATCTCATCCTTTTTTGTGAGTATCCCAAGAACATTTGCCAGCTTCATCAGGGTATCATATGCATGCTGAACTGTCTTTCTTGATGGCTCCTCACCGAAATTGGAATTTGTATACTTGACAAGGTCAAACAGGGCCGCAACTGCATCCGCAGTGTTCAAATCGTCATCCATGCTATCCTCAAAGCTCTTCTTGAATGCATCGATTTCGGCAATGACCGATTCGTCACCTTCCATCGATTCAGGCAAGTCCTTCTCAAGGAGGAACTCAAGATTCTTCTTGGCACTGTAGAGCCTTTCAAGCCCGTTCCTGTTCTGGTCCATGATTTCCCTGCTGAAGTTGATGGGCTTTCTGTAGTGGGCTGACAGGAGGAAGAATCTAAGTACCTCCATGTCGTACTCCTCCTGAATCTCCTTCAAGGTGAAGAAATTTCCAAGGGATTTTGACATCTTCTGATTGTCCACAAACAGCATGCCGTTATGGAGCCAGTAATTTGCAAAGGGCTTGCCTGAAAGGGTTTCCGACTGGGCAATTTCGTTCTCGTGGTGAGGAAACTGAAGATCCTCTCCTCCTGAGTGAATGTCTATTGTCTCCCCCAGAAGGGCCTTGGCCATTACCGAGCACTCAATGTGCCAGCCTGGTCTCCCCTTTCCCCAGGGGCTGTCCCATGATGGCTCCCCTGGCTTCTCCTTCTTCCAAAGCACAAAATCCATGGGGTTCCTCTTATCCTCGTTAACGTCTATCCTGGCTCCGCTCACCAGTTCATCTATGTTCTTCTTGCTCAATTTACCGTAGCCCATGGCACTTTCGATGCTGAAATAGACATTCCCATCAACCTCATAGGCCGCTCCCTTTTCCTCCAGGGCCTTGATGAAGTCAACCATCTGGGAAATGTAGTCGGTTGCCTTTGGATTAATTGTGTTGTATTGGTATATCCCCAGAGCTCCAGCATCCTCCTTGAAGGCTTCAATGTATCTGTCCGCAACCTCCTTGACGGTTATGTTCTCCTCCCTGGCCTTGTTTATAAGCTTGTCGTCAATATCCGTGAAGTTCAGTACAAACCTAACATCATAGCCCTTGTATATGAAGTATCTTCTAAGGGTGTCGAAGGTCACAAGTGGTCTTGCATTTCCTACGTGGATGAAGTTATACACCGTGGGCCCACAGTTGTACATGCTTACCTGCCCCTCCACAAGTGGAATAAACTCCTCCTTGGTTCTTGTCAATGAATTAAATAGCTTCATATGAGTCCTCCTTAACTTTACTCAACAAAAATCGCCCCTGATCCAAGCAGAGACGATTTTAAACCTGAAATGTGGTTCAACTCAAGGGTCAAAACCAATCTATGCTACTCTCATTCTATTATATGAAGCAGCCATCAGTCAATTATATCCAGTACCTTTTGAGCCCGTTGGGCTATCTTTTCATTCCCAAGGAGATAGAGTACATTCACAAGCTCGGGCCCATGTGCACTCCCAGTCAAGGCAACCCTTGTGGGCATAAAGAGATTCTTTCCCTTTATACCGGTGTTCTTCTGGATCCTCTTCATGAAGTCCTTTGCATTGTCCAGGGTTATCTCCTCTGATTCCATAGCTTCCTTCTTTATTGCCTCCATAAGGGTCCTACCGTTTTCATTGTTCAAAAACTCATCGTAGGCCTCAGCCTCATACACCGGGTTTTCCTCAAATATGAACTCTACCTTCTCAACAACCTCATTTACAGTTGCCAGCCCTTCCCTTACGGTTTCAATCAGGACATCTACCCAGTGGGAGTTGTCCCTGGCAAAATCCTCATCCATATACCCAGCCTCAATCAGGTATGGAAGGGTCATCTCCTTGATTCTCTCAAGGCTCTCACTTCTTATATAGTGACCGTTCACCCAGTCAAGCTTGTCCTTGTCAAATATTCCGCCTGTTTTTGAAACCCTGTCAAAGGAGAACTTCTCAACCATCTCTTCCATGGATAGTATCTCCTCATTTCCCTCAGGACTCCATCCAACAAGAGCCAGGTAGTTGACAAGGCCCTCAGGCAGGTATCCCTTGGTTCTGAAATCATCAACGGATACGTCACCGTGTCTCTTTGAAAGCTTCTTCCTCTCCTTGTTAAGGACAGTTGGCAGATGTACATAGGTGGGCTTTTCCCAGCCAAAGGCCTCATACATGTATACGTGCTTTGGCGTTGACGGAAGCCACTCCTCTCCCCTTACTATGTGGCTTATTCCCATAAGGTGATCATCCACCACAACAGCCATGTGATAGGTTGGGAAACCGTCGGACTTCAAGAGAACCTGATCGTCTATGTCATTGGTGTTTATGGTGATGTCACCTCTGACAAGGTCGTGGAAATGAATGTCCCTGTTGTGGGGGAGCTTCAATCTCACCACGTGCTCTTCACCAGCGGCGACCCTCTTTTTTGCATCCTCAAGGGATACGTTTCTACAGAAACCGTCGTATTTTGGAACCATGCCCTTCATCTTCTGCTCTTCCCTTACAGCCTCAAGTCTTTCCTTTGAGCAGAAGCAGTAGTATGCATGACCGTTTTCTATCAATTCATCAACATATTTTCTGTAGATGTCCAGTCTCTTTGACTGAACGTAGGGACCGAAATCTCCCTTTTCAACTATCTTGCCATCCTCCACAAAGACTCCCTCGTCATACTGGACACCAGCCCAGTGAAGGGAATCTATAAGGTTTTCTATGGCACCCTCAACGAATCTTGTCTGGTCTGTATCCTCAATTCTAAGTACAAACTTACCGCCATTCTTCTTTGCGAATAGGTAGTTGTACAAAGCGGTTCTCAAGCCTCCAATATGGAGATATCCCGTTGGACTGGGGGCAAATCTAACTCTTATATCACTCAATTCACACACCTCCTGAATTTATATCAATCCTCTGTAATTTAATACCCTTAATCGTGGCAACTAAAGAGAAAATCCTTCCTCCTCAAATGCCTCAAGAATCAAATCCATGATCCTGTCAGCAGTGACCTCCTGCTTGCCTTCCCTCTTTCTAAGGGAATACTCAACAATCCCCTCTGAAGCCATCTTTCCGACGGTAATCTGAACCGGAATCCCAATCAGCTCCCTGTCAGTGAACTTCACACCGGGTCTTTCGTTACGGTCATCCAAAAGAACCTCAACACCCATCTTCTTAAGGTCTTCGTATATTTTTTCTCCCAGCTCATTCTGCTCTTCCTTCTTGGTGTTGACGATAGTGACCACAGCGTGGTAAGGTGCAACGACAAATGGCCAGATTATTCCCTTCTCATCGTGATACTGCTCAACCACAGCAGCCACACTCCTTGAAACACCTATTCCGTAGCTTCCCATGACAAAGGGCTGCTCCTTGCCGTTAATGTCAAGATAGGTAGCCTTGAGACTTTCACTGTACTTGGTACCAAGCTGGAATATGTTTCCTACCTCGATACCCCTGTCAAGTGACAGCTTCTCACCACAGGTCGGGCAGGTGTCACCTTCCTCGACCATCAGCAGGTCCTCAACAACCTCTCCCTGGAAGTCCCTTCCGTAATTTACATTTACAAGGTGGTGATCCGTTTCGTTTCCACCCACTACAATATTCTTAAGGCCTGTAACTCTCTGGTCCACAAGAAGCCTTGTGCCTTCAGCGAGTCCAACAGGACCTGTAAAGCCCTTGTTTGCACCAGAAATCTTTTTGATTGTCTCTTCATCCGCCATTTCAAGCTCGTGTCCCGGAACCATCAGATAGTTTGCAAGCTTGGTTTCATTTAGCTCACGGTCTCCAGGAATCACAACAACCACAGGATCTCCCTGGGCCAGGAACACAAGGGCCTTGCCAAACCTGTACCTTTCAATGTTGAAGAAGTCCACCAATCCGTCTATTGTCTTGACTTCAGGAGTCAGGACCTTCTCAATTTCCTTCTCCTCCTCTTCACCTTGATGTATTGAGTAGATAACCTGAGCCTTCTCATCGGTGGCTGCAAAGTCACAGCTGTTGCAGTAGGCTACAACCCCTTCACCAACATCGCTCATGGCAATGAATTCATGGGAAACCTTGCCTCCCATTGCTCCCGTGTCTCCCTGAACAACCTTATAGTTTAGCTTGAGTCTTGTGAACACCCTGTCATAGGCATCCCACATGTTCTGGTATGCCACCTTCATTGCTTCCTCGTCAGTATCGAAGCTGTAGGCATCCTTCATTATGAACTCCCTGCATCTCATAAGGCCAAATCTTGGTCTCTTTTCATCCCTGTACTTGGTCTGGATCTGATATATGCTCAGTGGAAGCTGCTTGTAGGACTTGATCTCATCCTTGATAAGGTCTGTGAAATACTCCTCATGTGTTGGTCCAAGACAGAATTCACGGTCATTCCTGTCCTTGAGTCTCCACATCTCAGGACCGAAATTTTCCCATCTTCCAGAGGCTTCCCAAAGTTCCCTTGGCTGTATTGCCGACATTAGAAGTTCCTGGGACCCTGCTGCATCCATCTCTTCCCTGACAACCTTCTCCACCTTCTTAATGGCTCTGTAGCCAAGTGGAAGATATGAATATACTCCACTTACAAGCTTTCTGATCATTCCTGCTCTCAGGAGCAGCTGATGACTTGGTATCTCTGCCTCAGAGGGAGTTTCCCTCAAGGTAGGCATGTACATTTTTGACATTCTCATACTTTTCACCCCAAACTTTTTATTTAAAAACAAAAAACCCTTCGTCTCACCAAGAGACGAAAGGTATATTCCGCGGTACCACTCTTATAAACCCAAAGGGTTCACTTTAAGGGCTGTAACGTAGCCAAACGTTCCGTTTTGGCGGAATGCTCCGGGACAGGTTCTCATATCAGAGGGACGGAAATCTTCCAGCCTTGGATCTCCTCTCTTGGACCATGATACAATACTAGCTCCCATCGAAGCTGACACCCATAAGTTTACACAAAACCCTATCCATTGTCAATGGATTTTTCCAGCAAACAGGTGCTATAGGAGGATATGCCCTCCTCCCGGCCTTCAAAGCCAAGTCTTTCAGTTGTTGTAGCCTTGACTCCAATATCCTCCACAGGAACCTGGAGGACCCTGGCTATGTTCTCCCTCATCTGGTCGATGTATGGGGCAAGTTTTGGCCTTTGTGCAGCGATTACATTGTCTGCATTGACAAGTCTGTAGCCCTTTTCCCTCATTACATCACATACTCTCTCCAGAAGGACCATGCTGGATATGTCCTTGTATTCCATATCCGTATCCGGAAAATGCTTCCCGATGTCCCCGGCACTCATTGCACCCAGTATGGCATCCATCAGGCTGTGTACCAGAACATCTGCGTCAGAGTGACCCAAAAGTCCCATTTCATGGGGAATCTGGACACCTCCGATTACAAGTCTTCTGCCCTCCACCAGCTTGTGGACATCATATCCTATTCCAACTCTCATCAAGCTCCACTTCCTAATCTCTGCCTGAAATACTCAGGGTCTTTTCCTTGGCTATTGATTCCGCCACCACAAGATCCTCGGGAGTTGTGATTTTAATATTGTCATAGGTTCCCATTATCATCTTGACAGGATACCCCTTCTTCTCAACCAGAGAGCTGTCATCCGTTCCCAGGATTCCTTCTGAAATGGCATATTCATAGCCTTCCTTCAGGAGGTCGATCTGAAAGCACTGGGGAGTCTGGGCTGCCCAAAGGAGCGCCCTGTTGGGAGTGTGGTGAACCTGGTTGTTATCTTCAATTACCTTTATTGTATCCTTTAGGGGGACACCTATTACACATGCTCCATGCTCCAGGGCACCCTCGATTCCACTTATTATTGATTCCATCCTTACAAAGGGTCTGGCTCCGTCGTGGGTCAGTACAATGTCTGTCCTCTCATTCAAGGCCATTATTCCATTGTATATGGAATCCTGCCTTTCCTTGCCACCCTTTATGATGTTGGTTACCTTCCTGTAGCCGTACTTTCTAACAATTTCCTTGCGACAGTACTCCACTTCCTGCTCCTTTGACACCACAATTATCTCATCCACATATTTGCAGGATTCGAACTTCTCGATGGTGTGGGCAAGTATTGGCTTATTGTCAATAACAATGAACTGCTTGTTTATCTTGCTTCCCATTCGGTTGCTCATACCGGCAGCAGCTATTATCACCGACACGAAATTTTCTCTATACATTAGACCACCTCAATAAAGATATATCACTCATTTAACAACCTCTATACCGCCTTATCGTACAAAGCCTTGGGCTTTGCAAAAATCATCCTGCCGGCAGAGGTCTGAAGTACCGATGTAACTATTACATCGATAGTCTCTCCAATATATTTCCTACCTGATTCTACTACTATCATGGTCCCGTCGTCAAGATATGCAAGACCCTGGCCTGCCTCCTTGCCATCCTTGACAACCTGAACAACCATCTCTTCCCCAGGCAGGACAACTGGCTTAACAGCATTTGCCAGCTCGTTGATGTTTAAGACCTCAATTCTGTGAACCTCGGCCACCTTGTTGAGATTGTAGTCGTTTGTTATGATTTTCCCCTGCATATACTGGGTAAGCTTCAACAGCTTTGAATCAACCTCGCTAACCTCGTCAAATTCCTTCTCATGGATTATTATTTCAGTGTCCAGTTCATTTTGTATCCTGTTGAGGATATCCAGGCCACGCCTTCCCCTGTTCCTCTTGAGTCCATCGGATGAATCCGCAATGTGCTGAAGCTCCTCCAAAACGAATACCGGTATTACCAGTGGCCCCTCAATGAATCCTGTCTTTACAATATCTGCAATCCTACCGTCTATTATTACGCTTGTATCAAGAATCTTGGGACAGGCTCCCTTTTCACCATTCTTTTCCTTATGGTTCTTCTTGCCTGTTCCTATGTTGCCGGTGAAGTTTCCCAGTGTTGTTGTGATGTCTTCAATATTCTTGTTGGGTATGGTCACCCCCAGGTAACCAAGCAAACCATATAGAATTATTGATGCAACCACTCCCACATAGGGTATTTCCAGTCTGTAAAGCGGTTGACTCAGCAGATAGGCAATTACAAGCCCTATGATAAGTCCAATCGCTCCCAAGGCAATGTTCTGTATGGAGAATCTTTGCAGCTCCCCTTCAATAACCTTTGCAATGTTCTGGCCTCGCTTGATGATCTTAGAAGAAAAAATAAAAAATATAATTCCAAATATAGATATGAATATAATGATTGCAACAAGCTCTGCCATGCCAGTGACATTGACCAACTCAAGGCCCTTGAACCCAGTGTATGCCAGGTAACCCAAGAGCATACCAAAGAGTCCGATAAGAACCCTGGCTATTTTCTTAACCATAATTCCACCTCCTGTTTTTTTCCATAGTCTCCATTATAAACCTATTGGCACTCTAATGCCAGTATAAGTTTACTCCTCTGTGTCATCTCCATCCTCATCAACACCCTCATTCTCCATGATTTCCCTGTCAACAAGCTTCTCGATGTCCTCGTAGGGGTCACCCGTAACCAGAACAAGCTCTGATAGAAGCATCTGCTTTGCATTGCTCAGCATCTTTCTCTCCCCGGTTGAAAGGCCCTTCTCATTGTCAAGTATGGTAAGGTTTCTTACTACGGACGCAATCTCATGGATGTCCCCAGTCTTGATCCTGTCCATGTTTATTCTGTATCTTCTGTTCCAGTTCTGAGGCATCTTGGTCTTGTGGCCCCTAAGAATGGACATGATATCTTCAATTTCATCAGGTGAAATTATCTCCCTGACTCCAACCTCTTCCACGTTTGACACAGGCACCATGACCTTCATGTCACCAATGGGCATCTTGATGATGAAGTATTCCCTCTTCTCACCTAGAATTTCCTTTGTTTCAAGCTTTTCAATCACGCCAGCCCCATGCATAGGATAAACAATCTTATCGCCAATTTTGAACATATCAAAACCTCCCCATAGTATTCCCTCATTATATTATTATAACGCAGAAAAGCCCATAAGTAAAGTTAATATATTACCACAGAAGTGCAAATCGTGTCAATAATATTTTGAATTAATGACCAGAACTTAACAAGTAAACAAATTGACCCCATTTCGGTTTGACAAGCTTATGGATTAAACCGTATAATTAAGTTGAGAACTTAACAAGAGGAGGTTCATATGGTTAACGGGACAAATCAGGAAAATCTAATAGAAGAACTACAGAATCAGGTGGCTGGAACACTTGTAAGGCATAAGAGCATCTTGGACATAATGACAAAGCTGGATGAGTACAACGCCAGGATCAACAGAGCCATAGCCAAATCCGTAACATCCTGCGGCTGCATAGAAATAAAGGCCCAAAAGCAGGATTTCAATTCCGAAACATTGACAGACGCACTTGCAAAGGTGGATTCACACGTTGTGGGAGATATCTGCCCAAACTGCAAGGAGGTCCTGGAGCAGGAGATCGGAGCCTATATCTATTTTCTGGCATCCCTTGCAAACACCTTGGACTTCAGGCTGAAGGATACGGTGAAAAAGGAGCTGGACAGAACCAAAACCCTTGGTGTTTACGGAATGAAATAGTCAAAAATACAAGACACTCTGAAAATTTGGAACGATTTTCAGAGTGCCTTTTTTTGTCCTAAAACACCTTGCCCAGAACATCCTTCAGGGTCCTTAGCCTTACAACTTTTAAGTTGTCAAGCTTTGTGTCCCTGCTGTAATCGGATGATACAAAGGCAGTCCTTATACCCATCCTGTCAGCCTCCCTAAGCCTTGCCTCCAGGGATGGGACCTTCTTCAGCTCACCTGTCAAACCAACATCCGCAAGAAATACCGTGTCGCTTCCAACGGGACTGTCATGGACGGATGAGACTATGCTAACAATAACGGCCAGGTTTGCGGAGTGCTCCTTGAGCTTGATTCCTCCTGTGGTCTTTATTACAACATTCTTATCGTAAAGGGGTATTCCTCCCCTCTGTTCCAGTATTGACACCAGGGTGTTCATCTGCTCCCGCTTCATGGATTCCCCAATCCTTGCAGGGTACGGGGTGAAGGAAGGGGATACAAGGGACTCCACCTCAAGGAGTATTGGCCTGGTCCCCTCCCTAACCACCGTCAGGGCACTTCCGGAAACCTGATTTTCCTCAGACCTTTTGGTCATGAAGTACTCCGAGGGGTTGTCGATTGAAACCATGCCCTCCTCCGTCATGTTGAAAAATCCCATTTCACCAGTGGAGCCGTACCTGTTCTTTGTTGATACAAGGCTCCTCAGCTCCTCGCCGCTCTCACCCTCGATCACAAGAACGGTATCCACCAAATGCTCAAGGGCCCTAACTCCTGCCAGCTCATCCTCCTTGGTCATCTGCCCTACAATAAACACTATCCTGGGCTTGTCAGGACTTTTTGCAATTTTCACAAGTTCATAGGCACATTCCATTGTCTGGGTTGGAGATCCTGCCCTGGATGTTGGGAATTCATCCAGTGTGAAGGTCTGGATGCTGTCAACAATGATGAATCTTGCATCCGTCCGCTCTATGATATCAAGGATGGAGTTCAGGCTGTTGTCCGATACCACATGAAGATCGTCATGAATCTCCTTAAGTATCCTGTCAGCCCGTGACTTTATCTGGGATGTGGACTCCTCTCCCGACGCATAGAGGGTCCTTATCCCCTGTCTTGCCAGGTCGTTTGCAACCTGAAGAAGGAGGGTTGATTTTCCCGCACCTGGTTTTGCCGTAAGTATGGTGACTGAATCCTTTATGATTCCGCCACCCATCACCCTGTCAAACTCATTGATGGATGTTTTTACCCTCTGGCTGTTTGTGGCCTGTACCTTGTTGAGTCTTTCTGCAGAGCTTGCGGACTTAACCTTTCTGCCGGAGGAGGTCTCAGCCCTTTCAACTTCCTGGAAGGAGCCGAAGGCGCCGCATTCAGGGCACCTTCCCATAAATCCAACCATTTCATATCCACATTCGCTGCATCTGTTTATTTTACTTTTCTTAGCCAATAATTTCTCCTCCTGGTATCCGTGTCATGGATCATGCCTTGTTGAAGGTCAGCTTCTCTCCATCATATTCAACATTGATCTTCTCATCCTTGGAAACCGACCCCTTAAGGATCTCCTCGGCAAGCTGATCCTCAATCATCTTCCTTATGGTCCTTTCAAGAGGCCTTGCCCCGAACACGGCATCAAAGCCATGCTTTGAAATATATTTCTTGGTGTCGTCGGATATCCTGATGTTTACTCCAACCTTCTCCATCCTCTTCTCAAGATCCCTGACCATGATTTCAACAATCTCCTCGACCTGTTCCTCCTTAAGGCCATGGAATACTATTACCTCATCCAGCCTGTTGAGGAACTCCGGTCTGAAGGTCCTTTTAAGCTCCTCCGTTATGATATCCTTCATTCTGTCATATTCCTGGACGTCCTTGTCCTCAGCGGCCGCAAAGCCCAGTACATTCTGCTTCTTGATGGATGTTGCCCCAGCATTTGATGTCATTATTATGACCGTATTCTTGAAGTCAACGGTTCTTCCCTTGGAGTCAGTGAGCCTTCCGTCATCCAATATCTGGAGAAGCATGTTGAACACATCCGGATGGGCCTTCTCAATCTCGTCGAAAAGAACCACGGAATATGGTTTTCTCCTTACAGCCTCTGTCAGTTGACCACCTTCGTCATAGCCTACATATCCCGGAGGAGATCCAACAAGCCTTGATACTGAGTGCTTCTCCATGTACTCACTCATGTCAATCCTGATCATGGCATCCTCCTCACCGAAGAGGGCTTCGGCCAGAGCCTTTGCAAGATGCGTCTTACCAACCCCCGTAGGCCCCACGAAGATAAAGCTTCCAATGGGCTTTCTGGGATCCTTAAGGCCGACCCTTGCCCTTCTCACTGCAGCTGAAACTGCCTTGACGGCCTGGTCCTGGCCAACCACCTTCCTGTGGAGAACCTCCTCAAGCTTCAGGAGCCTCTCGCTTTCCTCAGTGGTCATCCTGCTTACGGGTACTCCTGTCCAATTGGATACAATCTCAGCTATTTCGTCATAGCCAACCACCAGGTTGTTCTCCTGCTTCTGCTTCTGCCACTTGATCTTTCTACTTTCTATCTGCTCCTTTATTTCCTTTTCCTTGTCCCTTATGTTGGCCGCCTTTTCGAAGTTCTGTGTGTTGATGGCCTCCTCCTTCTCATGCTCCAGCTCCTCAAGCCTTTCCTCAAGGTCCTTGAGGTCATCAGGTGCAACGTAGGTGTTGACCCTTATTTTCGATGCAGCCTCGTCAATCAGGTCTATGGCCTTGTCTGGAAGGAACCTGTCGGCGATATACCTGTGGGAAAGCTCCGCAGCCGCCTCAAGGGCATCATCGAGTATCTTTACACCGTGATGGGCCTCATACCTGTCCCTAAGCCCCTCTAGAATCTTTATAGTGTCACTGATGCTTGGCTCCTCAACCATTATTGGCTGCAATCTCCTCTCAAGGGCGGTGTCCTTTTCAATATGCTTTCTGTACTCGTCAATTGTGGTTGCTCCGATTATCTGAAGCTCTCCCCTTGCCAGGGTAGGCTTCAGGATGTTTGAGGCATCTATTGCACCTTCCGCAGCCCCCGCTCCAACTATAGTATGGAGCTCATCTATGAATAGGATCACATCACCGGCATCCTTCAGCTCCTTCATCACTGACTTGAGCCTTTCCTCAAACTCACCCCTGTACTTTGCACCTGCAATCATGCCAGGCAGGTCCAGGGTGACAATCCTCTTGTCCTTGATGATCTCAGGGACATCCCCCTCGACTATCTTCTGGGCAAGACCTTCCGCTATGGCGGTTTTCCCCACACCAGGCTCTCCTATCAGGACTGGATTGTTCTTGGTTCTTCTGCTCAGTACCTGGACAACCCTTTCAATCTCCTTCATCCTTCCGATAACAGGGTCTATCTCTCCATCCTGAGCCATCTTGTTGAGGTCTATACTGTATTTTTCAAGGCTTGATTGCCCTTTTTTACCATTTTGCTGTTGCTGCTGGGCCTGCTGCTGCTTTGGGGTTGCCTGTGTAAGCTTCTTGGCAACCGACTCCGCCAGCTTGGCAGGGTCAACCCCCATCCTCCTTAGGATGGTTACCGCTATTCCCTCTCCTTCTCCTATAAGTCCAAGGATAAGGTGCTCGGTGCTTACGTAGTTGTGGCCCAGGTTCCTTGCCTCGCTCACCGCAAGCTCGAATATCTTCTTGGTTCTGGGTGTGAATCCAACCAGTTCAACGGTTTCCTCACCCATGCCCACAATGTCGTAAACCTGCTTCCTTGCACCATCCAGGGTGACCCCCATCTCCTTTAGGCTGGTTGCTGCAATTCCCTGGTCTTCAGCAATGAGACCCAAGAGCAGGTGCTCCGTTCCAACATAGTTGTGATTAAACTTCTTTGCCTCCTCCTGGGCAAGTAAAATTGCTTTCTGTGCCCTTTCGGTGAATCTACCAAACATTCCCATAATATACCTCCATCATTTGAAATATTCTCTGGTCAGGTCCGCCCTGACCTTGTCTCTCTCCTTCTTGTCCATGGCTCTCTTCTCTGAAACCTGAACATTTCCGGGCTTAATCCATATCATCAGCCTGATCAGGTCACTGCCCCTGAAATCCTTCAGCATTCCTATGTCAGAGCCAAGCTTTACCATTGATATATGCTTCATGGCCTCCTTCGAGGAAAGTATACGAGCACTCCTGAGGATGCCAAGGGACCTGTAGACCTTGTCCTCAAGCTCGGTTTCCTTTTTCTCCATAAAGTAAATCCTCGTGCTCTTCTCTCTCTTGATAAGCTGCTGGACGACCCTGTTGAGCTTCTCAATTATCTCCTCCTCGGATTCACCAAGGGTTAGCTGGTTTGAGACCTGATAAAGGTCACCTACAGCCTCCGTGCCCTCGCCATAAAGCCCCCTGATTGTCAGTCCAATCTTTCTTAGGGCGTTTATTATGCTTCCAATATGACCGGTAATGGTCACCCCTGGAAGGTGCAGCATCACGGATGCCCTTAGACCTGTCCCAGTATTGGTTGGACAGGCAGTCAGATAACCGTACTCGGTATGGTAGGCAAAATCAAGCTTTTCCTCCAACAGGTCATCTATCTTTGAGCACAGCTCCCATCCACCAAGAAGATCCAAGCCTGGCAAAAGTGTCTGTAGCCTTATGTGGTCCTCCTCATTGATCATGATGGTAACCCTCTCATCATCACGCATGAAGAAGCTTCCCTTATCTATATTCTCAAGAAGTCCCGGGCTTATGATGTGGTTCTCCATAAACCTGACCCTTTCCCGGTTTTCCATTTCCTTTAAGCGGTAAAGCTTATAATCTCCCTGGGGAAATTGTTCATCCACCGCATTGATTATCTCGTCTGCAGTTTCCTGGGCCTGGTCTCTGGTTGAATAAAGAGGGAACACCTCTTCCCTGAGATTCCTTGCCACCCTTAGTCTAGTGCTTACAACAACTGGGTCGTATTCCTGCGGATCTAGCCAAATTGTCATCCTACTCACCTCTTTTGTCTGAATCCATAATGCTTTTTATCCTCTTTATTTCATCCCGTAGGACAGCAGCCCTCTCGTATTCCTCCTGTTTTATGGCTACCTGGAGCTCCCTGTCCAGGCTGTCGATATCCTCCTGGTGTCTCACCATGGAGTATCCCCTCTTTGGAATCTTTCCACTGTGCTTTGTGTGGCCGTGGATTCCTCTGATTACATTTGAAAGCTCCTTCCCA
>Ga0224486_100336_pt1 | contig 17112 bp, 20 predicted proteins | sample TexhydDE_CT_test_FD_172013 | JGI IMG/M metagenome (GOLD analysis project Ga0224486, IMG submission 172013) | Fracking water microbial communities from deep shales in Oklahoma, United States - hydraulically fractured wells DE_CT_test ...
GAGTAGCAATTTCGCCAAAGTGGATCAGTTTCACAGTATCATTTTGTCTACCACGGCTTCCAGGGTGGATCAGTTTGACAATATCACAGGGGTTAAAAATGGATCAGTTTTATAGTAGCAAATACATAGCTGGTACAGTTAAGAATAACACAAATAAACAGTACAGTTATGTCCAGGTAGAAATCAACCTATATGATGATGCCGGCAACCAGGTTGGGAGTACGCTAGCAAATGCTAATAATTTGGAGCCTGGTGGTACATGGAAGTTTAAAGCGCCAATTATAGAGGAAAAGGCCACAAAGTATAAAGTGAAGGATGTTACTGGATTCTAACTTATTGATTTCCCGGCCCCGCGCCGGGAAAATTTTCAACCGGCCAGCATTATAATTGCCCTCGTTAGGCATGGCCACCGCGCTATAGAGAAAGCGGTGTGAGCCGGGATAAAGCCGTCATTGGTGAGGGACCTGATCGAGGCGCAGGTGGAGATAGCAAAAAGGCTAAAAGGCTAAAAGGCTAACAGAACCTCTTACCCCGCTGGAAGAAGGGGGTTTTGTGTTTTATGGGGGATTCGACAGGATGTGACAATTTTAATAGGGAGGGATTTTCCAATGTCAAAGCATTATGTACCTATTCTTAAGTGGAAGGAAGGAGAACGATTTGCATTGCGATGGTTGTCAGACGAAATCAAGGATAAAATCTGTCCAGTGATAAATATCATGAAAAATACTGAGCCAGATAGTTTTGTTGCCGAAATTGTTAAAAACTGGGGTGAAAAACGATGGTTTTACTTAGACTTTCATCCTAGCTTCGAGGGCGATTTAAGTGATTTTTTAGAGGCTATGTTGGCTGAGCCTGAAAGCTTAAAACTGGCTATAGTACCAGTTATATCACCTGATAAACCTTCAGAATACCTCCAACTAATCCATAAAAGAACTGATTTATTTACCAATGGTATTGCTATGAGAGTGGGACTTCAAGAGCTTGAAGATTTAAATACCACTGAAAGAAACTTATGCAAATACCTCGAGACAGATAGGAAATCCATTGATTTAATTGTAGATTTAGGAGAAATAGCGTCACTACCCAAAGACGTTATAAAAACACTAGCATCTATGGTATCACTGTTGCTTACCCAGATAAAAGCATCTGATTTTAGAAACGTGGTAGTAGCTGGTGCATCATTTCCTGAAACCCTCAATGTTCCGCAAAATAATGTTTCTCTATTGCCCAGAAAGGAATGGATTTTATGGAAGGAAGTCCACAATAAGCACCCATATGTTAGCTTTGGCGACTATGGGTCGGATGATCCTCGCGATATTGTATATGGTTACGGCATCACTATTATACCAACGATTAGATATGCTCATGAAGAATCTTGGTACATTATCCGCGGAATTCACGATCCTAGAAACCCATACGACTATACTCAATTTCATGCCCTATCAAAAACATTAGTTAATATGACAGATATCTTCTGTGGCAAGGATTTTAGCTGGGGTGACATGAAAATTCATGAATGCGCAAACCAAGAATGCACCGGCGCTAGGGGTTGTAACCACGGTAGTATGAGAAACTGGGTACAGATCAATACTAACCATCACCTCACGTTCGTAGCGCGTCAGGTCTCCAGGTTTCTCTCTTCTTAAGGCAGTCTCTAACGTGCATTTTAAGTTCCTCTAATGGAACATTTTCTGCCACATAAGCCCAAAGCTTAGAACGTGTTAACTTTTTTACTGATTTATCCACATTATAACGCGAAAGTAAATCTAAAAGCTCACTTCGCCAAAGAAATTGGGCTAAAGAGAAAGCATCGACACAGGGATTATTTTCGGATTCACGTACATCCTCTATAACTATTTTATTTGTTTTCATTCGAGTTGCTACCTTAATTCCCCACCAAGAGGGTATTAAGGTAGCAATTTCCTTCAAATGATTGACCCCGGTAATAAGAGTAATAGTATCTAATACCCGGTTGTATGTTTCGATCTGCCCGGGTAGCCTTTCCAAGGTATCCCGGTCGCTTTTTATCTCATAGCCATGCATGGCACCGTTAACCAATGCGATATCAATTCGGGCTTCGCCTTGACAAATTTTTAACTCATGAACTATTAGGGTGCCTGGTTCATTACCATATCTTTCGACAAGGCTGCTATAAAGCTCTCGTCTAATTTCTTTGTCACTCGTCTTCATAACAGCCTGTCCCCTTTACTATCAAGCTCGGTATGCTATAAAGTAAAGGTGATCTACCTGCGTCATACTTTGAGACACGTTATTTACCTTAATTAACAAGGAATTACAACTGACGCCAATTTCCCTAAAAGCTCCCTTAAAAACCAAAGCCACCCTTCCGAAATCCACTAGCAATGGGCGGCAAAAAAACTATGTAAGTATTCGATATTATGAACGCTATTCCTGCTGTTGATTCGAAATTTTCAAGGAGGTGATCCCATGCCCGGCCACCTGGAAAGACGCAGCGACAAAAGCTGGACCATCGTTATAGACGTGGGCCGTGACCCGGCCACCGGTAAGCGCAAGCGGATCTACAGAGCTTTTCGTGGCACAAAACGCGAAGCCGAAAAGGAAATGGCCCGGCTCATAGCCGAACTGGAGAAGGGGACGTACATAGAGACATCCAAAATCACCCTGGGGGAATACCTCCTGCGGTGGCTGGAGGACTACGGTAAGACGCGCCTAGCGCCCACTACCTACCGCCGCTACAGCCAGATAATAAACCTGCGGGTAGTGCCAAAGCTGGGCATGATACCTCTGGGCAAGCTGCGTCCCATACACCTACAGCAGTTCTACCGGGAACTGCTTGAGGAAGGAAAGAAAAACGGTAAAGAGGGCCCGCTATCAGCGGCCAGCATTACCTACCACCATCGGGTCATACATAAGGCACTGGGGACCGCTGTAAAGCAACAACTTATCCCAGTTAATCCGGCAGATGCTGTAGAGTTGCCGAAGTCACCGCAGGTCATCGACGACGTAGATAGCAGGGAGAATATCAAGGTCCTTGATGCCGGCCAGGTGGAAACAATGCTGGAAGCTGCCAGAGAAACGCCTTACTACGCCCTGCTTTTTGTAGCCGTCAGGACAGGCCTGCGGCGCGGAGAACTCCTTGGCCTGCGGTGGCAGGACGTTGACCTGAAGGCCGGCACCATATCCGTGCGGCATGCCCTGGCTTACACACCGGAAAAAGGCATATTCTTTAAACCGCCCAAGAACAAAAAAAGTCGCCGGACGATAGATATATCCGGCGAGGTGGTGGCGGTCATGAAAGAGCACAGAAAGAAGCAGGCCGAAGCCAAGTTATTTTTCGGGCAGCAGTACGAGGACCACGGTTTGGTTTTCTGCCAGCCCAACGGTAAGCCGATGCACCCGGACACCCCATCCTCATGGTTTCCCGAGTTTTTGCAACGCATAGGCCTGCCCAGGCTCAACTTCCACTGTCTCCGCCACACCCATGCTAGCTTATTGCTCCAGGCCGGGGTGGATATAAAGGTTATATCTGAGCGATTAGGCCACTCCAGCATTCGCATTACCTACGATTTGTATTCCCACTTGATGCCCGGTATGCAGAAGGAAGCGGTGGACAGGCTTGAAAAGTTGCTTGGGCGGTAACAGGCGGCGGCAGGTAATTAATTTGGGCGGCAAATGGGCGGCAAATAAACCAAATGACCTCCGGGTTATATCCCGGAGGCCTTGATTTTCCTGGAGCTGGTGGTCGGATTCGAACCGACGACCTGCGCATTACGAGTGCGCTGCTCTACCGCTGAGCTACACCAGCGCTGAGTATTTACTTGCCGGCCCGGCTTACATGCCGCACCTTACTTATATTACCGCATAACCGGGCCGTTTGTCAATTGGTATCGCCCGGCGGGGCCGGGACGCACGCCTTCCAGCTCCAGCAGCCACTGTTTCAGCGGCAGCCCGCCCCCGAAACCGCCCGGGGACCCGTCACTGCAGATGACCCGGTGGCAGGGTATGACCAGGGGAACCCGGTTGGCCCTTACGGCCCCGCCCGCAGCCCGGGCGGCCCCGGGGTAGCCGGCGGCCTCCGCCACCTGCCGGTATGACCATAACTGGCCGTAACCTATGCGCCGCACGATTTCCAGCACCCGCGCTGTAAAGGGCCTGTATAAGGAGAAGTCCACGGGGATATCCGTAAAGGAAACCCGCTGCCCCCGGAAATACCGGTTCAGCCGCTCTTCCAGGACGGAAAGCCACTCTTCCGCCGCCGATCCGCCCCGGCAATTTGCGCCGCACCCCGATTCATCCCGCAGGGCAGCCAGGGCCCCCTCCCGATGGGGCCGGGGAAAGGTGAGGGCCACCAGCCCCCGCTCACTCCAGGCGGTGCCCACCCAGCCCGCTACGGTAGGCAGCAAATGTATATTGCCCATACTCTACTCCTGCCTCCCGGCCGCCCGGATAAAAATGGCCAGCCCCGCAATGATGGCCAGGCCCCCGGCCAGCTGCAGGAACGAAGGTACTTGATGAAAAATGAAGTAAGCCAGAATGGTGGCCCCCACCGGTTCGCCCAGCAGACTCACCGACACCACGGCCGCCTTGACGTAACGCAGGGCCCAGTTGAAAATGGTGTGGCCAAAAATGGTGGATACCAGGGCCAGGAGAAAGAACCACAGCCATGTCGCCGGGGGATACGGAAACAGGGGTACCCCTGCCAGCAGGGCACCCGCCAGCAGGGTCACCGCACTGGCCCCGTAGACGACGAATATGTAGGGGAGCAGTGAAAGACGGTGCCGCAGGCCGCGCCCGATTAAAACGTAGCCGGCCACAAAAATGGCCCCGGCAAAGGCCAGGATGTCCCCCCAGAAGGCCCGCCCCCCGATTTGAAAGTCGCCCACCCCCACCATAACGCTGCCGAGCAGGGCCAGGGCTGCCCCCGCCAGCCCGGGGAGGGCGATTTTTTCCCTGTAGAGCAGGTAGCCCCCCAGAACGGTAAACAGGGGCTGCATGGCCACCAGTACGGTGGAGCTGGCGATGGAAGTGTACTCCAGGGAGGCAATCCAGGCAGTAAAATGCAGCGCCAGCAAAACGCCGGAAAGGCAGGCCAGAAGGATATCCCGCCGGCCCATGGAGCGCAGTTCCTCCCGCTCCCTGGTCAGGACCACGGGGGCAATCATGAGCACGGTAAACCCCAGCCGGTAGAAGGCAATAATCATGGGCGGGGCCGCGGCCAGCTTGGTAAAAATGGAAGAGAAGGCAGCCCCCATCACCCCCACCAGGATGGCCAGGTAAGGATTGACAAAAGGGCGTTCCAAATTAGCGGTTATTAATTCCTTACTCTGCCGGAGTGAAAGCGGTGCCCTGGCAGGCGAGCTCATCGGTCACATCTCCCGTCCAGTTAACTTTTTTAAAGACAGGCATTGCTTAACAGCGACAGCCGGAACATCTTGCTTTACAAGCCTGCCGGTACCACGGCCATACCGGCCCCGGATCAAACCCGGCAGCAGTGCCTGGGCGCCGGAACCCTGCGCTTCAATAATCAAACAAATCGGTGGAAAGGTAGCGTTCTCCCGTATCCGGGAGCAGGACCACCACGTTTTTACCCCGGTTTTCCGGCCGGCTGGCCACCTGGATGGCCGCCCAGGCGGCCGCCCCCGCGGAGATCCCCACCAGCAGGCCCTCCTCCCGGGCCAGGCGGCGGGCAGTGTGCAGCGCATCTTCATCGGTTACCCGGATGATTTCATCCAGCAGGGACCGGTCGAGCACTTCCGGCACAAAACCTGCACCAATGCCCTGAATTTTATGGGGCCCGGGCTCCCCGCCGGAAAGCACCGGCGAGGCGGCCGGTTCCACCGCCACCGCCCGCAGGGAGGGACGGCGGGCCTTCAAAACGGAGGCCACCCCGGTGATGGTACCCCCGGTGCCAACGCCGGCCACAAAGAAATCCACCTCGCCGCCGGTATCCCGCCAGATTTCTTCGGCCGTGGTGGCCCGGTGGGCTGCCGGGTTGGCCGGGTTGGCAAACTGCTGCGGGATAAAGGCGTTGGGGTGAGAAGCCGCCAGCTCCTGCGCCTTACGCACCGCCCCGGCCATACCCTCGCTGCCGGGGGTGAGAACCACTTCGGCTCCGTAGGCGGCCAGGAGCCTGCGCCGCTCCACGCTCATGGTTTCGGGCATGGTCAGCACCAGGCGGTAACCCCGGGCTGCGCAGACCATGGCCAGGCCGATACCGGTATTTCCGCTGGTAGGCTCGATGATCAGCGTATCTCTGGTGATCAGCCCCTTTTCTTCCGCCTCCCGGATCATATTGCAGGCTATCCGGTCTTTAACGCTGCCCCCGGGATTGAAGTACTCCAGCTTGGCCAGGACGGCAGCGGGCAGGCCGGAAGCCACCCGGCGCAGGCGAACCAGGGGCGTGGAACCAATCAATTCCGTCACATCGTTATATATCCCCATCTCCAATCAGCCTCCAGAATGCTGCCGGGCAGCACGTAAAAATTACCTCTCCCTATTATAACCCGGGGGCAGGCCGGGGTAAATTCCCGGAAGGCACGGAACCCTTTAAGAGATAATCCCGCCGGTCCCCGGCACAAAGGAACGGGGTATGACTGCCGCCCCGGATAGTTATGAAAGGGCACAAAAAAGACCGGCCCTTTGGGGGCAGGTCCATCTGCATGCCGGTGATGACGTTTTTAAACTTCCCGTAACCGTACTGCGGCTTCTCCCGGGCGGGGAAGAGCTGAAACCCCGTGGCTATAATCACCGCACCCACCTGATACTCTTTCTGCTCCTCCTTCATGGAAAGGTCAACGGCACCGGCCGGGCAGGTGGCCGCACACTGGCGGCACTCGGAGCAAACCCCGCAGTCCAGGCACCTGCCGGCACTGTACCGCTTTTAGCCAGGAAGAAGGCGGCGGGTAATGGGGCCGGGGCAGGAAACCCCCCGGGCGTCCACAACCTTATCCGCCTTGATGTTCTGCAGTTCCGCTGTGGTCATAAACAAACTCCGTCTCCTTATTCCGGGATATATTTCAACCATCTTTCAGGTACCGGCCCGGCCGGGCCGGTAAGAAAATACTAATACCAGTAGGGGTATCTATTGAGTGTAAATTAACACCCCTTTCCGGGGATTGTCAAGATCTTTTTTTAACAATTACCGCCGGCACTTTTACCCATGGGGCCGGCATCTTTCCCGCAGGTTACCAACCTGCCGCATCTCAACAACCTCACCCGCCACCGCCGGCCAGCAAAAAGATGGCCAGCCCGGCCGCCACCAGCCCGATGGTCCAGCCTGCGGGCAGGTTGGCCAGCAGCCCCACCGCAGCCAGCACAAGGCCGCCCAGGCGGACTACCAAACGCATACCGGGGTTCATACCTGCTCACCTCCCACTCCAGAATCCATCAAGGGGGTCCTTCCACATAATTACCGCATCCTCGTTGGTATCGGTATAATAACCCCGGCGCCGTCCCCGCTCCACAAAACCCAGCGAGGCATAAAGGCGTCTGGCCACCTGGTTGGAGGTCCGCACCTCGAGGGTCATGCGGCTGGCTCCCAGCATAACCGCCCGGCGCATGAGTTCCTGCATCAGCCTGCGCCCGACCTGCCGCCGGCGGTAGTCGGGATGTACAGCCACATTGGTTACGTGAGCCTCATCCAGGATCAGCCACATGCCGGCATAACCGATCACCTTCTGCCCCGCCAGGACCACAATATATACGGCAAACTCATTTTGCAGCAGCTCATGGGTAAAGGCATGGCGGGACCACGGGGTGGGGAAAGAGGCCTGCTCGATAGCCATAACTTCATCCAGATGCTCACAGGACATTTCGGTAAAAGTCAGTTCCATAGGAAACACCGGCTTACCCTTTTTGTTTTTGCAGCCATTTTACTTCTGCTTCGGATAACCGGATATAATCGGGCAAGAGTTTAAGGGGATCCATACCCTCACCGGCCACCAGCCGCCGGTAACCCAGTTCGGCCACCGGTGCCCCCCTGGGCCAGGAAGCGCTGCCCGGGGCCAGCAAAACCCGGCCACCAAGCTGTTTTAAGAAGAATTCACCGTAAACGGGAACGCCGTCGCCCAGCAAAGTAACGGGCAGTTCCCGGGATTCCAGGCGCCGGGCGAGTTCCTCCGGGCGGATGGCCATGGGGCCCTCCAGCCGCTCCAGCTTCCCTCCAACCGTCCGGTATACCGCCGCGTAAACCTCGTCCCTGCGGGCGTTGAGAATGGGGCAGATCAGCCCCTCCTGGCCCGTTAAAGGATAGGCCAGGGCCTCCAGGGTGCTGATACCCACGATGGGCAACCCCCAGACCTGGGCCAGCGTTTTGGCCGTGGCCATACCTATGCGCAGGCCGGTAAAGGACCCGGGACCCGAGGAAACGGCTATACCCCCCAGGTCTTGACGACTAACCCCTGCATCCTCCATTACGGCTTTTATCATGGGCAACAGGTTCACCGAATGGGTACGCTGGTTGTTGACCATCCGTTCGGCCAGCACCTTTTCCCCCCGGACCACCGCCACTGCAGCCACCGGGGTTGCAGCTTCAATGCCGAGCACGAACAAGGGTGCTCAACTCCTTCACCAGTTCTTCATAGCGCTCCCCCCGGGGGGCAAATAAAATCCTGCGCAGCCCGGGATCCTGGAGAGAGCCCTCAAGGTAGATATCCAGCCTTTCAGAAGGTAAAATCTCCTTCACCCGCCCCGCCCATTCAACCAGGGTCACGCCGGACCCGTAGAAATAGTCCTCGTAACCCAGGTCAGCCATATCCCCCGGCCCTTCCAGGCGGTAAACGTCCATATGATAAAGGGGCAGGCGGCCGGAGTATTCGTTAATTAAAGTAAACGTGGGGCTGGTTACCGGCCCGGCAACTCCCAGCCCCCGGGCAATGCCCCGGGCCAGCACCGTTTTACCCGCACCCAGCTCCCCGTGCAGGCAAAGGACGTCCCCCGGTTGTAAAAGGGAGGCCAGGAGACGGCCCAGTTCTTCTGTCTCCCCGGCGGAACGGGTTTGCCATACCAGAGCCATGAAACCACCTGTTTTTTAATTCTATACCGGAACAGAAAAGCCTGCCAGTATTATAACCCATAGACAGGCCGGGGCAAAACTTTTTGTAAGCTATAAAGGGTTAAGGGGCAAAGTGGTCGTAGCCGCGGGCTTCCAGGGGCACGCAAAGGCCGCCGGGCAATTCCAGCACCATTCCCTTTTCCGCCGGGATAACCTCTCCGATACAACGGCATTCCTCGCCGGCCGCGGCAAGCCTTTCCTCCACCAGGGCAACCCGTTCCGGCGGAATGGTGAAAACCAGCTCAAAATCCTCACCCCCGGAAAAAGCCCAGTCCAGGGGATCCCGGCCGGCCAGGGCAGCCACTTCTCTCACCCGGTAGTCCACGGGAATATCCGCCGCCCGCACCCGGCAGCCCACCCCGCTGGCCCGGCAGATCTCCCGCAGTTCGGCAGCCAGGCCGTCACTGACGTCATCCATGGCCGTTACCCCCGCCGCGGATAAAATCTGCCCGCTGCGCAGTTTTGCCCGGGGCTCCAGGTGGGCCCGCTTGAGGTAAGCCGCCACCCCCGGGCCAGCCCCGGCCTCCGGATGCTGGCACAGGTACAGCCCGGCGGCCGATTTGCCCAGGCTGCCGGTGACGCAGATCAGGTCCCCCACCCTGGCCCCGCTGCGGCATACCGCCCGGCCCTTTTCCACAAAGCCCAGCAGGGCCACGTTGATTACCAGCCGCTCCGGGCTGAGCACCGTATCCCCGCCGACGATGTTCAAATCATATTCCTTCGCTGCCCGCCTGACGCCCCGGTAGAGTTCCTCCACCTCCTCCACGGACAGGCGCGGGGGGAGGCCCAGGGAAACCACGCCATGGGCGGGCCAGCCGCCCATGGCGGCAATATCGCTCACATTAACCGCCACAGCCTTAATCCCAACCTGGGCGGGGGAGGCATAATCCAGCGAAAAATGGACTCCCTCCACCAGCATATCGGTGGTGAACAACAGCCACCGCGGGCCATCGAAGTCCAGCACCGCCGCATCATCCCCAATGCCCCGCACCACCTCTTCCGGCCGGTGGACCAGGTCCCGGGAAAGGCGATCAATAAGGGCAAATTCGCCCAGTTCCCCGAGTTTCAACAATCAATCACTCCCCTGATACAGCCGGGTATGACCCGAACACCATCCCGAAAGTTTTGTGCCGTATCTTAATATAATCATCAAAAGGGACGGCGTTCATCCGTCCCTTCACCCGCAACCGGGCCTTTTTAGCATTCCTCCACTTTCTCCGCACCCAGGTACCTGGCCACAATCTCCATGGCGCAGAACTCGCCGCACATGGTGCAGGCCCTGGTCCCGGCCGGATTGCGTTTCTCGCGATACCGGCGGGCCTTTTCCGGGTCAATGGCCAGGTTGATCTGCGCCTTCCAGTCCAGCGCCTTGCGGGCCCGGGCCATGGCCAGATCCCATTCCCGGGCTCCCGGCACCCCCTTGACCAGGTCCGCCGCGTGGGCAGCAATGCGGGAGGCGACCACACCCTCCTTCACGTCTTCCAAAGTGGGCAGCCCCAGGTGTTCGGAAGGAGTTACATAGCACAGGAAGTCCGCCCCGGCCATGGCAGCCACCGCTCCCCCAATGGCAGCGGTAATATGGTCGTAGCCGGGTGCCACATCAGTAACCAGGGGACCCAGGACGTAAAAAGGAGCCCCCTTGCACAACGTTTTCTGTACCTGCACGTTGGCCGCCACCTGGTCCAGGGGAACGTGTCCGGGTCCTTCCACCATGGCCTGGACACCCGCCGCCCGCGCCCGGTCCACCAGTTCACCCAGCACAATCAACTCCTGAATCTGGGCCCGGTCGGTGGCATCGGCCAGGCACCCGGGCCGCAGGCCATCCCCCAGACTCAGGGTAACGTCGTAACGCAGGCATATCTCCAGCAGGCGGTCAAAATGCTCGTACAGGGGGTTTTCCCGGCCGTTGTGCAGCATCCACCCGGCCAGGAAGGAACCGCCCCGGCTGACAATATCGGTGACGCGCCCCTGCCTTTGCAGGCGGCCAATGGCTTCCAGGGTAAGCCCGCAGTGGACGGTGATAAAGTCCACCCCGTCGGCAGCCTGCTTTTCAATAACGGCAAAGAGGTCGTCGGCGGTCATTCTGACAATACCGCCCCGCTTTTCCCGGGCTTCCACGGCCGCCTGGTAAATGGGCACGGTACCCACCGGTACAGGGCTCCTTGCAATAACTGCCCGGCGGCAGCCATCCAGGTCTCCACCCGTGGACAGGTCCATCACCGCGTCGGCCCCGGCTTTTAAGGCGGCTTCCAGTTTGGTCAGCTCACCTTCAATATCGGGAAAGGCGGTGGATGTTCCCAGGTTGGCGTTTATTTTCGTCCGCAGGCCCTCACCAATGCCGCAGGGGTCCAGATTGCCATGGTTCCTGTTGGCCGGTATGACCACTGTCCCGGCCGCCACCTTCTTTAAAATTTCCTCCACCGGTAATTTTTCCTTTTCCGCTACCCGGCGCATGGCCGCCGTTATTTCTCCTCTCCGGGCTGCTAAAAGCTGGGTCATGTTTATTACCTCCTTGTCCTGTCAATCCGGGAACGCAGTTCGCGGGCAGCGCCGGATATATCTTCTGCCGCCACCACTGCCGTGATCACTGCCGCTCCGTCAGCCCCGGCGGCAATCACCTCTTCCACATTGTACGCCTTGATGCCCCCGATGGCCACTTTGGGAATGCTGACCACGGAAGCCACCTGCCGCACCAGGTCCACACCCACCGGAGCCTGAACATCATCCTTGGTCCGGGTTTCAAAGACGGGTCCCACACCGATATAGTCCGCCCCCTGCCGCTGGGCTTCCAGGGCCTGCTCTACACTGTGGGTGGAAACACCGATAATTTTGCCGGGGCCAAGGATTTTCCGGGCCATACCCACGGGCAGGTCGTCCTGACCCAGGTGGACACCATCGGCCTCCACCGCCAGGGCTATATCCACCCGGTCGTTGACGATAAAGGTTACTCCCTTTTCCCGGGTCAGGCGGCGCAGCTGGTGCCCGGCATCGACCAGCTGGCGGGCGGTAAAATCTTTTTCCCGCAGCTGGATAACCGTGGCCCCGCCTTCAATGGCCGCCCGGACCACTTCCACCAGCGGCCTTCCCCGGCTGAATTTATCGCCCGTGATCACATAAAGGCTGTAATCAACCCTCCCGGGAACCTTGCCCGTACCCGGCCGCACCAGGCGGCCGGCCATTTCCTGTTCCAGCGCGTACACTTCATAGCGTATTTCTTTAAAAGGGGCGGGGAACGGCAGGAGACGGGCATACTCCTCCAGCACCCGGACGGCTTCCTGCACCCGCTTGAAATTGGCCGTAATTAGCTGTAAAAGGTTGATTTTTTCCTCTCCCGCTGCCGGAGGGGCGGGAGCAGCCACGTCCCTGCAAACATCCCGGGCCTCGACCAGAACAATCCCCTGCCCGGTAAGCTTCTCCTGCAGCAGGCCCAGACGGTGCCGTATTTTTCTAATGCGCATGGTTATTTGCGGATCATCCAGAATAAAGCGGGCTACTTCCTCCACCACCCGCAGTCCTTCCCGGGCACGGTTAAAATTGGCGTCCAGAACCCGGTAAAAATCCCCCACAAAAACCCCTCCCATAAAAAAACCCATCTACCTGATCAGGAGACGGGTGTAATACGCTAACGGTTCACCCATTTCCCTACGCTGGTATGACCCAGATCAGGTTCAAAGGGTAAAGCGTTAAACGCTTTTCTCAGCCCGGCAACCGCTGATGCCGCCGGGCACCCCCATGGGTTGAAAATGCTCTTATTTACCTGTATATTGTATGTAATTATTCGCTTAAAAAAAATTTTTTCCTGCTTATATTTTGAAGTTGCAAATTTTAAATTACCATGCCTGGAACCTAAATTACATAGCTCTGATTCCAGTCCCTTTTCCGGTGCTGCCAGGAAAGAGCCTGGATCAGCTCCTTGATCTTTTCTATATCAAAGGGCTTGGCCAGGCAGCAATAAGCGCCATTCTTCAGGGCCTGCTCGACGGTATGATCGGAAAGATAAGCGCTCATGATAATAACAACGGTGTCGGAGGTGATCTTTTTAACCCGCCGCAGCGTCTCCAGGCCGTCCATTAAAGGCATTCTTACATCCATAAAGATTACATCCGGATGAATCTGGCGTACCCTCTCCAGGGCTACCAGCCCGTTTTCCGCAGTGTGTACCCGGTGACCGAATTCTTTAATGAGAATCTCCAGCAAGTAACGTACTCCGGGCTGATCGTCAACTATTAGAACATCAAGAATCTCCCCTCTCACTCCCTACACCTCCGACATAATATGACACTAATTAACATTATAGTTTAATCTTTCCGTCATGAATATTCGACAGGGAAATTATCTGATCCTGCTAAGAAAAATAAAATTTTTATGGCCGGGGTAGATAAACCAGGCGCCCTTCAATGTAAGTTTTGACTACCCGGGTACGGGGATCAAAGGGATGGCCGCTCAACACCACTATATCGGCGTCCTTACCCGGCTCCAGGCTGCCCAGCCGGCTTTCCAGGCCCAGGATCCTGGCTGCATCCAGCGTAATGGCCCGCAGAGCTCTTTCTTCGGACAGCCCGCCCCTGAGGGTCAGGGCGGCGGACAACGCCAGGTACTGAATGGGCACCACCGGGTGATCGGTCATAATGGCAAAGGTAACCCCGGCCTCGGCCAGAATCCGGGGGGTCTCCAGGGAAATACCCTTCAGCTCCACCTTGGCCCGGTTGGTTATCACCGGCCCCACCACGGCCATGGCCCCGTAAGCGGCCAGCTCCCGGGCCACCAGGTAACCCTCGGTGCAGTGTTCCACCACCAGCAGTAGATCAAATTCCCGGGCTATGCGCAGGGCGGTCATGATGTCGTCAGCCCGGTGGGCGTGTACCCGCAGGGGAATTTCCCGCCGCAGAACCGGCAGCAGGGCTTCCATCTTCAGATCCCGGCCGGGATGCTCGCCCCGGCCGGCTGCCGCCGCTTCCAGCTTGCGCTGGTAATCCCTGGCTTTAGCCAGGGCCTCCCTTAAAAGAGCCGCCGAAGCCATACGGGTGGCGGGCATTTTCTTCTCGCGGGCATAAGTGCGCTTGGGGTTTTCGCCAAGGGCCGCTTTCAGGCCCACCGGCGCCCGGACCACCATCCGGTCGACTACCTGGCCGGCGGTTTTCAGGGCTGCCATTTCTCCCCCCAGGATGTTGGCGCTGCCGGGACCGGTGGCCACGGTGGTCACTCCCCCGGACCGGGCATCTTCAAAGCCCAGATCCGCAGGGTTAACGGCGTCGATGGCCCGCAGGTGAGGGGTAACGGGATCGGTATACTCATTGGTATCGTCCCCCTCTTCCCGGTAAATTTCCTCAGCCACTCCCACATGACAGTGGGCATCAATAAAGCCCGGCATGACCAGGTATCCGGTGACGTCGTCCACCTCAACCCCTGCCGGGATCCTGTCCAGGGGCCCAGCGGCGACAATTTTGCCCTCCTCCACCAGTACCATTCCCGGCTCATAAATTTGACCGGTCATGGTAATTACCGTTCCTCCGGTTAAGGCCAGCATCCAACCCAGCATCTCCTTTTTATTTATTTTTTCCATATTCCCGGCCGGCATCCACCAGGGCTTTAAAAAGGTTTAAAAAGCGTTCATCCCGCTCCCACATGGTTTCCGGGTGCCACTGTACTCCCAGGGCGAACCCCCGGCCGGAGCTTTCCAGCGCCTCGATAATCCCATCCCGGGACCGGGCGGAAACAACAAATCCCGGTGCGGGCCGGCGCACCGCCTGGTGATGAAAACTGTTCACCCGCAGAGCCCCCGCCTTAAATATGCCGGCCAGGCGGGTATTCTCCTCGATGATTACTTCGTGGGTAGGGCTCCAGCGGGGCGCTTTTTGCTGGTGCTTTAAACATCCCGGCACCTGGGTCAAAATATCCTGGTAAATATCACCGCCGGCGGCGATGTTCATCACCTGGATCCCGCGGCAAATGCCCAGGACGGGCAGGCCCCGGGATAACGCCCGCCGGGCCAGTTCGAGCTCAAATTTATCCCGTTCCGGGCTTATCTCCCCGCAACCTGGAAGGGGCTCTTCACCGAAATAAACGGGATCCACGTCGCCGCCGCCGGAAAGAACCAGCCCGTCTAAAAGCCTGAGCTGCGCCAGCAGGCCCGGCTCTCCCGCTATATAGGACAGCAACACAGGAACTCCCCCGGCCGCTTCCACTGCCGCCGTGTAATAGCGGCTTACAAAAAACTGCCCTTTTTCCTCATTCCAGGCCGGGATAATACCGATCACCGGAAGCATTTTTAAAGCACCCCCGCTCCAGCAAAAGAAAAAGCACCCTGATGCAGGCGCTCTAGATGTCCACCAATCCCAGGCTGATTTCCACGGCATGATTCACTTTCTGCATGGTCTCGCGATTTAAGGAGGTAACTTTCTCCAGCAGGCGGCTCTTGTCAATGGTCCGGATTTGTTCCAGCAGGATGACGGAATCCTTCTCCAGCCCACCGGGACTTGCGGGCATCTCCACATGGGTGGGTAGCTTGGCCTTGGCAATCTGTGAAGTAATGGCCGCCACTATGGTGGTAGGACTGTATTGATTACCAATATCATTTTGCAGGATCAAAACGGGACGGGTACCGCCCTGCTCCGAACCCACCACCGGGCTGAGGTCGGCGTAGAAAATGTCGCCACGGCGGACCTGCATGGGTTTATTTTACCTCCGCCTTTCTGTAATGTTCTTGATCCTCATCCCCCAGCCACTGTTCTGCGGCTAATTCCCGGTTAATCCTGGCCATTTCCTGGTAACCCTTCTTCATCTGCTCCCGGAGTTGCTGACGCTTGCGCTCGGCGAGGTAAAAGCGCATGGCTTCCCGGATCAATTCGCTCCTGTTTGATTTTTCCGCAGCCGCTATTCCATCCATTTCGGCCAGGAGATTGTCGGGCAGGGTAATCATAATCCTTTTCACCTGAGCCACCACCAAACCCCCTTAATTCGCACTAAAAATACCAGCACTACATATTATATACATTTGGGCGGTTCTTATGTCAATACCTGGCTGAAAAAGGGTATAATTTACTGTTCCTGATAGTATTTGGTTGCCCCCGGACCCCGGCAGAGGGCAATTTTCCCCGTTCTGACCATTTCCACTATACCGTGGTCTTCCAGGACGGCGCAGAGGGCATTGATTTTTTCCTCGTCACCGGTAAGCTCCACCACCATCGTTTCCCGGTTGACGTCCACAATGTTCGCCCGGAAAATTTCCACGATGTCGACAATATCCGAACGGCGGGTCGGGTCCGCTTTGACTTTAATCAGGGCCAGCTCTCTTTCAATGGATTCACTGCTGTGCAGTTCCTGGATCTTGATCACGTCAATCAACTTGGACAGTTGCTTGACCACCTGATCCAGTTCCCGGTCGTCTCCATTTACCACGATGGTAATGCGGGTGATGTCCGGCTCCTCGGTATATCCGGCAGCAATGCTTTCTATATTGAACACCCTCCTGCTCAACAGGCCGGAAATCCGGGCCAGTACCCCGGGCTTGTTCAGCACCAGCACCGCCAGGGTATGTTTCATGTCTCTCCCCCCGTTCTTTCTGGAATACGTATATTTTAACACAAAACACAGGCACGATTGAATATCGGATTAACGCAAGATGTCAGGATCAAGATGCGGCGGGCATATCGCCGGAAAATAATAATGGCCGCTGTTTGCACGCACCTGCAAGGTCGCACGCTTGCGTTGCAAAACAGCAGCCATTTATTTGCTCGTGTTTTAATAAGCATATACCCTGCCGTAAGGTCTTTTGGACACCGGCATCAGTTTGACAAAACGGTCATCCAGGATGCTTTCCGCATTGAGGTTAAAGTGCCGGGCAAATTCACCAACGTACCGGTGTAAAAGCCGGCGGTCCTTGTCATCCAGCTCCAGCACGCCCACTTCCCTGCCCAGCTGGTAGGGGGCAACCTCTCCCCGCAGGTAAATTACCCCGCCGTGCATGCCCGTACCGATGTAGTGGGCGTGGTGGCGCTCGCCCGGCTTGAGGTTCAGGCCCAGCAGGATCACAATACCCCCGGCCATATACTCGCCAAAGAAGTCCTGGGCCGTCCCGC
>Ga0224486_100337_pt1 | contig 16977 bp, 14 predicted proteins | sample TexhydDE_CT_test_FD_172013 | JGI IMG/M metagenome (GOLD analysis project Ga0224486, IMG submission 172013) | Fracking water microbial communities from deep shales in Oklahoma, United States - hydraulically fractured wells DE_CT_test ...
CGAATTTTTTTATTTGGCTTTATCTATAGTCCGCAAACACGCATTTCACCGTATAATTTTGGGAGAAAGTTGTTTTTGCATACCTCTTAACCCATTGTTGTTACTGCGGTTTCAAACATCGCAATTAAATTTTAACATATTTTGGCAGTAATGCTCTTAAAAAGTGAAAAAATTTTTAATCAGGCTGTAATAATTTGAGAAAAAATATTTTATGCCCTTAAAAAATGCTATCATAATTTGAAAATCTTTGGAGATTTAATTTGAGAATTGACAGGACAATATTAAGAGGGATAAAAAAATTGTCCATGCAGGTGATGCTTATTTTCGCATGCATGAATTTAAAGAAATTAGCGACATGGTTATGGAAAAAAGGGAAGGGTTCTTCACCTTTCCATGATTTTTATCCAATATTTATCAAATTATATCCAAATACAAAGCAAACCCCACTTTTTACGTAGATAAAAAGTGGGGTTTGTCGTCAATCTGAACACCATGAAAGTCATGGTGTCTTTTAAAAAATATGTGAGCAAGTCTATAAGCCGAGTTCTGTCGAGGATGGCCATCTATCTACGGTAGTCAGTTGCCCGACACCTTTAGCGGCATAACCCGAGGGAAACGGCGGGCCACCTACTCCCTCCTATTCGCCTTGCTCCAGGTGGGGTTTGCAGAGCAGACCAGTCGCCTGGTCCCTGGTGAGCTCTTACCTCACCTTTCCACCCTTACCTGGCACTAAATGTGTTATTTAATATTTTACATTAAGAATATATTTTCCATAACACATTTAGTGCCAGGCGGTATATTTCTGTTGCACTTTCCTTGGAGTCGCCTCCACCGGGTGTTACCCGGCACCCTGCCCTATGGAGCTCGGACTTTCCTCGTGCGAAATCGCACGCGGCCATCCGACTTACTCACATATTATATTTCCTGAATATATACTATCATATATATCATTATATGTCAATACTCTTACAAATAAACAAAAGGATCCTTTTGAGTTTCACTTACAATCACATCTATTTCATAACCTTGTTTTTGCGTTTCATCTATTATATATTCTGCTATAAACCTAACTGCAATATTTTCTGTTCCAAAATGCCCTGCATCAATTAGAGACAATCCGAGGTGTTGAGCTTCCACAGCATCGTGATAACCAATATCTGCTGTTATTAAGACATCCGCTCCTTTGAAAAACGCTTTATGAATAAGACTTACACCGCTTCCTCCGCAGACTGCAACTTTTTTAATCTTTTTTTCAAGGTCTCCTACCACTCTCAAATTTGACAATTTCAGTTTTGCTTTAACTTGCAAAGCTAACTCTTTCAAAGTAGTTTCAGTTATATAACCTATCCTTCCAAGCCCATATTCTACTTTTATATTTTCTAAAGGATATACATCATAAGCAACTTCTTCATAAGGGTGTACGCTCAACATCGCCTTAATAACTTTTTCTAAAAGTTTTTGTGGAACTACCGTTTCTATTTTTACCTCAGAAGTCTTTTCAACTCTCCCTTTTTCTCCAATAAAGGGATTAGTCCCTTCCAATGGTCTAAAACTTCCTAATCCTGAAATCTGAAAAGTACAATCGCTGTAATTCCCAATAAAACCTGCTCCCGCACTACACATGGCATTTTTGACAACTTCTTCGTAGCCTTCTGGCACATAAACTGCAATCTTTTTATAACCTTCTGAATAGGTAACATCTAAAATCTCTCTGTCGTATATGCCCAAAACATTGCATAATATATCATTTATTCCATTTTGAGCTATGTCAAAACTGGTATGAGCTGCATAAAGAGATATATCGTTTTTTATAAGTCGGATCAGCAAAGAACCAACTGGATTATCAGTTCTTACATTCTTTATAGGCTTAAAAATTAACGGATGATGAGTGATAATCATGTCAACTTTCTTTTCAATTGCTTCTTTAACAACTTCAAAAGTTGTATCTAATGCCACTAAAACTTTAGATACATCTTTGGAGCCGTCTCCAACAATCAATCCAACGTTATCCCATTCTTCAGCAAGTTTTCGCGGTGCAAGCTTATCCATCATAGAAGCTATTGTTTGACATTTTAAGCCCATCCCTCAACACCTCGAATTTCTCTAATTTTTCTTTTAATTGATTATATTTTTTCTTCTCTTTTGGAAGTTTATTAATAATTCTCTGAATTTTATCTATTTTGTATTGCACAAAATCTTTTAACAAAGGATGATTTTTCTCTATGAGTTTTTGTCCTATATCATAATATATGTCATTTTTGATATTTTGTCTACCATGTTCTGCTACAATTATTTCATAATACTTTTGTTTTTCTTTTACTAAATCTTCATCATAAATTTTATAACCATTCTCAACAAGATACTTTCTCAGATAATCAGAATCTCTCATGGGCTGTAATATAAATCTTTGGATGGTTTTCGCGATTTCTTTACTTTCCTCAAGTATTTGAGAAATTAAAATTCCACCCATTCCTGCAATTACAACAACTTCTACCTCATGAGGCTTTAAAACAGACAACCCATTTCCTAATCTCGTATCAATAAAGCTTTGCAATCCGCGCTTTTTTATTTCTTCTATAGCCTTATTCAGTGAACCTGATTTTAAATCAGAAGCTATTACGTAAGAAGCTATGTTATTTTCAATAAGGTAAACAGGAATAAAACCGTGGTCAGTTCCTATGTCCGCTACTTTTGTTCCATAAGGTATATATTCAACTATTTTTTTTAATCTCTCAGTCAGCTTCATAAAATCCTCCCAATAAAAAATAAAAAGCATTTGATAGCCTCAAATGCTTTTTAAAATATCTATTTTAATGGTGGGCCTTCAGGGATTTGAACCCCGGACCAATCGGTTATGAGCCGACCGCTCTGCCAGCTGAGCTAAAGGCCCAAAAAATGGCTCCTCAGGTAGGGCTCGAACCTACAACCTACCGGTTAACAGCCGGTTGCTCTACCATTGAGCTACTGAGGAATACAATAATAATTATACAGATTTTTGCCCCATTGTCAAGACAGCTATCTTTTAATCAAGAAAATCTTTTAATTTTTTAGATCGAGAAGGATGTCTCAATTTTCTCAACGCTTTTGCTTCAATTTGTCTTATGCGCTCTCTTGTAACATTAAATTCTTTACCGACTTCCTCTAATGTCCTTGCTCTACCATCATCAAGTCCAAATCTCAACCTTAATACCTTCTCTTCCCTCGGGGTTAAAGTGTCGAGAACATCCATCAATTGCTCTTTTAGCATTGTAAATGCAGCAGCCTCTGCTGGAGCTGGTGCATCTTCATCAGGTATAAAATCCCCGAGATGGCTATCCTCTTCTTCCCCAATCGGGGTTTCTAATGATACAGGCTCTTGAGCTATCTTCATTATCTCCCTTACTTTCTCTTCAGGCATACCCATTTCTTTTGCTAATTCCTCTGGAGTAGGTTCGCGACCCAATTCCTGCAACAGTTGTCTTTGAACTCTTATCAATTTGTTAATAGTTTCTACCATGTGGACAGGAATTCTTATTGTCCTTGCTTGGTCCGCAATAGCCCTTGTAATAGCCTGCCTTATCCACCATGTGGCATAGGTACTGAATTTATAGCCTTTTCTGTAGTCAAATTTTTCTACAGCTTTTAAAAGGCCTAAATTTCCCTCTTGTATCAAATCGAGGAAAAGCATTCCTCTTCCTACATATCTTTTGGCAATGCTTACTACAAGTCTTAAGTTAGCTTCTATAAGCCTTTTTTTAGCTTCTTCATCCCCCTGTTCTATTCTTTTGGCTAATTCTATTTCCTCTTCAGGAGTGAGAAGAGGAATCTTGCCTATCTCTTTTAAATACATTCTGACAGGGTCGTCTATGCTGATTCCCTCAGGAAGAGAAAGGTCAAGGTCTAAATCTTCTTCTGGTATTTCTTCCTGACGAGGTTCCTCTCCCACAATCTCTATACCCAAATCTTCAAAAGTATCATACACTTTTTCAATTTGGTCAGGATTCAAATCAATATCTTCTAAAGAATCCATTATCTCATTGTAGGTTAGCATCCCAGTTTTTTTCCCTTTATTGATAAGCTCTGTAATAGCTTCTTTAGACAATTTTTCGTTGTTCATAGGTTTCCCCTCCCTCTGGGTTTCTCTCCTTTTAGCCATTTTTTATCTTTAGCATCTCCTTTTCACAATTTTGTAATTCTATTAATAATTGCCTTTCAGCATCTATATTTCCAGCAATATGCGCTTTATTTATCTCTTCTTTGATTTTTTCTCTTTTTTTGATTAAATTATTGAAAATGATTTTGTTAATAGTATCATTGACGACTTGCTCTGTTATATCATCGCTTGCATAAAAGATTCTGATTATATCAGTAAATTCAGAGATAAGAGTCTCTTCCTCCAAAAGATAGACAATATCATTTACATCTGTTTTTTTACCATCTTCTAACCTTTTTATTATCTCATCAAAAATTGGCTTTAATTTAACATTCTCAAACATATCACTATCTATTCTACCTTTAATTTTAGGATAAATACCGTTATCATAAAGAAGCAAAGCAATCAAGTACTTTTCTGGTGATATTTTACTACTACTGTATATATTATGCCTTATCTTGCCAGCCATATACATATTTTTTTGATTTTTTTCAATTTTGCTATTGACAAAACGACTAATTTCTGTTCTCACAGCATCCTCAGGTATTTGAGCGATTTTCGCTGCAACAGAAATATAGACTTCTTTTTTGACTTCGTCAGAAATTTTTGCAATATCTCTTGCAATTTTTTTAATGTAAAGTATCCTGTCTTGAGGGCTATCCATATTGAGATTCTTTTTATAGATTTTTGATTTATACTCAATTAAACTATCGGCTTTTTCTATAAGTTGAGTAAATACTTCCACTCCTTCTTTTTTTATAAACTCATCAGGGTCTTTACCTTGAGGTATACTTAATACCTTTATATTTAAATTTAATTCATCAAGAATGTCAAGCCCCCTTAAGGTAGCGTTAATGCCTGCCTCATCTGAATCGTATGCTATTATGACATTTTTTTTATATTTTTTTATTAGTTTTGCTTGGTCCAACGTCAAAGCAGTTCCTAAAGAAGCAACAACGTAGTCTATTCCAGCTTGATAAAGGGAGATTGCGTCCATATATCCTTCTACAATTATAAACTTATCTTGTTGAGATTTTTTTGCAAAATTTATTGCAAACAACGTTTTCCCTTTTTTAAATACCTCTGTCTCGGGAGTGTTTAAGTATTTTGGCAGAGTATCAGCTATAGAACGTCCTCCAAATCCTATTACATTACCTTTTACGTCTATAATCGGAAACATTATCCTGTTTCTGAATCTATCATAATAACTATTATTTTTTTTTGACAAAAGTCCTGCTTTAACAAGAAAATCTTCTGAATAACCTTTTTCTTTTAGAAATTTCAACAAACTATCTCCCTGAGATGGCGAATACCCTAATCCAAATTTTTTTATAGTACTCTCCGTCAATCCTCTTTTTTTTATATAAGCTAACGCTTGTCTCCCCTCTTCCGAAAAAAGTTTGTTGTAAAAGTACATAGCAGCTAATTTATTTACTTTATATATTTCGTCAATAAGCTTTTTTTTTCGATACTCTGCTTCAGTAAGATAAGTTTCTTTGAGAGTTATTCCAGCTCTTTCAGCGAGAAATTCAATAGCTTCTTTAAAAGTAAGATTTTCGATATTCATCACAAAGGTTACAACATTTCCGCTGGCATTGCAGCCAAAGCAATGATATACTTGTTTTTCTGGGCTCACACTAAAAGATGGTGTTTTTTCACGGTGAAAAGGGCATAAACCTTTGAATTCTCTTCCTGACTTTTTTAATTCTACGTACTCTGAAACTACATCCACTATGTCATTTTCTTCAATTACCCTCTCGATCATTTCTCTTGAATAAGCCATCTATATCACCTAATTATTCTATTCGACAAAAATTGTTAAATTCCTTTTTGATAATAAAATTATCATAGTGACGACCAATATATATTCGACAAAAGATTTAAAAATCCTTCTTTGGTTTTATTAAATTTTTATTAAAATCAAAAAATATTTTACTCAAACCAAGGACTGGGCAAAAAAATCTCTTTGTATTTTAAAAAAGCATATTTGTCTGTCATACCAGCAATATAATCAGCAACAGCTCTTTCTCTTCCATAAATCTCAGCAAGTTTTATAAATTCTTGAGGCATCTTTTCAATATTGTCATAAAAGTAATAAAACAATTGTTCTACTATTCTTTTTGCTTTTTCCTCATCTTTTTTAGCTTTTGACCCAATATAAACTTTTTTGAACAAAAAATCCCTCAGGCTATAAGTAGCCTCATAAATCTCTTTACTCATTGAAACTTTCGGCTTTCCTAAGCTATTATTTATAACATCTTTTACCATTGTATCTATTCGCTTACTATGCTTATCACCCAAAATTGCTATTAAATCTTTTGGTAAATCCTCCGGATTTAAAACTTTTCCCCTTATCGCATCATCAATATCATGGTTAATATAAGCTATTTTATCAGAAATTTGTACTACTTGTCCCTCTAAAGTCTGGGGATTTCCTGAGGTAGAGTGGTTACAAATGCCGTCCTTAACTTCCCAAGTCAAATTAAGACCCTTTCCATCCTTTTCCAAAATCTCAACCACTCTAATGCTTTGTTCATTATGTCTAAAGCCATCTTTTAAAAGTCTATTTAAAACTTCCTCACCAGAATGGCCAAAAGGAGTATGTCCCAAATCATGGCCTAATGCTATTGCTTCTGTCAAATCTTCGTTTAACCTCAACGCCCTTGCAATAGTTCTGGCAATTTGCGCCACTTCTAACGTATGTGTAAGCCTCGTGCGGTAATGATCACCTTCTGGAGAAATAAAGACTTGTGTTTTATGGCTTAACCTTCTAAAAGCCTTACTGTGGATAATTCTATCTCTATCCCTTTGGAAATCAGTTCTTATGTCACACTTTTCCTCATATTTATCTCTGCCGCGGGTTTCGCGGCTTTTTGTCGCATAGGGGGAAAGCATCTGATATTCTAATTCCTCGGTAATTTCTCGAATTTTAATTTTCATTGGACCACCCGGCCTTTTTGAAATAATGGTCGGTAAAAATAAAAACCCATTAAGGGTTTTTAGCATTTCAAATATTGCCGTCTTTTGCCATTATTTAGCCATTAATAGCGTCAATACCATAGACAAAATTATAAAAACCGCTGCTCCTATGGTAGTAAGCCTCTCTAAAGTTCCCTCCATAGTACGGGCTTTATTTTTACCAAAGAAGGTTTCTGCTCCTCCTGCTATTACTCCTGAAATGCCTGCACTTTTACCTTTTTGCAAAAGTATCACAGCTATTAAGAAAAGACTAACTAAAACGTGTATAACCATGAGTACAGTTTTTAGCATATTTACACCGCCTTATCTCTAATTTTTGCTCTGCAAAAACACAATACCACATACTATATTATATCTATAATGTATCTCTTAATCAAGAGGTTTTATTAAAAAGTGTGTGTCAAAAGTTAATAGGTGCCCGCCTCCGCCATCCTTGGCTTCGTCCCCGCTTCCGTCTTTCAGTCTCGCTAAGTTTCCCGGCACTCAACTGAACGGGCTGGTCCTTTCTCTTATTCTCCTTTTTTAACATTTTCGGTTGAGTGCCGGGCTGTCAAGTCGCTTCTCTTGTGCAAAATATCAGCAATATTACCTAACTTATAATTTTACACAGACTATTAAAAAAGGGAACCCATTTGGATCCCCTTTTAATTACTTTTTTACGTTGTAAAAAGCATTTTTACCAAGATATTGGGCTGTATTTCCTAAAACCTCTTCAATTCTTAAAAGTTGATTGTACTTAACAACTCTGTCAGTTCTTGCAGGAGCACCAGTCTTGATTTGACCAGCATTTACTGCTACCACAAGGTCAGCAATAGTTGAATCTTCTGTTTCTCCTGAGCGATGGGATACAACAGCTGTATAACCTGCTCTTTTTGCCATTTCAATAGCGTCAAGTGTTTCTGTCAATGTTCCAATCTGATTAAGTTTTATGAGTATTGAATTTGCAACCCCCATATTGATACCTTTTGAAAGTCTTTGCGTGTTAGTTACAAATAAGTCATCTCCAACTAATTGTATTTTCTTCCCCAATCTTTCTGTTAATAATTTCCATCCTTCCCAGTCTTCTTCTGCAAGACCATCTTCAATAGAAACAATAGGATATTTATTAACAAGCTGTTCCCAAAAGTCTACCATTTCAGCCGAGGTCCTTACAATTCCTTCGCCTTCGAAATGATATTTTCCATCTTCTTTGTACATTTCAGTAGCCGCAGGGTCTAATGCTAAAACAATATCTTCTCCTGGAACATATCCTGCTTTTTCTATTGCTTCCAGTATGACTTGTATAGCTTCTTCGTTTGATGTAAGGTTAGGCGCAAATCCTCCTTCATCTCCAACTGTAGTGCTTAATCCTTTAGAATGTAAAACATTTTTTAAATTGTGATAAACTTCTGAACACATTCTTAAAGCTTCCCGGAAATTTGGAGCACCAACAGGCATTATCATAAATTCTTGGATGTCTACATTGTTGTCAGCGTGTTTACCTCCGTTTAATATGTTCATCATAGGTACAGGAAGTACTTTTGCATTGACACCGCCAAGGTATTGATATAAAGGTAAACCACACTCTTCAGCAGCTGCTTTTGCAACCGCCAATGAAACACCTAAAATTGCGTTTGCCCCTAATTTGCTTTTATTAGGAGTTCCATCCAATTCAATCATCGCTTTGTCGATAGCGACTTGGTCTTGTGCCTCCATTCCAATTAGTTCTGGAGCAATGATATCATTGACATTTTGAACAGCTTTCAATACGCCTTTTCCTAAATATCTTGCTTTGTCTCCATCTCTTAATTCAACTGCTTCAAAAGCACCTGTAGAAGCCCCTGAAGGTACAGCAGCTCTTCCTACTGCACCGCTATCTAATTCTACTTCCACTTCAACTGTGGGATTTCCCCTTGAATCAAGTATTTCTCTTGCAAAAATATCAATTATTGATGACATGTCAACTTCTCCTTTCTTTTTAAATTTTATTTTCTTCCAATGATTAAAGATTTACCTGTCATCTCTTGAGGTATAGACAATTTCATTATGTCTAATACAGTTGGAGCAATATCGGCTAATATACCGTCTTTTCTCAAATCAATATCTCCTTCACCTATCACTATAAAAGGAACTGGATTTGTAGTATGGGCAGTTTGTGGTTCTTTTGTATTATGGTCTATCATTTCTTCTGCATTGCCGTGGTCTGCAGTTATAATTATCGTCCCGCCCACACTTTGTACAGCATTCACTATTCTTCCTAAGCATTCGTCTATTGCTTCAATTGCCTTTATGGCAGCATTTAAAACTCCAGTATGTCCTACCATATCTGGATTTGCAAAATTCAGAAGGATAAAACCATATTGATTAGATTTTATCTTCGGTATTACAGTATCTGTAACTTCATAGGCGCTCATCTCTGGCTTTAAATCGTATGTAGCCACTTTAGGTGAAGGAATTAAAATTCTTTCTTCCCCTTCATTAGGCTCTTCCACACCACCGTTGAAAAAGAAAGTAACATGAGCGTATTTCTCTGTCTCTGCAATCCTCAATTGTTTTAATCCTTTTTTGCTTAGGTATTCACCAAGAGTATTTTCTAATTTTTCAGGCTTATACGCAACATGGATGTTTTTAAATGTATCATCATACTGCGTCATAGAGACAAAGAACACAGGCAAATATCCTTTTTCTCTCTCAAAATGGTTAAATACTTCCTCCACAAAAGACCTTGTAAGCTGCCGCGCTCTATCTGGCCTAAAATTAAAGAAGATTATAGAATCTCCTGCATCGACAGTTGCAACAGGTCTGCCATTTTCAAGAATAACAGTCGGCTCAACAAATTCGTCAGTTTGGTCTTTTGAATAAGCAATATCTATTGCTTCCATTGGAGAATTGGCATAAACCCCTCTACCTAAAACTATCGCGTCATAAGCCTTTTTAGTTCTCTCCCACCTTTTGTCTCTGTCCATCGCATAGTATCTTCCGGAAATTGTAGCAATTTTCCCTATGGCAAGCCTGTTGGACTCTTCTTCAAACTGCTTTATATATTCCTTTGCACAAGCGGGTGGAACATCTCTCCCGTCCAAAAAAGCATGAACATATACTTCTTCTAATCCTTGGTCTTTTGCAAGCTTCATAAGAGCGAACGAATGAGTTATGTGGCTGTGAACCCCTCCATCTGACAAAAGACCAAACAAATGTAGCTTTGAGTTGTTTTTCTTTACATTTTCTATCGCATCTAAAAACTCTTTTTTGAGGAAGAATGTTCCTTCCTTTATGTCTTTGCTAATCCTTGTAAGTTCTTGATATACAATTCTTCCAGCACCGATGTTTAAATGTCCTACTTCTGAATTTCCCATTTGTCCTTCAGGAAGTCCTACTGCAAGGCCACTGGCTGAAAGAGTTGTGTGAGGATATTTTTTAAAATAAAAGTCTAAATTTGGGGTATTTGCTAAATATACTGCATTGCCTTCTTTTTTGTCTGATAGTCCAAATCCATCCAGTATAACTAGCATCACTAATTTTTCAGGCATATAATCCTCTCCTTAATAATTGACAATTTGTGCAAAATCTGCTGCTACAAGGCTTGCTCCCCCTACTAAAGCACCGTCAATATCGCTTTCTGCCATAAGTTCGGAAGCGTTACTTGGCTTTACACTTCCTCCATATTGTATTCTAACCAAATCTGCTTTTTCTTTTCCATACAGCTCAGCTATAGTATTTCTTATAGCTTTTATGACTTCATTGGCGTCTTTAGCTGTAGCTGTTTTGCCAGTACCGATAGCCCAAATGGGTTCGTAAGCTATTACGACATTCGCAATATCCTCTTTAGAAACGCCTTTTAATGCTTCTTTAGTTTGACTTAAAACCACATCATAAGTTTTACCCTCTTCTCTTTGAGAAAGAGATTCTCCTACACAAACGATGGGATTTAAACCATGTGACAAAGCTGATAAAACTTTTTTATTCACCATTTCATCAGTCTCACCAAAATACTGCCTTCTTTCAGAATGGCCTATTATAACATATTTTACTCCTATTTCTTTAAGCATGAGAGGAGAAATTTCACCAGTATACGCTCCTTTTTCTTCCCAAAACATATTTTGAGCCCCAAGGAGGATATTTGTGCCTTGGATAACTTTACTCACCTCTGTTAAGTCGACAAAAGGAGGTATGACTACTACTTCTGCTTTTGCGTCTTTTACTAAAGGTATCAACTCTTGCACTAACTTCACCGCTTCAGAAGGGGTCATGTGCATTTTCCAATTACCAGCAATTATTGGTCTTCTCAAAATGATCACCCCTTTACTTATCATTTAAAACATCAATTCCTGGCAATACTTTGCCTTCCAAAAACTCTAAAGAAGCCCCTCCTCCGGTAGAAATATGAGTGACTTTATCTGCATATCCTAATTGTTCTATAGCGGCTGCAGAATCACCACCACCTACTATTGTGATACCTTTGCACTCACTCAAAGCTTTCGCAATAGCCTCTGTGCCTTTTGCAAATTCAGGTATTTCAAAAACTCCCATAGGTCCATTCCACACGACAGTCATCGCGTGTTTTATCACTTTTGAGTATTCCTCAATAGTCTTAGGTCCTATATCAACTCCTATTTGGTCTTGAGGCATTTTATCTATATCAACTACTTCATAAGGTACACCTGATTTTAATTCCCTGGCAATAACTGTATCAATAGGCAGCATCAAATTTACACCTTTTTGCTTAGCCTTTTCCATCAATTCTTTTGCCAACTCTATTTTGTCCTCTTCTAAAAGAGATTTTCCAATTTCATAGCCTTTTGCTTTAATAAATGTATAAGCCATACCACCGCCAATTAAAAGGCTATCTACTTTTTCTAATAGGTTTGTTATAACCCCTATTTTGTCAGAAACTTTAGCTCCTCCTAATATAGCGACAAATGGTCTCTTTGGATTTTCTAAAGCTTCTCCCATAATAGTAAGTTCTTTTTCAATTAAAAAGCCTGATACTGCCGGCAAATAAGCTGCAACGCCTGCTGTAGAAGCATGGGCCCTGTGAGCTGTGCCAAAAGCATCATTTACATATATATCTGCTAAAGAAGCTAACTCTTTTGCAAATTGAGTGTCATTTTTCTCTTCTTCTGCGTGGAATCTCACATTTTCTAAAAGCAATACTTCTCCTTCTTTTAATGCAGCTGCTTTTGTTTTAGCATCATCTCCAATTACATCCTCTGCCATAATGACTTGTTTGCCTAAAAGCTCTGACAACCTTTTTGCAACAGGTTTTAAAGAATATTCTGGATTTACTTTGCCCTTTGGTCTTCCTAAATGGGATACCAGTATTACTTTAGCATTGTGATTTATTAAATACTCAATAGTAGGAAGTGCTGCTTTTATACGAGTGTCATCTGTTATATTTTTGTTTTCATCCATAGGCACATTAAAATCTACTCTCACTAAAACTCTTTTTCCCGCCACATCTATATCACGCACTGTCTTTTTCATCACAAAAACCTCCTTATATTAGGATTTAAAGGTCCGGTCCACAAAGGACACGGACCCTTTACTACTTAGAGTCTGTCAGCAATATATTTTGCAAGGTCAACAACTCTGTTGGAATAACCCCATTCATTGTCATACCAAGAAACAACTTTCACTAATGTTCCTTCAATTACCATTGTAAGAGGTGCATCAACTATAGAAGATCTGTCGTCTCCTTTATAGTCCATTGAAACTAATGGCTCTTCAGAATAACCTAAAATGCCTTTCATATATGTTTCAGAAGCTTCTTTTAATGCTGCATTAACCTCTTCAACTGTAACAGGTACTTCAACTTCTGCTACAAGGTCTACAACAGAGACGTCTGGAGTTGGAACTCTCATTGCAAAACCATTCATTTTCCCTTTTAGCTCTGGAATTACTAAGTGAATTGCCTTTGCTGCACCTGTTGTAGTAGGTATTATTGACATAGCCGCAGCCCTTGCTCTTCTTAAGTCACTGTGAGGTAAATCAAGTATTCTTTGGTCATTGGTGTAAGAGTGAACTGTTGTCATCATGCCTTTTTTAATGCGGAATTTGTCATTAATAACCTTAGCTATTGGTGCTAAGCAGTTGGTTGTACAAGAAGCATTTGAAATTACATGATGGTTAGCTGGGTCATACATGTTTTCATTAACGCCCATAACAATTGTTATGTCCTCATTTTTAGCAGGCGCGGAAATTATAACTTTTTTCGCTCCAGCATGGATGTGCTTTATAGCATCATCTTTGTTTGTAAATCTTCCTGTAGATTCAATTACAATGTCTACTCCTAATTCTCCCCAAGGAAGTTTAGCCGGATCAGTTTCTTTGAAAATTTTAATTTCTTTGCCATTTACAATTAACGCGTCCTCCGTATAAGATACTTCTCCTTCAAATTTACCAAAAGTAGAATCGTATTTTAATAGATGAGCCAATGTTTTTGCATCTGTTAAATCGTTGATAGCTACAAATTCAAGATCAACATTTTTCTTAAATGCAGCTCTGAATACATTTCTTCCAATTCTTCCAAAACCATTAATAGCAACTTTAACACCCATTATGTATTCCTCCTTGATTTTTATTTTATAAACACCTGAAAAGGTGTTTTAAACAATTTTTAAAATCTCAAATGCAGCTCCTTCATCAGTGACAAGCACTTGTACATTGCCACTTCTGCAAGTAGAGACAATCGCTTCTGCTTTATTTTTCCCACCAGATACAGCTATTAAATTTTTAACAAGCTTTAGGTCTTCTAAAGTCAAGAAAATGCTTGGTGTTGCATAGACCACTTTTCCTTCTTTATCAAAATAATATCCTAAAGCTTCAGCTGTAGCATTGTTCCTTACTAAAAAATCTCTAATATCTTGGGGTAAATTTCTTCTCTCTGCCATTACATCTGCGCGACCTATTCCAAATATTAAAATATCAGCTTTTTTTAAGGTTTCTACCACATCTTTTATATCCGGCTCTTTGATAAGGCTTTTTACCGCTTCTTTGCCTAAATTATCCGGCACGTGCAACATTTTATATGTACCACCAAGTTTTTTAGCTAAAATTGAAGCGATTGTATTCGCTTGCTTTTCTACTTCTCTCCCCAATCCACCACGAGCAGGTACAACTACCATGTTTGATTTGGAATAAAGCTGAGGCATTCCATTAGCCACTTCCAGCACAGTTGAACCGCCAGTTAAAGCAATAATACTGTCATAATTTATTATAGTTTTTAGGTAATTCGCTGCTGATTTTCCTAATTCTTTTTTTATCATAGGATCTTGTTCTATGTCGCCTGGTACGATTATCACTTTCTCAATCCCCAGCTTGTCCTTTAACAAACTCTCAATATTGTTAAGGCCTTTAAGCTCATGTATAAAATCCTTCAAATTCTCAATTAATTCTTCTCCCTCTTTTGTGATAGTCATACCTAAGGGATTTATATCCACCAAACCTTGAGCCTTCAAAAAAGATACCTCAGTTCTAATTATTCGTTCTCCCATATTTAATTGATGCGAAAGTGCCCGTCGTCCTATAGGTTGATTAAAATATATGTTTCGCATTATAGTATATCTCTTTTGAAGTAAATCTATTAACTCTGGTACTATCTTTTGTTGTAAAGCTATAATATCTTTCATGTCATTTCCCTCTTCAGGACGGTTAAAGTCCCGTTATTCTATAAATGTCCCACATCTCATAAAAAAGTATTTACACTAACTATTTTATACTATTAATAAAGCTTTTTCAATAGCCTAAATGGGCATTTACATGCCCATTTAATATCTTCTTCTTTTGATAGTAGAAGGAATATTGCATTCCTCTCTATATTTTGCCACTGTCCTTCTTGAAATATTAATATTTTTTTCTTTTAAAATATCAGCTATTTTTTGATCACTTAGAGGATTTGCAGGGTCCTCTTCTTCAATCAATTTTTTTATGAGGTTTTTAATAGTTTCAGCAGAAAATTCATTCCCATTTCTATTGGAAATACCAGATTGGAAAAAGAATTTTATCTCAAAAAGTCCTCGAGGAGTTGCAACATATTTGCCGTTTATAGCTCTGCTGACGGTAGACTCGTGGATACCTACAATATCAGCAATTTGTTTCTGCGTCATAGGCTTTAAGTAATTGATACCTTTGTCAAGAAAATCCCTTTGTAACTCCACTATTGCTTTAACTACTTTATACAAAGTTTCTTTTCTGCTTTCTAAACTCTTTATAAGCCACATGGCTGATTGCAGTTTTGAATTTATATATTTTTTAGCTTCTTCATCATGGCTATTTAAAATAGAATGATAGTAATTATTAATCTTGAGCTTAGGAGTAACTGAATCGTTTACTATAACAAAATATTCACCCTCTCTTTTTATTACTTCCACATCTGGTATAATATATCCAACATCTGTTGTAGAAGAAAAGCTATTTCCCGGTTTAGGATTGAGTTTTTTTATAAAATCTACAGCTTGTTGCACTTCTTTTAGGGAAATATTGTACAACTTTGCTAAATATGAATACTTACCCTCTGCAATTTCCTCAAGATGATAGTCTACCAATTTTTTTACAATGCCTTTGTAACTATCTTGGGCTAAAAGTTGAAGTTTTAAACATTCTTGCAAATTACGTGCTGCAATTCCTGGGGGGTCAAAAGATTGAACTACAGATAATCCATCTAATACCTCTTCTTCAGAACATTCCAGAATCTCTGCAATATCTTTTATATCCTCTCTCAAATAACCACTCGGACTTAGACTAAATATTATATATTCACATATTTTCTGGATTTTGGGAGGAACAGGTGTTATGTGAAGTTGAAATAAAAGGTGGTCACTCAAAGAAGACTTTGGGGACACAAAGTTTTCATAATTGACTTCTTCTATTTCTTCATCATCGGAATCATCATAATACATTCTCTCTTCTGTTTCTCGTATATATTTAGACAACTCATACAAGTCATATTCATATGCATTCTCTTCTTCGGATGTCTCTTCTTTTTCAAGAAGAGGATTAGTCTCTAATTCCTGCTCTATAAGAGCATTAAGTTCTAAGGAATTTAACTGCAAAATCTCAATAGCCTGTTTTAGTTCAGGAGTCATTATAAGTTTTTGAGCTTGTTGAAGTTTCAGTTCGAATTCCATCCTCATATTCATGCACCCTCAATCGCAATTAATAAATTAACTCATTAAAGCTATTTTTTATTATTATATCACATTTAAACGTTTTATTGAATAAAAAAGAAGAGTACTAATAAATTCGAAAATCCTTGTACTCCCCTTTATAATCCGACCATCTTTCTTCCACATCCTCCACTCTTGCCCATCTCAAACCTGTTTTAATAAAATTTATCAATTCTTTAATACTTTCCTCTTCCCCTTCTGCAACAACTTCTACACTGCCATCATAAAGATTTTCCGCATAACCTTTAATTCCCAAAGAAACTGCCTTTTGATACACAGAATACCTCAGCCCCACCCCTTGCACATGGCCAGTTATACGCAAATGTACTGTTTTTTTCATAGAAATACTCCTTTCTTATGATTGTAATATAAATTTATCAATAACGTACTTTACACCGTCCTCCATATTAGATTTCGTTATAAAGTCTGCCACTTTTTTGACCTCATCAATAGCATTTTCAACCGCCACACCCAGTCCTGCGAATTTGATCATTTCTATATCATTTTCACTATCTCCTATTGCTATCATTTCTTCTCTTTCTATTCCCAAATAACCTCCTAGAATTTTAAGGGCCCTTCCTTTGCTGACCCCTTTATTGACAATTTCAATATTGTCCATATAAGAACTGGTTATCTGTATTGAGGTATTCTTTGACAATTCCTCTCTTATGCTTTTTAATACTTCAACATCATCGTTAAAAACTATGATTTTCAAAATACTAC
>Ga0224486_100338_pt1 | contig 16963 bp, 14 predicted proteins | sample TexhydDE_CT_test_FD_172013 | JGI IMG/M metagenome (GOLD analysis project Ga0224486, IMG submission 172013) | Fracking water microbial communities from deep shales in Oklahoma, United States - hydraulically fractured wells DE_CT_test ...
TGGTTTGTGGATCCGTCACCAAAGAAGCAGGCCACAACCTGTCCTGATTCCCTGTATTTTGCACTTAAACCTGCTCCAACCGCAATATTGTGACCTGCTCCAACGATTCCGTTTGCTCCAAGTATTCCCTTTGTAGCATCAGCAATGTGCATGGAGCCACCCTTACCCTTGCAATATCCGGTTTCCTTTCCGAAAAGCTCTGCCATCATGTACTTTGTTTCCCCACCCTTTGCTATTATGTGACCGTGGCCTCTATGGGTGCTTGTTATATAGTCATCCTCATTAAGACTGGAGCAAACCCCTGTTGCAATGGCTTCCTCACCCAGATAAAGATGAACAAAGCCAGGTATGCTACCTTCTGCGAACAATCTGCTTGCATTTGTTTCAAATTCCCTGATCCTCTTCATAACCTTGTACATTTCAACTATTTTTTCATTAGTCAGATCCAAGAAAATCCCTCCTTGTTAGAGTATCTCCACTTCCACGCATGCCAGAGCGGCTTCAATGCTATTGTCCTTGTCCCCAAAGTCCGGAATGAACAAGCCTGGCACCTTCATTCCTCCCTCAACTGTTTGAATGGTCTTCATTCCCACTGGCAGACATTTCTTGATTCTTTCAATATCCACCTCATCAGGTCTTGTTACCGCAACAGTAACCTTTACCCCGACTCCCCCGTTAAGGTCATTTATTCCCATAACCTCTTCTAGGCCACACAGACAGCTTCTGGAAACCGCATCAAGCACTGCTTTCTCAGCTGCCCTGGTAACATCCTGCCCATGAAAATCGACGCCCATTCCAAACTCGATGATATACCTATTCACAATTATCACCTCCGTCAATAGCCCTCCAAACATTCCCTCCTTTCCACCGGGCTTAATCCATCATCTTTACTTATTGCAAGTATTATGCCAACTTGCTTTATCGTTTTATAGCGCTATTGTTCCAGACTGGGAAGCTGGCATTTTCCTTCCAAATTAAAATATTCCCACAATCGGGAATGTTTTTTCCCGATTGTGGGAATCTACTTATGCTTTGTAGGTCTTTGGATCTATCCTGTGCTCCTTGAGTTTTCTGTACATGGCCGACTTGCTCATGCCAATCATATCCCCTGCATGAATCACATGCCCGTTTGCCTTTTTCAAGGCTCTTTCAATGACTTCCCTCTCCTGGTCCTTGATTGAAAGGCTACCATAGGTATCCATCCCTGCCTCATGACCGAAGATATCATCCGGTAGCAGGTCCTGGCCAATCAGGTCTCCGTCGCAGAGGTGAAAGGCCCGGTGAATGGTGTTTTCAAGCTCCCGTACATTTCCTTTCCACTCCAGTCCCTGGATGCTGTTTAGAAAGCCGGTGGATATCTTCTTGTCAGTTCTGTGTGCCTGGTTAAGTCTTCTGATAAAACTCTCTGCAAGTATTGCAGCATCATCACCCCGGTCCCTCAAGGGTGGAATCTTTACATTGAAAACGTTCAGCCTATAGTAAAGGTCCTCCCGGAAGGTCTTTCTCCTGGTCTCCTCAAAGAGGTCCCTGTTGGTTGCCACAATCATCCTAACATCCAGTTTTTTTGAGGTCTTACCTCCAACCCTGGTTATTGTGAAGTCATCCAGAACTCTTAACAGTTTAGCCTGGAGGTCAAGGGGAAGCTCCCCGATTTCATCCAGGAAGAGAGTCCCTCCATTTGCAAGCTCGAACTTGCCGATCTTTCCTTCCCTTACGGCACCTGTAAACGCTCCCTTCTCATAGCCGAAAAGCTCGCTTTCAACCAAGTCCTTTGGTATTGATGCACAGTTAATGGCAACAAAGGGTCCATCTCTCCTGCTGCTGTGGTTGTGTATTGCGTGGGCGAAAAGCTCCTTGCCCGTACCGCTTTCACCCTCAAGAAGCACGCAGCCCCTTGTCCTTGCAAACTTCTGCGCCTCCCTTATGGCTCTTAGCATATTGGGGTTTTGGGTCAGGATATTGTCAAAGGTATAGGTGGCCTTGTTGCCTGAAACTACATTTACAGTCTGATGGACATCCTTCATTTCCCTGAAGAGGATTGCCATTCCCTTCTTTCCCCTCTCTATCTCTATGGGGGCTATCTTGACATTGCAGGGGATTTTCTTGTTCCCAACAGTGAAGTCCCAATCAACCCTTTTACTATATGCATCACTTTCCCTGAATATGTGGTCCCCCAGAAGTTCCCTTATATCACTTCCATTCAGTTGGCCGTCCCTCACTCCCAATATCCTGTCTCCCGCCTTGTTTATTCTCTGAATCCTAAAGCTTTCGTCCACAATCATCATCCCATCGGATATTGATTCTACCGTGGTGTCAAGTATGGCATATGATTTTTTAAGGGAGAGCTGATTTTCAATGGAATATGCAGCTGCCACAACTATGCCAAGGGTATGTTTGTGTGCCCCCAGGCAGTAGCCTGACATGTCAAGCACTCCAATTATATCTCCGTCATCACCTCTAATGGGAGCAGCTGAACAGGTCCAGGGATGGTGCTCAATGCAAAAATGCTCTGCACCGATGGTTTGTATAGGCTTTTTTTCTATCAGACATGTTCCGATTGCATTGGTTCCAACCTCCTCCTCAGTCCAACTGGAGCCAGGATAGAAGTTTATGGTTCTCGCATCCTCCTCTACGCTTTTTTCCCCTATGACATGAAGGATTATTCCCCTCCTGTCCGTAAGCACAAGAACAAACCCTGTCCCTAGAACAAGGCTATGTAAATTCTCCATTATTGGCTTTGCAACCTCAAGAAGCTCACTGTTTGAATCCATGATTTCACTGAAGTCTCTCTCTGCAAGCCTTTTTCCAGTTCCTCCGTAGGGATCAACCCCGGCTTCCCTGCATCGCCTCCAGGAGTTTCCTATGGTGGGAGATACCCCTTCAGAGATTTCTCCATCGTTAATGTAGGTCTCCCAGTGGGATTTTATTTCCTCAAGAAATTCCCATGTCATTCTATCAACCTCCCTAAATGGGATACCACCAGACATATGGCTCTTCCCAATCCATGACTCCCAGCAGCACATCACTTCTTCGGTCCCTTCCATAGTGGTTCAATACCTTGGATGCCACTGGATGCGTAACTTTTTCAAGTGCCTCGTCAATGTTGATCCAATGCAATACTCCTTCGTGATTGGGGACAACATAGGGTGCGGATACCTCTCCAAAAAAAATGTGGTTTACAACTATTTCATAGTCATCAACCCTATTGTAGATAATGTATTTCAGGTCCAGCTTCTGTATTTTCGACCTATCAAGCCCCGTCTCCTCAAATATCTCCCTGTAGGCTGCCCCGTAGGGATCATTTATTTCCTCGGGCTCCATATGCCCTCCAACTCCAAACCATACTCCAGGAGCAATTTCCTTATCCTGACTTCTTTCCAGCAACAACACCTGGTCATTCCACATCAGGAATGCTGTGACTATATTTCTGAACTTAAGCATATCCACCCCTCCTCTCCTAACGTATACCCTTTTTTCAATACATCAATACATAATATCGATACAGTGAAAAAGTAAAAAAAAGCCCTGCCAGGGCAGGGCTTATCCAATGTTTAGTAGAGTTCCTCTCTTCTGTGCTTCAAAAGGGGCAACTGGTTTCTTACCTTTTCTATTGTGTCAGTATCGATTGTCACATGGAGAACTCCCTCTTCAGTTTCCATCTCTGCAACCAGGTCTCCCCAGGGGTTAGCTGCCAGAGAATGGCCATAGGCCGTATAGGAGCTGTCCATATTCCTTGACTGCGAGCACAGCAGCATGTAGACCTGATTGTCCAGAGCCCTTGCCCTTGCAGAAAGATGCCAGTGGGCTGGTCCTGTAACCATATTGAAGGCTGCCGGTACAAGAACCGCCTGGGCTCCCTCAAGGGCCAGTCTTCTTGTAAACTCAGGGAATCTTATATCGTAGCAGATTATAAGCGCCACCTTTATTCCGTCAACATGGAAGAGTGTGGATTCCTGTCCAGGAGAAAGCACATCCGATTCCCTGAAGGTTATCCCTCCCTTTACATCAATGTCAAACAGGTGGGCCTTCCTATGCTTTCCAATGAGTTCTCCCTGAGGGGAAAATATATATGATGTGTTGTATATCCTATCTCCCTCCCTTTCCGGGATGGAGCCCCCAGCAATGTACACATCCAGTTCCATGGCCTTTTTCTTTAAAAATTCCGTTGTCTCACCAGGGTATTCCTCAGCATATTCCGGAAAGAAGGAGTTATCGTAGGGAACATTGAACATTTCAGGAAGAACCAGCAGTCTGGCCCCTTCAGATGCAGCCTGCTTAAGCATCCTTTCCGCGGTACCCAGGTTATTTCCCTTACCCTCCACAACCTTCATCTGTATAAGTGCAGCTTGAAGCTTCATTCAACCACTCCTCTAGATTATCTCCGCAGTCTCCAGTATCCCATCCAGCTTTACCTTCTCTTCTTCCTTAAGTTGAAGAAGTGGCTTCCTTACAAGTCCTCCGGCAAATCCCAACCTATCACAGACATATTTAAGGCCTGCAATCCCGAAGCCTCCTGTCACTGCAGAATTAACCGGGAAGACCCTTTCATACAGATCTCTGGAATCCTCCATCCTTCCCTCATCATAGAACCTCTGAATATCTATGCACTCCTGTGGACAGCAGTTTGCAAGGGCCTGAACGGTCCCCTCGACTCCCAGTGCAAGTGCAGGGAACCAGGATGATACGGTTCCAACCATGAGGTTGAACTCATCCATGTCAATCTCCCTCTTGTAGTCCACCAGCTGTGGGATGCTACCTGAGCTGTCCTTCATCCCGATTATGTTGGGATGCCTTGAAAGTATTCCAACTGCCCTTGGAGAGATATTCACATGTGTATACTTTGTAACATTGTATATGAGTATTGGAATTTCCGACTTGTCGGCAACCTCGGTGTAGTATGCGATCAGTGCCTCGTCATTCATCTTCCCACCATAGTAGAAAGGGGTGACTATAAGTGCACAGTCAGCACCAAGGGCTGCAGCCTTGTTTGTAAGGGTGATTGTCTCCCTGGTTGACTCCATGCCTGTCCCCACCATTACAAGTCTGCCCTCTGCCTTGTTTTCAACGGTCAGCCTGATCAACTGGAGCTTTTCCTCCTCGCTCAGAAAAACTGTTTCACTGTTGGATCCCAGGACCAGGTAGCCAGCAAGGTCATACTGGTTCCATTTCTTCATGTTGTGAACATGTTTAGCATAATCCACCATATCATTCTCATCAAAGGGTGTAATCATCGGAGGTATTACTCCCTTTATCTTTATAAAGCCCATCTATATCTCCCCTTTACCTAGTAATGTGTAGATTATATCACTTTATAGCAATTATTTACAGTGGATTACCCTTGGATATTTTTTCACGGAATACTGGGTATATATGTACTGATCAGGAAAGGGAGGGATACCATGGACAGATATATGGAGGAAGCAATTAAAGAGGCCGAAATTGGAATTGAGAAAAGGCACGGCGGACCCTTTGGAGCAGTAGTTGTAAGGAATGGGGAGATTATTGGAAGAGGCCACAATATGGTGGTCCATACACATGACCCCACCTCTCACGGAGAGATTGTAGCCATAAGGGAAGCCAGCAAGGCAATCGAAAGCTTTGACCTGTCCGATTGTGAGCTTTACACCACCAGTGAACCCTGCCCAATGTGCTACTCGGCAATCCACTGGTCGAGAATTCCTGTTGTATATTACGGTGCAACAAAGGAAGATGCAGCAAAAATCGGATTCGATGACCAGCTCCTGTATGACATCCTCCCCAGACAGAAAAAATTTGAAAAAATCAAGCTGGTGCAGATTGACAGGGACGAATGCATGAAGGTTTTTGAAAAATATGAAGAGGATGATGAAAGGCAGCTGTATTGATTTCATAAGGGCACCCAAAAGGTGCCCTTTTAAAATGCCGGGGGCGGTTCTTTTTGATTGCATCACCCTGATTAACTGCCAAGGATTGAAAATCAAAAATAACCGTCCCTACTGATTAATTTCTGATTAAAGGATAGCCCTGTTAAGCTTATTCAGAAGCTCCTCCATGTCCAAACCATACATGTCTGAAAACTCCTCAACTGTCTCGAAGAGGTGGCTGCACATTACGCATTTCCCCACTATCTCATCATAGGGCTTGAATATATCCTCTGTCTGGGGATAATCAGAAACAATATCCAGTATCCTGTCCTCTTTTCCAATCACCATTTTTCATTCCCCCATTCTATCTCAATAACTACAATCACTCCATCCAATTATATCCAATATCTCCAGCTGTTGGAAGGAAAAATCATGAGAATATAACCTGGACCAACATACCAGGTGCACCTAGTATATTAAGGCGGATTCTCAACAGATTTCTGGTTCATTAAAAATCATGGCATCACAAAAAACGACATGCCTCGAAGGAGGCATGTCTTGATTTAACTTAGATTTCATCAACCGTAAGATCCAAAGTTTCTTCCTTTGGTGGCATTATCAGGGAGAAAATTATAAACACTGCCAATGCACAGACCAAGCCCGGTATAACAGCTTGCTGCTCCCATCCAAAGAATTTCAGACCCGGAATATAATTCTTTTCAAACACCAGTGATACAACACTACCAACAATCAAGGCTGCTATGGTTCCCGCCGCGGAAGCCTTCTTCCAATAATGGCCTAATACATATGGGAAGAATGCGCCTGCAGCTCTCAAGGTAAATGAGAACATCAAAAGATTGATGATGTTGGTTGCATTCATGGCAACAAACAAGCTAAATACTCCAACCAGAACCATGGATACCCTGGTTACGACCATAACTTCATGATCACTTGCCTTAGGCTTGATATATTGCTTATAGATATCATTGCTGAATATAGACCCAGCTCCAAGCATATCCGAGTCTGCACTGGACATGGTTGCGGAGATTATTCCACTGAAAAGGAATCCCACTATGATGGCAGGCATTGTTAGAGTGGCTAGAACCGGCAAGGAGTAACGGGCTCCCTGCTCCAAAATCCTCTCTGATGTAACTAGGTTCATATTTACAAGAGACAACATTATGATTCCAAGAATAGTTGGAATGAATGCATATATTCCATTAACAAGTGCAGCTATAACTGATCCCTGCATGGCAGCCTTTGGATCTCTTGCTGAGTAGTATCTTGCAACAGCCTCCTGGCCTACTGTAAAGGTGGCAACATACATTATTATCAAGGCAATTATGGCTTTAGGTCCACCGATTCCGGAGAATAGATCCCAGGTCTCTGGAGGAACATTGGCTACTACACTGTCCCAGCCACCTGCAAATCTTATGGAGAAAGGAATGGCTATAAACATGCCTAGAACGATAAGTCCAACCTGAACAAAGTCAGTGATGGCAACACTCCACATCCCGCCCATAACGGCATATATCGTAACAATGACAGCAACGGTGATAAGTGAAGCCTGCCAGTTTATTCCAAGCATTACTGCAAGTACAGTGGCGGAAGCCATAAACTGGCCTGCAGTCAACCCTATCAGGGGAAGGATCATTGTAATGGAAGTGAACAGACCTGCTGTTTTACCATATCTTCTTCTGAAGTATTCGGGAACTGTTTTTACCTCGCTGGCTCTGAACTTGGGAGCTATGAAGGTAAGAATGACAAAGGCCAAGCCCATGGCCAATATGTACCAAGCAGCACTCAGTCCCCATTGGGAAGAACCTAGATTACTTGCTTTTTCAACAACCCCTAAAGAGCTTCCTCCACCGATTTCAGTGGCGGCCAAGGTTCCCGCCATAAGAATGGGCCCCATACTACGGCCTGCTACCATAAAATCCGCTGAATTGGATATCCTCTTGGAAGACCAATAACCTATTCCCAGCATACCCAACATGTACATGATTACGATAATAGTTACAGTTGTTTGCATTAAGTTACACCTCACCTTTTTATTTTTTTTGAGCCTTGAAGTCATACTTTCAAGTCTTCATAACCAAGTCCTTGGATTCCAAGCTCTAAAAGGCTTGGAATCCTCCAGACAGCTGACCCTTATCCTAAAACTCTTTCATGTCCCCTATTTTCAAGATTCAAAAGCATTTCCTGAGGATTCTTGACCTTGCTCAAGAATATCATTGCAGCAATCACATAAGGTTTATAGCTGGCTTCCTTATACAAGGGTACTCTGTACCTATCAAATACAGAAGCAGCAACTTCCCCTGCCTTACAGCTCACGCCTGATATGTCTGCTGGCAAGCAGTGCATGTAGAGTGCTTTACCATCCTTGGTAGTGCTCATCAGCTCCTCTGTGCACTCCCAGTCCTTATGGTTGGCATTTTGGGCCAAGAGCTCTTTTTCAAGTTCCTTGATCCCTTCGAAATCACCTTCTCCGTATAGCTCGGTACGTTTTTCCATGGCTGTGAAGGGAGCCCAGCTTTTAGGATATACTATATCTGCATTTTCAAAGGCTTCTGCCATGCTATTGGTCCTAGTGAAGCTTCCACCTGACTCCTCAGCATTCTTTAAAGCTATTTCCTCCACTTCCCCCATGACTTCGTAGCCTTCCGGATGAGCCAAAACAACCTCCATTCCCATTCGTGTCATCAAACCTATTATTCCCTGGGGAACTGAGAGTGGCTTTCCATATGAGGGTGAGTATGCCCAGGTCATTGCAATCTTCTTGCCCTTTAGATTTTCCGCCCCACCAAAATGGTTGATTATATGGAGCATATCAGCCATGCTTTGCGTAGGATGATCTATGTCGCATTGTAGGTTGACCAGGGTAGGCCTCTGTTCCAGGATACCATCCTTGTTTCCCTGCTGTACCGCTTCTGATACCTCACGCATGTATGCATTTCCCTTCCCGATATACATATCATCACGTATTCCTATTATGTCAGCCATGAAAGATACCATGTTTGCAGTTTCTCTAACAGTTTCACCATGCGCTATCTGAGATTTTCCCTCATCCAGATCCTGCACTTCAAGTCCAAGCATGTTGCAGGCTGATGCATAGCTGAAACGGGTACGGGTGGAATTGTCCCTGAACAGTGATATTCCCAAACCGCTGTCAAAAATCCTTGTTGAGACGTTTTTTTCCCTAAGATGTCTCAGGGCATCCGCCACAGTAAAAACCGCATCCAGCTCGTCTCTGGTCTTTTCCCATGTCAATAGGAAATCCGAATTGTACATGTCTTTAAACTCAAGTTTATTCAATTTATCTATATAATGATTCAAGGTCATTTATATTACCCCTTTTCCTAATTTTTTGAAATTCATAAGACTTACTTGCAGTACATGCTGGGAACCGCTGCATAGACCGCAGCACATTTAACCAGGTCCGCCTTCCAGGTTTTCTCGTTTGGTGCGTGTGCCTGCGCTTCAGCTCCTGGTCCAAAACCAATACAAGGAATTCCGTAGCGTCCCATGATTGAAACTCCATTTGTGGAAAATGTCCATTTGTCTACAAGTGGCTTCCCATACATTCCCTCATAGGCTTCCACCATTGCGTCGGTTGCAGCATGGTCCTCAGGAATCACCCATGTTGGGAAGTAGCAATCAGTGGGATACACCAACCCTGTGTAGCTTGGTCTATCGTACTTGTACATTGTCACTTCTGCATTGTATTTTTTCACGGAAGGTAATTCTCTGATTTCTTCCAAGGCTTTTTGGTATGTTTCACCGTCAGTCAGTCTACGGTCGATTGATATTGCACACATGTCAGCGACAGCACATCTTGATGGAGAGTTGAAGAATACCTCCGATACTGCAAGAGTGCCCTTTCCTAGGAAGGGGTCATCATGAAGGTTATTATTCAAGTCCCTGACTTCCTGCAATATGTCAGACATTTTATAGATCGCATTTTCACCGCGTTCCGGTGCAGACCCATGACATGAAATACCCTTGACCTCGACACGAATCTCCATCCTGCCTCTTTGTCCCCTGTATATGTTTCCATCGGTAGGCTCTGTTATGACAACAAACTCAGGCTTAACCTTGTCTTCATTGATGATGTATTGCCAGCATAAACCGTCACAATCCTCTTCCTGCACTGTTCCTGTCACCAAAACAGTGTATTTGTCGTTAAGCAGGTCCAGATCCTTCATTATCCTTGCTCCATAAACAGCTGATACTATTCCTCCCAGCTGATCTGAGGTTCCACGACCTCCTATCTCAGTATCTGTCTCATAGCCTTCATAGGGATCAAAAGACCAGTTGGACAATTCTCCAAGGCCAACGGTATCTATATGGGCATCATAAGCGATCAGCTTTTCTCCATTTCCCATATATCCCAATACATTTCCCATGGGATCCACTTCAACCTTGTCAAAATCCAAGTTCTCCATTTCCTCAACAATACGTTTGATTACTTCCTCTTCCTCACAGCTTTCTCCAGGAATAGCAACCAAATCCCTTAAAAATTTGGTCATCCTTCCTTCGTAAGCTTCTGCTGCCAATTTAATTCCCTCAAAATTCATACCTTAGCCCCTTTCTATGTTTATTGACAACAAGCTATAGAAACAATGCCTCCGCTTCATCGATGTCATATGTTTTCACTTCAATACCTGATCTTACTGCGTCTGTATCCTTAAGTCCATTCCCTGTTACCACAATGCATACTGAATCGGTGCTTTTCAATTCACCGGCTTGGATCATTTTCTTGACCCCTGCATAGGGTGCTGCTCCTGCTGGCTCTGAAAAAATACCCGTAGATCTTGACATTTCCTTTATACTTTCGATAATTTCATCGTCCCCAACTGAAATGAAATATCCTCCAGTTGACTCAACGTATTTACAGGCCTTAATGACATCTCGTGGATTTCCTACGGATATGCTGTCCGCTACGGAATTTGCCTGCTCGATTATGGGTGTATTGGGCTTTCCTTTATCAAATACATGTTTGATTGTAGCCGCCTTTTCTGATTGAACACCTATTACAACTGGAATACTGTCCACCAGACCCAAATCATAAAACTCCTTGAAGCCCTTGCATATGCCACTGATTACTGTGCCGTCTCCAACACCCACAAAGCAGTAATCCGGCACCTTATAATCATTCTGAATCAGAATCTCATAGGCTCCGGTTTTCTTCCCCTCAAGCAAATAAGGATTGATTGCAGAATTTCTACAATACCAGCCTTTCTTTCTTCCCACTCTTAAGGAAAGACTGAAAACCTCATCATATGTTGAGTTTATTGGGATGACTTCAGCACCTGCAACCAGCAGCTGTGCAAGTTTTCCCTTTGGAATCGTACTGGGAACAAAAATTACTGTTCTCAGTTTTGTTCCCGCTGCAGTGAGAGCAAGGGAGGAAGCCGCATTCCCGGTGGAAGCACAGTAAATTGTATCAGCACCACATTCAATGGCTTTGTTTACTGCGATAATGCTTGCTCTATCCTTGTATGAGCTGGAGAAGCTAATACCGTCAAACTTGATCATCAATTCATCAAAGCCAAGGAGTCCTTTGAACTTGTAGAGAGGTGTCCCACCGATGGATTGGTCTATGGGGGTATTTGATGTTGCTGGAATCAGATCCTTGAACTGAAATATACTCCCTTTGGGTTCAAAATTTTTTTCAACCTTCATATTTTCATAATCATAGATAACCTCAAGTGTTCCATATAAGTCTCCACATTTGTCACATGTATATCTTGTTTCACTTGGCTCATATTCTTCACCGCAGGTTATGCATCTTAATAAGTAGCTCATTTCAACCTCCTCGAATTTTAATGCTATATTTCCAGGGCTTTTGCTTTTTCATTGAAGGATGTGATAAGATCATCCAGCTCTTTTGCCTTTTCAGGGATTGATGTCCAATAGTCCTCATCGTACCACTGTGCCATGATTTCATCATAGGTCTTGCCCTGTTGCTCCACCCATGTATAATATTTCAAATTATGGATTGCCTTTCTGTCATAATAGCCAAGCTCCTTGAAATAGCTGATGTCAACACCCATAAAATATCTGGCATAAACCTCATGGGCATCGAATGCTGTAAACTCACCACGCTCATCATTAAGCTCATCCAGCCTACTCTTGTACATCTCCATTGAATCGGTTAGTATTGTAACAATGATGTCATTTTCTGTGAGCTCGAAATATTTTGCATACTTTATGGCACCAATAATGTTGGCTGCACCAGAAATTCCCACCCAGGACAGCTTATCTATGGTCTCATCATCTACCCCTTTTTCCTTTAGGAGTTCAATACCTTTGGTCTCATTGAACATTCTGATCCAGTTCATTGAAGCCTCGTCATCAATGGCAATTGCAACATCAGTGTTCTTGACATTGTGAATCCATGGAATATGCTTATCACCAATACCTTCAATCCTATGGTCCCCAAAACCATTGTTGAATATTGTAGGACACTGCTGTGCCTCTGACGCTGCAATCCTGCTGGTGGGGTATTTCTTTTTCAGGTAATCCCCTGCAGCTATGGTCCCACCTGAGCCTGTACAGCTTATAAGTCCATGATATTTACCCTTTACCTTGTTTAAAACACTTTCAATGGCAGCCCCGGTTATTTCATGGTGCCATAGGTAATTCCCGAATTCCTCAAACTGGTTGAAAATCATGAGATCCTCACCAGAATTCCTCAATTCCCAGCATTTATCGAAAATTTCCTTGACATTACTTTCTGTTCCCGCTGTTTTTATGGTCTCACCTGCAACACTTTCAAGCCATTCAAAACGTTCCTTGCTCATACCTTCAGGCAAGATGGCTATGGACTCACAGGATAACAATGCAGAATCATATGCACCACCACGACAGTAGTTTCCCGTGGAAGGCCATACTGCCTTTGTGGAGGTCGGATCGAACTGACCGGTCACCAAACGGGGTACTAGGCATGCGAAGGCTGCACCTACCTTATGGGACCCGGTTGGGATCCACTTGCCACTTACAGCAATTATTTTTGCCTTTACACCTGAAATCTCACTTGGGATTTCAAGATAATTCACATCCGAGAACCCACCTCCCGATTTCTTTGGCTCATTATGCCAGCTTATTCTGAAAAGATTTAATGGATCCAAATCCCATAGGTCCACATCCTTTAGCTTTTCCTTGATTTCATCTGGAATCAGATCAGGATTTTTCATTTGAGCAAATGTTGGGATTATGAAGTTTTGTTTTTTTGCTTGCACCAAGGCATTTTGCAGTTTTTCTTCATTTACTGTCAGATCAATTTGATTAAAAGCTTTTTTCATTACACCCTCCTTGTTAACGTTTGTCTTCGATGAAGATTAATGGTTTGTTTATACACCTATTAGATAAAGCAATAAGTGTGCCAAGTGATAGCCTTGCTCCCATAATCGGAAAACATTTTCACAAAAACTGCCTCCAGCTCCAAAATATCAACAATAATTTTCAAACAAAAAAATGCATCTATAAGAAAGACTTATAAATGCATTCAAAATTCACTTGATTTCTTACATATATTGGTTCTCAATTTTAAAATTGATTTCTCATATTGAGAATTATTGGTCTAAATGCTCCCGCAGTTTCCGGTAATAGGTAGCCAGGCTTATACCCAAGCTATCTGCCGCCTTCTTCTTCCCTTCCGTGCTATGTCCAAATATTATTGATGCCTTTTCAACCTCTCTTTTTTCAAGCTCCTTCAGCGTAATCACATCATCATTGTAACAATAATCATGCTCTTTATTGTCTTTTTTGGAAATGTCTTCAAAGAAATCCAACGGCAAGGTTTTGTTGTCCAGTATTCCATCACCCTCCATCATATTCACCATAAACTCTATGGTATTCTCCAACTCACGGACATTTCCCTTCCAGTAGCGATTCTCAAGTAATCTCATTGTACTAACAGGAATATAGTTAAATGACTTCTCCAGGAGGAGTACGTATTTCTCTATGAAGAACTTGACCAGCTCCTTAATATCCTGTGGCCTTTCCCTAAGGGGTTGAATACTTATCGGAATGACATTTAGCCTATAGTATAAATCCTCCCTGAATTTTTTCTGCAGCATCATCTCCTTCAGATCCTTGTTTGTTGCTGCAATAACCCTTACATCTATTGGTATAACTTGGTTTGATCCAATTCTGGTTATCGATTTCTCCTGCAATACCCGCAAGAGTTTTCCCTGTAAATAAATAGGCATGTCTCCTATCTCATCAAGAAAGATTATTCCGTGGTTTGCCAGCTCAAACTTGCCTATCCTGCCCCTTGGATCAGCGCCACTAAATGCACCCTTGACATAACCAAACAACTCACTTTCAAGCAGTGACTCAGGTATGGCTGCACAGTTCACTGCAACAAATTTCTGATTTCTTCTCTCACTTTCACGCCATATGGCAGTTGCCACCATTTCCTTGCCAGTACCACTTTCACCTGTAATCAACACTGTAGACTTTGAACCAGCGACCTTTCTAATATTGTATTTAAGTTCAGACGTGGCTTTGCTTCCACCAATTATGTTTTTTGTTTCCACTGTCTTTAGTGTTGATGTCACTTCATAAAGATCCGCCTGGACCTGCTTCATATTCTTAAAGATAAAAATATTATTATATCGGTCGCTCTTGATCTCAAGGGGATGAATAACCCCGATGGCATAAATATCCTTGTTTTCAAGAGTGAGCTTGTATTCCAAGGTGTCGTTGATAAGGTCTCCTGTACTTGTAATCTTGATTTTCTTCCCCTCGACATTGGATATGCCCAAATATTTTCTCGCACTCTGATTGCCAGACATTATTATATTGTCTTTGCTTATCAAAAGGACACCCTGATCCATGAAATTTATGACACTATCAAGTACACTGATTGTGGCATAGCTGATTTCCCTTTCTTTGGCTTCCTTTGCCTTTGCGGCAATGAAATAGGCAATCTGTTTAATGAACTCAAGATAAAGACTTTCGTTCTCCAGAATAATCTCCTTCTGCTCCAGGGTGCTTCCCACCAATCCGATTATTCCGATAATCTCTTCATCTGATTTTATTGGCATTGATACCTCAATTGTTTCCTTGCAATTGCTCCTATTGGGACAGCCCCTGCATAGGGAGTCCTCCCCTGGACAATATATTATCTGTGTTTCTCCAGTATTGAGAATATGCTTGTATACATGCCCCTCATCCGACATGTCAATATTTACACCACTGGCATAAATCCCGGTTCCTGCTATACGAAAGAGAGTATTGTCAACTACCTCCACATCCACCCCGGATACCTGGGAAATTACATTTGCATATTCTTGAACTATGCTTTGAATCTTGCTTAGGTCAAACCCCATCTTTACACCCTCTTTAGAACTATTCTAATCCACAATAATAATTATAGCACAAATTGGTGCTATAATTATCGATCAATTCCTCTCCCCCTTGTATTATAGGTTGGCCTTAACCCCTCATTGAATATAATGTTGTATGAATGACTCCACTGCCTTTGTTTTCCGACTTCTTTAGGGTAATGCTTTCCACCTTTATTGGCATACCCTGAACCATTTCAGTGTATCTGGAGGGATTAAAGTCATCAGCAACCCTGACATCCCTTCCAATTGTAATATGTGGTGTGTACTCCCTTTTTTCAAGCTCGAATCCCAGGTCCAAGAGCTCATTATGCAGATCCTTCTGGAGCTTTAGGAGCCTTTCGCTCCTCTCCAAGCCTACCCAGTAAATCTTGCCGGATCGCTTCTGGAACCAGCCCAGTCCAGACATATGCAGCTTAAAGTGTCTGAAATCAACCCTATCCATGGCCTGGATAACATCCTCCAGCCTTTCATCTTCAACCTCACCTAGAAAGCTAAGGGTGAGATGCATGTGCTCCCTCTTTGCGAATCTTCCTTTTTTGGATTCTTCCTTCAAGTTTCCCTTAAGCCTTTCCAACACATCCAAGTGGTCCTTTTCAAGATCTATGCAAATAAAAAGTCTCATTTCAAACCTCCGAATCCAAGTGAACGGATAGGCCTTATGCCTATCCGGTCTTCACCTCTATTTAATATTATACTGTTCCTTGACCATTTCCAAAAGCCCCGCCTTTTCCAAAAGCTCAACAGGAGCCAAGAATGTCACTGTGGCTGTTCCCGGATATCTTCCGATTTCCAGTCCACCATTTATGGTGGTCCTGTTCTTGACCTCAGGGACTGTAATTCCCAGGACTGATGCAGCCCTTTCCAGACCATTTTCTATGGCAATATTGAGGTTTTCACCTGTTCCCACAAAGGAAATTGGGGCGGTTTTCTCGTACTTATCCATTCCCAGCCTGCTTCCCAGCCTCGTTGCCTTTGCCCTCTCAGCTTCGGTGATCGGCTTGGCGAGATGAGGCAGGTCCTCCTCCAAAGGCAATATTATTGGACCATCCAGCTTCAGACCCTTCAACAGCTTGACCTTAAGGGTCACAACTGCAGACACGTCGGTGGTGTGGCCTGCAATTTCACCATCACCCTGCATACCGTGAACATCTCCTACATAGACACCACCACCTTCAACCTTCACCGGGCAGATGACAACTGCTCCCTCCCTGACCCTGTTGATGTCCATGTGACCGTCGGTCTTGCTTCTTTGAAGGGTTTCATTGTCAATGGCATATTCATGGGGTGCCCCAATCAGGAAGGATCCAAAATCACCGGCATTGTGTGAATCAGGCATTGGGACGGAAGGGGTCGTACCAAGCTGGCCAATGAAGGGTCTCATCCGTGATATGTTACCGGTTATGTCATGAGGCGCAAAGGTCACTATGGGATTCTGGATTGAGACATCCGGAATTGCCATGACCTCCTTTGCCTTCTTTGCCATCTCTTCAGCCTTTTCCTTTGTCAAGGTAAGTCCAACCGACTTCTCCTCGTTGAAGGCCATTGTGTATCCATGTGTGAATTTAAAGGGTGCAATTTCAGCTCCACAGTGGGCACACCTGACTGACGCATCCCCTATTCCCTCCAGCACAGTATCAGGATGCTTTACTCCGCAATGTGGGCATTTACCTGCAACGAACGGGTCTCCATCAAAGTTTTCAGGTATTGTGAACTCGTTTCCTGAGGCAACAACCGATGATGTGACGGAAACCGATTTTATAT
>Ga0224486_100341_pt1 | contig 16815 bp, 12 predicted proteins | sample TexhydDE_CT_test_FD_172013 | JGI IMG/M metagenome (GOLD analysis project Ga0224486, IMG submission 172013) | Fracking water microbial communities from deep shales in Oklahoma, United States - hydraulically fractured wells DE_CT_test ...
TATGCAAGGCGTACTGATATCGAATATCAAAGTGTAGAGATCCTATGAGCTCTTCGTCGCTATCCTGAAATATTTCCTTTATTATCAACAACCCTATTATGACATTCACCGGAGAATTAGGCCTTGTTGCAGGATTATCACTGTACAATACGCTGAATCTCTCTTCATTTATCTTTGGGAAAATATATTCCCTATTTGTTTATATTTTCTAGCTTTTTGTGGGACAATCATAAAACTGGCTTTTCAAGCAAGAAGATTTGGGTGATAAGCTATAATTTAAAAAAGAAGGGGTGTGTGAGCTTATGAAAAAGTGCATGTCTTGTTTGCTTTTCGCAGCATTGCTGCTTTGTGCCTTTAATTCGCCAATGGTTTATGCCGCTGGCAAAGCAAGATCTGTGAGCCTTGAGGAAAGGATAAGGGCCGTCGTTAACAAGTATGAAGGTTATGAGGTTGTAGACTTAAAAGATGTAGAAGGGGTTGTGGATGCGGATCAATTTTTTAAATTAAACTCTGTACAAGAACTAGATCTACTGCTAAAATCCTTTAAGAAATCAGCTAACAAAAGGGTTAGGGTTGAAGTATCCCCCAATGAAGTTTCCAAAGTTACAATGCTTTCCAACAGTGCCTACGATATTGTGCCCTATTCATATACGGGCGTTCAGAGTCAAACAAAATGGGCACCCTCTTTATCTATACGGATTAGGCGCCCCTTTGACTGTTTGGAAGATGTGCACCATCGAATATCACTGGGATTATAACTCATATGGTTACCGTATCTTTGTATCCATCGACAGGATTACATCCGACATAGTTGGCGTATTCATTGGCAACGGCTGGGTTCAGACTGGGGCTTCTGCAAATATCGTATATGGCGGCTTGGGCGCAGATGCCGTTGTTCATGGATATGGTTACATAGGCGTTGATATAAAAGGGTTCCCAACGGCCATTAGAATACCCGACACCTGGTACTGGTATTTCACCATGCGTCAATACTAAAGGGTAAGTGCTTTCTACCCTATTCCTTTTCCTACCCTTTATTCATAACGTACCGCTGAAAAGCTTACTCTTTTAACAGAGAATGTGGGTATCATCCCCGTTTTTGAAACAATTTATAAAATATCCTTGAGCCTCTCCAAAGGTTTGGACAGAGGCAAAAATATCAATGCGCCCACCAAGGCCTGGCCTATGTTGGCAAAGAAGTTGGGGATGTTGGCCCGCCAATCCACTATCCTGACTATATACACCTCGAATACATAATACCCCACTGCCATCCACAGCCCAGCAAGGGCAACCCCCAGCAACTTTCTCCTCCAAGACACCCTGCCCTGTGGCACATACAGAAAATAGCCGGCAATACCACCCATTATGCCTTTTATAACGAAGGTGGCAAACATATAGAGCGGATAGCCAAGGTACAGGTCAGACAAAAACGAACCCAAGCCGCTTACCACCGCTGCCATATGCGGTCCCAGAACCAGCCCGCTTAAATAGATTATGCTATCACCGGCGTGATAATAAGCGGCCCTTGCAAAAGGAGAAGGTATCTTGGTAAATGCCGTCACCACAAATACCAACGCTGCCAAAATCCCTGCCAATACCAGTTTTCGTACGCTCCATGAGCCCATCTTTCATCTACCCCCTGTGCTTAATTAAGGCCTTAGTGTGGCAGGGACATCCATCAGGTAAAACTCCTCTCAGGATAATCCCTGCCACCCCGTCTTGTTGGTATTATACCCTTATTTGGGCTTATGGAGCAAATAACCAATACTTATACTCCATCGCAAATAGTATTATAACGATACAATTATTACCCTTCTCCTCAAGGCATACACCCTACACATAATCTTCATCAAAGCTATACAACCATCACTCCTCATCTCTTGTAGTATTGTATCCCAGCAGCTTCACGATCTCCACCACAACCAACCGTGCCAAAGCCAGAATGGCAACCCACATCCAGTGTTTAAAGTTAAGGGAAACCACATTAAAGACATCCGAGAGGAAAGGCACTGTCATTACTAAAATCTGAAGCAACCCTGAAATAGCCATGGCTCCTACCACATAACGATTTGTCAAAAATCCAATCTTAAAAATGGAATACTTGTTAGAGCGCACATTTAGCACGTGCACCAGCTCTCCAAAGGTGAGGGCTGCAAAAGCCATGGTTCGCCCAATATCTAGGCCATCTCTGAGGCCTATTGTAAAAGCCGTTAAGGTCAAAACGCCCGTCAAAAAGCCCTGATAAACAATGCGCCGTACCATACCCCTGCCAAAAATTCTAGCATTGGGATCTCTGGGCTTTTTGTCCATGATATCCCGTTCAGCCGGCTCCATCCCCAGAGCCAGAGCAGGAAAGCTATCGGTCACCAGATTAATCCACAGTATATGTATGGGCAGCAGCGGTTCCTCCCAGTTGAGCATGGTAGCAATGAATATTACCAGTATCTCACCCACGTTACACGAGAGCAGATACTGGATTGCCTTCAGAATATTGGCAAATATTATCCTTCCTTCCTCTACCGCCGCAACGATGGTAGCAAAGTTGTCATCGGTAAGCACCATGTCAGCAGCCTCTTTTGCCACATCGGTGCCCACCTTGCCCATGGCAGCACCGATATCGGCGATTTTAAGAGCCGGAGCATCGTTGACCCCATCCCCCGTCATGGCCACTATCTCGCCCCAGGCCTGCCATGCCTTCACAATTCTCACCTTGTGCTCGGGGGAAACGCGGGCATACACCGAAAAGTCTTTAACGCGTTCCTTAAACTCCTCATCGCTCAGCCGATCCAGCTCAACGCCGGTGATGGCTTCCTCATCGCTTTTCAAAATTCCCAGCTGACGCGCAATGGCCACAGCCGTTATCTTGTGATCGCCCGTAATCATAATGGGCTTTATGCCCGCTCTCTGGCATATCTTGATGGCCTCCTTGGCCTCCGGCCGCGGCGGGTCGATCATCCCCACCAGACCAACGAAAATCAAGCCATTTTCCAGTTCCTTTTCCTTATCTGCATAATTCAAATCATCCAGGTCTTTGTAAGCCATGCCCAGAACCCTCAGAGCGCGGGAGGCCATGTCATCGTTGGCCTTTTGAATCTGCTGCAGGTGGTCATCCGATATGTCCACAACCTTCCCATCCAGCAATATCCTGTTACACCGCAAGATGAGCCGGTCAGGAGCGCCTTTGGTAAATACGCGATAACCGTTTTCCAGCTTATGTGCCGTGGTCATAAGCTTTCTCTCCGAATCAAACGGCAACTCATCCACCCTGGGCATATTTGCATCCAATATATCTTTGTCTAGCCCAACCTTCAACCCGAGCTGCACCAATGCCGTCTCGGTAGGGTCACCTATGGTCTTCTTCTTTTCGCCTTCCATCACTATCTGCGTATCGTTGCACAAAACACCAGTTGTAATCAGTAGTTTAAGATGGTCATCTAAGCCATCTTGCCCTTCAAGTTTATTGACGTTTAAAAATTGGCCATTATAATACACCTGTTCCACAGTCATGCGGTTTTGCGTCAGCGTCCCCGTCTTATCCGAACATATGATGGTGGCGCTGCCCAGCGTCTCCACCGCCGGCAGCTTGCGTATAATGGCGTTGCGCCTGGCCATGCGCTGAACCCCTACCGCCAGGACTATGGTCACTATGGCTGGTAGGCCTTCGGGTATAGCAGCCACCGCAAGGCTGACAGAGGTCAAGAACATCTGGAAAATCTCTTTGCCGTAGAGTATGCCCACAATGAATATGACACCGCATATGGCGAGGGCCGCAGTCCCCAGGGTCTTGCCCACCACCTCCAAACGCTTTTGAAGGGGTGTCACGGTCTCCTCGCCTGTCTGTATCATCTCGGCGATCTTACCCATCTCGGTGTTCATGCCTGTGCCTACCACTATACCTTTTCCCCTGCCGTAGGTCACAATGCTGCCCGAGTAGGCCATGTTCACCCTGTCACCCAGGGGTATATCCTCCTTTTCCAGCTTTTCGCTGTACTTCTCAACCGGCACCGATTCGCCGGTGAGGGCCGCCTCCTCTATCTTCAAGTTGGACGTCTCTATAAGCCGGATATCGGCGGGGACGAAATCTCCCGCCTCCAGCACCACCACATCCCCTGGTACCAGCTGTGACGCCGGAATCACGTCGGGCATCCCATTCCTTATGACCTTCGCTGTAGGGGATGCCATTTTCTTTAAAGCCTCCAGGGACTGTTCAGCCTTGTTCTCCTGTACTACGCCTAGAACAGCATTTAATACAACGATGAGCAGTATGATAATCGCATCGGTTATCTCGCCAAGCAAACCGGATATAATGGCCGCCACTATCAGAACTGCAATCATAAAATCCTTAAACTGGTCCAGGAACATCTGAAAAATCGTCCTTCGCCCTTTTTCCTCCAATTCATTAGGGCCATACTGTTCCAGGCGGCGGTACACCTCATCTTTAGAGAGGCCTTTCGAAAACGAAGTTGAAAGCTTCTCTTCAACCTCTTCTTTAGATAAAACATGCCATGCTATCTTCTCCATAAATATTTACACCCCCACTTGCTTTTATTTTTGCCAATGTTAGTATCCTTCAGTCCGTTTAACGATGCATCTCTGTACGTTTATCCCGGCGATCGCCCATAAGGCCTGCAGACATACGTATAATGCGTAATATCACTTGATATAACAGATGCTTTGATATTATGACAAAACCGAAGCAAAATTAAAGTGCTTTAAAATTATTAAAGACCTCCATCTGACAGCCATTTGCCAGACAAAGGTCTCATCCTCAGACTTTACGTCTGCCTTCCAACCGGGCACTGTACAAATTTTCCTCTGATACAGTACCGTAATGACGATTGGAAGCATTGCCCTGATGAAACTTAAGGGCAATGGATTACTCCCCTTTACTTTTAGCTTATGATTTTTAATTTTCTAATTCTTAATATTATAAGAAAAATTTAACACTGTCAAGACGCATGACGCTGAAAAATCACACATTAAAAATTTTGACAAAATATATATTGACAATGATTATCATTTACATTAAAATGGATTTGAAAAAAACAGAGTGTTTTAGTAGGAATTTTTATTGATAATGATTATCAATGTCATAATATTTACTGGCAACCATGTACAATGGTTATTTGTGATAAAAAATTTTAAAAACCAAATAAAAAATGCCTTTAAAATACCAATTATGCGTTTAGAAGGGAGAGCTACCATGACGCTGGATCAAGTAAATAAAGGACAAATTTTCCAAATAGTATCAATGCCAGATAAACACGTCAGTGCGCAAGCCATACGTTTAGGCATATACGAAGGTGCCAGGCTCACCTGCGTGTATAAATTCCCCGCCGGGCCGGTAATCATCCAAAACGGTATGCAGGAGATAGCTATAGGCAGGGGCCTAGCCAAGAAGATACAGGTACAACTGCTAGACAAGGGGGATGTGAAGCAATGCAGTGCCATAATATGACCGAAAAAATCGATATAAACAAAGAAGCAAAGAAGATCGTACTGGTTGGAAATCCCAACGTAGGAAAATCGGTGTTCTTCAACGCCCTCACAGGGTCATACGTGGATGTATCCAACTTTCCTGGAACCACGGTAGACATAAGCTCGGGAAGATACAAGGACATGGTGGTAATGGATACGCCGGGCGTTTATGGGGTATCCTCCTTTAACGACGAAGAGCGGGTTGCCAGGGATGTCATACTGTACGCCGACATCATCCTCAATGTGGTTGACGCTCTACATATAGAGCGTGACCTGTTTCTCACCCAGCAGATCATAGACATGGGCAAACCGGTGGTAGTGGCCCTCAACATGATGGATGATGTCAAGAAAAACGGCATAGAGATCGACGTTGACAAGCTATCCCGGGAGCTTGGGGTACCGGTAATTCCCACCATTGCCGTAAAAGGCGAAGGCATTGAGGAAGTAAAGGAGGCGCTTGGCCGCGCAAGGACCGGCAACAGGCTCCCTATAGTTGAGGAAAATCTGCACGCTGTTCGCCATATGGTCGACGAAGACTCTGAAGCCCTGCTGGTGCTGGAGGAGGACGAAAATATCATTGCCCGCCACAACATAAGCGGAATTAAGGGGATGAGGGAGCAAATCTATCAAGCAAGGCGCGCAAGAGTTGATGAAATAGTCAAAAAGGTGGTACGCCATACCAACCGCGGCGCTTCTTTCTCTGTGAAATTAGGAAGATGGATGTTATCCCCTTTGACAGGTATCCCGATTCTGCTGGTCGTGCTATGGCTTGTCTATGAATTCGTGGGAGTATTCGTGGCACAGACGGTGGTTGGGTGGACCGAAGAAGTGATCATGGGCAAATATTATTATGAATTCATAATGAAGACGCTGGAGCCCTTACTGGGTACAGAGAGCCTTTTGGCCCAGCTGCTCATTGGTGAATTTGGCGTTCTCACCATGACGCCCATCTATGTATTCGGGCTTCTGCTACCTCTTGTAGTAGGGTTTTACTTGGTGCTTTCCATCATGGAAGACTCCGGCTACCTTCCCAGGGTAGCAGTACTCACCGACCGAAGCTTAAACTTGCTTGGATTGAACGGACGAGCCATCATACCCATAATACTGGGGTTCGGTTGCGTTACCATGGCCACCATCACGACGCGCATACTCGGTTCAAGGCGTGAAAGGTTCATAGCTACCATGCTTCTGGGCCTGGCCATTCCCTGCTCCGCTCAGCTGGGAGTAATAGCCGGATTGCTGGGGCCGTTGGGCATTAAGATGGCCGCTCTTTATGTATCAGTAATATTTATAGTCTTCGCGCTCACAGGTACCCTTTTGAATAAGGTTGTTCCCGGAAAGTCCACCGACCTTATGATAGACCTTCCTCCGCTGCGCCTGCCGCGCATCGGAAACGTCCTTAAAAAGACATACGTCAAGTCCAAGGTCTTCATCACCGAGGCCGGTCCACTCTTTCTCCTTGGCGCCGTCATAATCACTCTGCTGCAGTACACCGGAATTTTAGACCTGATAGCCAACGGGTTTGCGCCCATCACAGAAGGTTTTTTAAAGCTTCCACGTGAAACGGCTGTCGCCTTCATCATGGGGATAATCAGAAGGGACTTTGGCGCCGCTGGCCTGAACGACATGGTGTCAAGAGGCCTGCTGAATTCATCTCAGGTGGTGGTGGCGCTTATAGCCATAACCCTGTTTGTTCCCTGCATAGCCGCCATCATGGTGATTTTCAAAGAAAGAGACTGGAAGGAAGTCCTTCTGATATGGATGGGAAGCTTTGTAATCTCATTTTTAACGGCAGGAATAGTAGCGCAGGTCATAATATGATCTTGATTTTAGTGTAAAAAGGCTAATGTGCTACCCAAAACGAAATTCGCTTTGCCTTTTTATGCTTTTCGTAGGCTCATTTAATTTGCAATCGCACAATTAAAGTTTAAACCAAATTGAAGAACTTATTGTGAGGTGTTGAATATGCATGTACAGTGTCCCACCTGCAAGATGCTGGTTGATATAGAAAAATACCATCGGTGCCCCAGATGCCATACCTTTGTCCTGCAGCTTTCGGGCTGCGCCGGTTGCAATGGCTGCTCGTTTAAAGCGCTGTGCCCGTCAAAAAACAAGCCAAAGAAAAATAGCGATCCCGTTTCTTCATGACTCTTGCATGAAAAGCTAGAAAAAGTAAGGCTGACACGATATGAAACTGGACTATGATATGCATTATGGCACTTTTATATGCAGGCCCAACAGGTTTATCGCCCACGTAAATATATCAGGAGCAGAAGCGGTCTGCCACGTCCCCAATACCGGACGGCTCAAAGAGCTACTGTACCCTGGTGCAGAGGTGGCCGTTTCTTACCACGCTTCATCCAACCGGAAAACCAAATATGAATTACGGATGGTAAAAAAGAAGGGAAGCTGGGTGTCCATAGATTCCCAGCTTCCCAATGCCCTGGCCGTTGAGGCTATATCAGCCGGAACCATCAGCGAGCTGAAAGGCTACGGCGCCATAAACAGAGAAATAATCTACAACAGCAGCCGTTTTGACCTGCAGCTTATCGGAAAGGACATTTGCTTTGTTGAAGTAAAAGGGGTCACTTTAGAATTAGACGGCTGGAGCTACTTCCCCGACGCCCCTACACAGAGGGGCCGCAAACACATCGACGAGTTGATATGCGCAGCACAAAGCGGCCATCGCGCGGTTTTGCTTTTTGTGGTTCAGATAGAATATGCAAAAGGCTTTAGCCCCAATGCCCTTATGGACCCCGCATTTGCACAAAAGGTCAGAGAAGCCGCTCAAGCGGGCGTAGAGGTTCTCGCCTATCGGTGTTCGGTATCACCGTATGAAGTAACAATTTTAAAGAAAATACCTGTAAAAATATGAGAACATAGAATTCTCTATCTTCCAGTAACACTCTTTTGTAACAATTTATTGTATTTTTATTCTTTTACCGCACCCATAGTAATGCCAGTAATGAAGAAGCGCTGACAAAACGGATAAATGATCATTGGCGGTATCATAGCTACTATAATTGCAGCATTTCTCACGCTATTACCAAACCCCACAATACTTGGATCAGTTAACGTTTGTTCACTAAGTATCAACTCCCGTAACTTTACCTGAAAATTATACAAATCAGTATTTGTGATGTAAATAACATAATTGAAAAAATCATTCCAGTACTGTACTCCAAAAAATAATCCTATAGAAGCCAAAGCAGGAAGTGAAAGTGGAAGTACTATTTTTATAAAAACAAGCATAGGGGAAGCTCCATCGATATCGGCAGATTCAAACAAGCTTTCGGGAATCTGTTCAAAAAAGTTTTTCATAAGAAACATGTTGTATACGTTAAAACTAGGAGGTAATATTACGGCCCATAGCGTATTGGTCATTCCCAAATTTTTGACCACCAAATAAGTAGGAACTAGTCCACCGCTAAATATCATTGTAAAAAAGATGAAAAAAGCTAAAAAATTTCTCCCGACTAAATCATTTTGAATCAGTACATACGCTCCCAACGTACTAAACAACAACCCTAAAAAGGTACCGGTAATAGTAGTAAAAAATGAAATGAGAAGCGGTCTATACAATGCTTCTGCCGAAAATATGGTTTTGTATGCTATAATGGATGGGTTTTTAGGCCATAAATTAATCCCATATGTTGTAGTTCTATCAAATGAATCTGCCAAAATTTTGATTAAAGGTATCAACATGGAAATAACAACTAAAACCATAAAAATTCCATTCAATATTCTAAACACCGTTCTTCCTCTATATCCTGGTTTAAAGCTGAATTTTTCCTTCATGCTGTATCACCTCATACTCTATTTACAATATATCCGAACCTTTAATCCGTTTGCTGAATTTATTTGTGATCAAAACCAAAATCATAGCAATAAATGACTTAAACAACCCAATGGCCGTTCCCAATCCATAATCGGCTTGTTGCATACCTATTCTATAAGTAAACGTTTCTATAACATCAGCCACGTTGTATACCATCGGATTGTAAAGTACAAAAACCGATTCAAATATATTTAAGACTTTACCTAAATTAAGGATAAATACCACCAAAATTGTCGGTATTAACGAAGGTATTGTAATATATATAGTCTGCTTCCATCTTCCGGCCCCATCAATTTCAGCGGCTTCATAAAGCTGCGGGTTAATCGACGTCATTGCAGCCAAATAAATAATCGTCCCCCATCCGGTCTCTTTCCACCTATATATCAGTAAAAATATAGGTCTCCACCATTTTTCATTTATTAAAAAATTTATAGGTTCTTTCCCAAATAGCTGTAATATATTGTTTACAAAACCTCCTTGTGGAGATAGAATAATGGCAAAAATTGAAGCAGTAACTACCCAGGATAAAAAATGAGGAAGGTAAACAATCGTTTGAATAGCACTTCTAATTTTCTTATTATAAATCTCGTTCAATAATAAAGCAAAAACCACAGAAGCTATAATTCCCAAAATAAGATTTGCCAAACTCAGGTAAATGGTATTACCAACAGCATTCCAAAATCTTTGGCTATTAACCCCAAAGAAAATATTCTCAAAATTTTCTAAACCAATAAATTCTTTTTTAAAAGGTGTAAATTTATAAAAAGCATATCTTATTCCAAACATGGGAATATAATGAAATATAACTGCCATAATAAATACTGGAGCAAACATTAAATAATAAAATTTATCTTTTTTTATTTTATTCAGAATTTTACGCGATTTATAGGACCTCTTACTTGTTAAATCTATAGATTCTATCACATCATCCCCTCCCCCATCATTAAACTAATATAGTGTGTCAACGGAATCCACCTTGACTCCGTTGACACACTCTTTTGAATGCTCATCTCATATACCTTGACATCTACTTATTAAGGTCAGCTAATATTTGTTCTACATAGTCCTTCGAACGATTCTTATATTCTTCTAACCCTTGATCCACACTATAATCCCCAACGACAACCTTGGCAATAATTTCACTTTTTATAGCATTTAGTTCAGGAACAAGCTTATTGAGTACTTCAGAGCTTGGGAATAAGTTGTACTGAACCGCATCCTCGCGGAACATCTTCAGAGAGTTAACTATGGGTTCCGAATATTCATAAGGATCTTTATAATCAGTGATTGAAAGTTCGCCAGAAATAAACGTTTTGTTGTAAAGTACATCCGGATTTTGTAAGCTGGGTAATTTTACCATTTTACCATCCTTCATCTCATACATTATACCCTCAACCCCATGGGTAAAGAGGGTTTGTCCTTCTCCGCTATCAAGCATGTATTCAAAGAAATACTTAAATATCCCCTCAGGATTTTCTGCTTTTGATGTAATACACAGAGGAACAGGCGGTCTCTCAATGTAGTACGTTTCCTCAATCGCAGGGATTGGCGTTACCTCAGCCTCCGGAACGTTTGCTCTTATATTTACAAGAAGATTTTCGTTCCACTGGCCGGCCCAGTAGTTAAAGACTCCCACTTTTCCACTGTAAAACTTATCACGGCAGGTAGATGTCTTATTGGTAACAATTTCTTTATCAATTAATCCTTCTGCATAAGCATCTTTCATGCGCTGAAGAGCATCTCTCATCTCCGGTTCGGTCATCCCATCCACCCATTTACCATCTTTTTGCACAAAATCGGGACTTGCATTTTGATAGAATTCCCTTAAATAAATATCCATAGGATACTCACTGTTGACTAATCCTGCAGCTGTAAGAGGAATAGTATCTTTTACTCCATTTCCATCCGGGTCTTCATTTGCAAATCTTCTTAACATATTGATAAATTCTTCATAATTCTTAGGAATATCTATGCCTAACTTTTTCAACCAATCTCCACGTACATAAGTGATAGTACCATTTCCTCTTTCTCTTGGTAAACCATACAACCTTCCATTTACCCTCACAGCATCTATAATAGCCTGATCTACAATTCTATTTTTTAATTCTGAATTTTCGTAAAGTTCGGTAATATCGTAAAGCGCTCCTTCCATTGCATAATTCAGATAATGTGTACCTGATAGAAGAAGAACATCTGGAATATCGCCAGTTGCAAACGCTAAATTTACCTTTTCATAATATTCATTATGAGCGGGCTGATTAACAATCAACTTGATACCGGTTTTTTCTTCGTAAGCCTTTACCAGATACTCTTGCCCGTTGTCTGGCAGTAAGAACGTACCGTCAACCATAAATTTTATTTGGGTTGGCTTTTTAATCTGATCCTCGGAAGAGTCACTATCTTTATCTTTGTCGGCACTACTATCATTGGAAGTTCCTTCATTATTTGACACATCTGAAGTTTTCTGATTATCAGATGGCTTGGAACATGCAGCAAAACTAAGTACTATCATGCTAATAATAACCAGCACCATTAAAATTCTCATTAACGCACTAGCTCTTTTCATACAATAACTCCTCCTTCTATTTATTTGTTGCCTTTCTCCGAACGAAAGGCTTGATGCGTTTTCAATGTTAACTGAGCCAAATCGAAAAGTAAATATGCACTTCTTTATACTTCTATAACACCCATGATATCGCCAATTTAATTTCGATTTTCAAATTTTTATTTTTATCAATTAAGATTTGATGCAGGTTGAAGAAGCAAATATGCTAAATTTAAAATCGATAGTCTTATTATCCACTATTTAAATTTCAAGGATTTAAAAAGATGTGCAATGTTTAATCTCAAATAAATACTCGAAATTACTGTTATGTGATATAATATTCTCACCCAAACAATATGTGTGGCATAGCAATTAAAAAAGGAGGAGCATCTGTGTCAATAAATATGAAAACAATAATTCTTTATATTTTGATATTTTTTCTTATATTTACCGGCTGCAATGGATCAGCATCTCACTTTAACGGAACTGTACAAGAAGGACATAAAACCAAAGATGAAAACGCAGAAACCTTACCAATATCCAAACGGAGAATAACCTTTTATTTCATGGGCATAGATATGAACCCCAACATAACTGAAAAAGACGAAACCGACTTCATGAAAAAATTAGAGGAAGAAACAGGAATTCATATAGAATGGAAGCTCATTCCAGAATCATCCTGGACCGAAGAAAAGAATATAGCCATAATGAGCGGGAACCTGCCAGATGCTTTCTACGGGATTGGTTGCTTAACATCCGAGGAAATTGAAAAATACGCCGCTGATGGAACTATAATTAAGCTGGATGATTTGATATCCAAATATGCGCCCAATATACAGAAAATATTAGAAACCAATAAGCTATATAACGAGATTACGCGAAATTTGGATGGTCATATTTATGCTTTAGCACAATATGAAGATTTAGGGTTTGATTCCCATTCTGTCGCGATTATAAAAAAGAAATGGTTGGATGAGCTAGGATTAAGTATGCCTAGAACCACAGAAGATTTTTATAATGTCTTAAAAGCATTTAAAGAACGGGACCCGAATAGAAACGGTATAAAAGACGAAATACCGTTTAGCTTTCTTTATATGGACGGCCCGATGAACAGAGAAGTAAAAAGAGAACATTTTTGGATATTTGGTGCATTTGGAATAAACGACAACCCAATTCACATACACGTTAAAGATAACGGAGAAGTTATATTTACCGCCGATAAAGAGCGCTGGAAAGAGGCAGTAAAATACTTACACTCTCTGTATGCTGATGGTCTGATTGACCATGAAGTTTTCACCCAAGATAGAAAATTACTTACCCATAAGGTGAGATATAACAAAAACATAGGCGTATACACCGATTACAGAAAAAAATGGTCATTTATACCACCAGAGGAATGGGATGACTACGAGGTCCTTCCTCCTCTTATAGGACCATACGGTGATCAAAGCTGGGATAGGGCTCTAGTGGGGATAAATGTGGGGTCATTCGCTATAACTAAAAAATGTGAAAACCCGGAAATACTCATGAAATGGATAAACTATACCTTAAAACCAGAAAATGCTATACAAATGAACTACGGCATGTTTCAAACCGATAAATCCAAATTTTCGGAAAAAAGGTATCTTATACCTTCAACTGAAATAGAAGGAAAATGGACCACAAACGATGATTACAAGCCAGCCCATATAGATGCCAATGACTGGTTATTTTCTTCGCCCATTGCCACTGCCTTTACCATCATAACAAGGGACACATACAACGAGTATATACACAACAAACCTAGTGTTGTCGCTAAAGAAGAAGATTGCAGCGTTTATAGGCCATATTTGACAAAATACCCATACAATATACCTTACAAATTCACATTACAAGAAATTGAAGAACTCAATAAAATTCAACCTAAACTATTGGACTATATAAACAAAACACAGGCTAAATGGATCGTCTACGGAAATATAGATCAGGAATGGGATGAATATATCGCACAATTACAAAAGCTCGATGTAGACAAATATACAGCAATCCATAAAAACGCCTTTAATAGAATAAAGCACCTATTCGACCCATAATCTTTTTTATTCAAAGGTTCAAACTACTTAGCAGAGTATTTTTTCTTATATTCTCCAGGAGTAAGATTCTCCATTTCTCTGAACCGCCTTATAAAGCTGGAAACGCTATAATACCCCACCTGTAACGCTATATCCGATATGCTCATATCGGTATTCAGCAGCAATTCCTTGGCCTTTCTCATTCTCAGCTTGGTAACATATTCGGATATAGTATAATTGGTTTTCTTCTTAAAATACTGGCTCAAGTATGGTGGCGTCATCTGAAGATAATCCGCCAGCTTTTGGAGGCTAAAATCAGCTCTAGCATAATTTTCCCTTATATATTGTGCAATCTTCTTTAACAACTTTAATTCGTAGGCGTCTTTGCCCATGCTTATATAGTCTACTAAATCATTTGTTATCTCGGTTATTATATTCCTTATTTCCTCTAAACTAGATGTCTCATCGGTATATATTCTCTCGATATAAGGTTTTTTCAAAATAATAGAATTTTCGTCCACAGTTAATAATTGTTTAAAAACAGTAGTCACGATATCTACACAGATACTTTTTGCCCAGTACAAACTTAAATTTTCAGTACTTATGAACATCAGCAATTCTTCCATACTTTCTCTTATTTCTATAGCATTGTTATGCTGTATAGCTCTTTCTAGCTTTTCAAATAGTTTAACGGGATATTTGATTTCCTTTTCGGTTATTTGGTTCAATTCAGAAATAGTCATAACCGTCGAATCGGGAATAGTATAGTTATAATCCAGTACCCTCAAAGCCTGTCTATATGACAGATGTATATCGAATACATCCGTCACGTATTCTCCTATCCCCACGCATATTCCCTTCTCATTGTATTCATTTCTTAGATTATCCATAACGTACATAGAGTATTCTTTGAGCAAAACATTCGAATCTTTGTGGCTGCCGATTATTATTATGATCTTATTTTTTGGTGAAATCTCGCGAGCCCTGAGCACAAAAATCTGAAGCCCTTTATTCTCATAAGACGGATTTAATACCTCCTGGATATACTGTATCTTTTTATCGTACATATTTTTTGATACCCTTAATACAACGACCGCATAATATTTTTTATCCAATATCAGCCCCGATAATTTACAGCTTTCCAGAATATTATCAATTTCACGAGCCTCACCCAATATAAAGGAATACAATAAATATTGTCTGAATACATCACTATATCTCTCCGATGTTCTTTTTAACTCTCTATTTTCTCTCTTGAAATGTAAGAACGCATACTCTAAAGCCTCTATTTCATCCAATTCTTCTTTATCTTCTGCTTTGTTTGGCAATATATCGTATATATACTCTTTCAACTTTTTGATTGGTGAGTAATTCACTCTTATAAATACTGGAATAATGGAGCTGCTAATAACAAAGATTAAAACTACACCCAATAAAAAGACTGTTCTAATATTGTCAATCTTGTTCTCCAGTAGGTCCCTGGGAACAACTTGAATGAATTCCAAGTCTATATTATTGGGTTTCATGACAAATGCTGAAAATTCATCAGCTCCCACCTTAACACGGAATCTCGTTTGAGCATCAGATGCTTCCAGTTCCTTCGATATATGGGCTATTCTATCTGAATCGCTAACCTCTGAAAAAGAGAATATTATCCTTCTAGAATTAGGATCTCTAATAAATACGTAGCTGTCATCAGTCATTATAGCAGGATTCAATATTCGTCGCAGAGACGATTCTGAAATCACATAAATAACGACAGCGTAAGTGTTTTCCAAATCGTTCAAAGGAAGTTTATTTAAATACATGATATTCTTAGCTGATCCAAACGTCAAATTTGCTCTTGAAAAGTAGAACACGTCATCTTTTTTGCTCGACCGTTTAAAACCGGTAAGGTCAAAGTTGTTCTCGCTTGTTGAAACGTATATTTCAATAAAATCCTCTAAAGAATAAACATAATCTGTAGATAAGATATAATCACCATCATAGAAATAAATCAATATTTTATCGACAAAAGAGGTGACATTATATTTCTGAAGCTCATTTCTTAACGTTATAGCCTCATGCGGATGTTCATGTACATCGATCTCCCTGAAAATATCATTTAACTGAATTTGGAGCGATATTTCTTGAAGCTTCTGTATGTGCAAATCAAAATACTCTACTGTCTTTTTAAAAGAGTTAGTTAAATTTACCTCAACTTCATGTTTTAATACATTTACAAAATTATACAATACTATTACCGACATAACAATAAGAGGTATAAAGAGAGTAACGACATAAGATATTATGAAATTTCTATAGAATTTCGAGTTTACTAACCTCTTTAAAAAACCAGTACGCTCTCGAAAAGTCCGAGAGCTTTATTTTTGCATATTCCAGGACTCAGCTTTTCAGCTTCACCCCTACTTTTTATACGATTTTCACACACAAATTCCCAGCTACTATCCACCTTATTATTACCCACTTTTCCCTCTATTTCCTTATATTACAGCTTCACTTTTTAAGCTTTTTCCCCCAAAATAGTTTTATGTTCTCTAATTCTATTTCGTTTGGGGGGTTTTACATGCTAAGAAACTGGCAATCTCATTCTGATTATCAACAGCATCTTATACAACGTCTATCTGCCTATGATCAAAAAGAAAAAAGCAGGCTCCTTGAGTTCGATAAAGCTATCTCTAAGCTCTATCTACTCAACCTGGATAACCTGCTCCCAATAATAAAACCTCTTTACCCTGACTTCGGGCGCCCTGCTAAAAATCAACAGGGCATTATTCGTTCTTTAGTATTAATGCTTGAACTACAGGTATATTCTATCACAAATTGGGCTAAAAGGGTACAACATGATCAACTTCTTTTCGATATTTGTGGCTTCGATTCTGAAAAAGCTCCTGGCGTCGGCT
>Ga0224486_100342_pt1 | contig 16804 bp, 15 predicted proteins | sample TexhydDE_CT_test_FD_172013 | JGI IMG/M metagenome (GOLD analysis project Ga0224486, IMG submission 172013) | Fracking water microbial communities from deep shales in Oklahoma, United States - hydraulically fractured wells DE_CT_test ...
TATTTTCCTAAAACCAATACTACTACATATCCTATCACCGAGCCTATTGTACTGGAAAGGGAAAATGGAATGACAAACATAAAAACCGCACCGGAACTTCCCAGTATATACTTAGCTATAGGATAAGAAAGCAAAGCCCCTATAATGCCTGTACCTATAACTTCTCCTATAGAGGCAAAATAAAACTTACGTGTAAATCTATAAAGATATCCAGCAATGAACGCACCAACCATTCCTCCTGGAAATGCCAAAAGCGATCCAACGCCAAGGATGTTCCTCAATAGTCCTATAATAAAAGCTACTTCTAACGCTCCCCAAGGGCCCAAAAAAACTGCTGAAATAACATTAATAGCATGTTGAACAGGTGTAACTTTGGCAACACCTACACTAAACCATACATATTGAGAGGTAAAGGTGCCTATAGCAATAATAAGTGCCATAAAAACCATACGATGTATTTTATTCATACTTCCACCTTCTTATCTTTTTCTATTATCTCCGGCGTGAGATTATATATCTCATCAAAAAATGTCACTTTAAAACTGCCGGGCCCTTTGACATTGCTGCTTTGAGCGGCTCTTTCACCTGCTATTCCAAAAGCTACAAAAGCTTCTATTGTGGTTTCAAAATAATCTTCACATACTCCGCAGAAGCTCGCTACTACAGAGGTAAGCATACAACCTGTGCCGGTGATAGTACCCATCATAGGATGTCCATTTTTCACATAGGCAATTCTTTTTCCATCAGTAATTATGTCAGTAGCACCTGACATTGCTACTACAACGTTGTACGCGTTTGCTAAATCTTTTGCAGCTTCAGCAATATCATCTACTCCTCCTTGAGACTCTACGCCGCGTATTTTTCCACCTTTGCCCGCAAGTATTGAAATCTCTGCACTATTCCCTTTTATCACAGAAATTTTTACTTCTTCCAGTATCTTTTTTGAGCTTTGTGTCCTAAGCTTTGTAGCTCCCGCTCCTACAGGGTCTAATATAACTGGTACTTTAAATCTATTTGCAGCCTTTCCTGCCTTTATCATCGCTTCTACTTGTTCATTTGTAAGAGTGCCTATATTTAAAACTAAAGCATCTGCTGCACTTACCATTTCTTCTACTTCTTCCAAGGCATGGGCCATGACTGGCAGTGCCCCTATAGCCAGTGTTATATTAGCACAATCGTTGACAGTAACTACATTAGTGATATGGTGAACTAAAGGTTTTTTCTCCCTTAAAATTTTCAACAATTCTTTTTTCATTTCAAATCCTCCTATCATTTATCGCTTTTTTTATAACCTCCAAGAGTTTTCTTGTATTGTTTTCTATATCCCCATAAAATACAGCTGAAACTGAGGATATCCCATCTGCTCCTGACTTTAACATGACTTCATAAGCATTATCCTTCGTTATACCTCCTATTGCAACGACTGGAATAGTAACAGCCTCTTTTATTTTTTTTAACCCTTCTATTCCAATGGCTTCTGCCTCCGGCTTTGTTGGAGTCTTAAACACCGCACCTACCCCTAAATAATCCGCTCCATCCCTTTGTGCCTTTAAAGCTTCTTCCACTGTTCTCGCTGATACCCCTACTATTTTATCACGACCTATTATTTTTCTTACAATATCTGCCGGCAAATCCTCCTGTCCAACGTGAACTCCATCTGCATCTACTGCCAAAGCTATATCCACTCTGTCGTTAATAATGAGAGGGATTCTATTTCTTTTTGTCACTTCTTTAACTTTGAGAGCAATTTCATAAAATTCCCTACTTGATATATCTTTTTCTCTCAGTTGAATTACTGTTGCACCGCCTTTTATCGCTAGTTCTACTGCTTCAGCAATATCCATATTCTTTATGTAAGACCTATCCGTTATAGCATAAAGGGTTAAGTCCATATCTCACACCTTCCTTATTTCTATATTCCAAAAATGGTTAGTAGGACCTACTCCATGCCCTATGGCCAACGAATGTTTTATAGCCCCTGTAATGTATGCTTTCGCTCTTTTTATCGACTCAACTAAATCATGGCCTAAAGCAATATTGGCAGCTATAGCTGAGGAAAATGTGCAGCCTGTACCATGCGTGTTTTTAGTATCAATCCTCTCTGATGTAATTTCATAAAACTCTTTTCCATCGTAAAATACATCTAAAGCATCTCCTGTAAGATGTCCACCTTTTACCACCACTGTTTTTGCACCAAAATCTAAAATTCTTTTAGCTGCCTCTTTCATGTCATACACACTTTTGATTTCCCTTCCAATTAGCTCTCCTGCCTCCATAAGATTTGGCGTAACTACAAGGCTTAAAGGAATCAGTTCCTCTTTCAAAGCCTCCACTGCTTCCGGCTTTAATAAATAGCTTCCACTTTTTGAAATCATGACAGGGTCCAACACAATATTTTTTACATTGTAATCTTTTAACCCTTTTGCAATCATTTTAATTATGCTTTCATTAGATACCATACCTATCTTCACTGCATCTGGATATAAATCCTCAAAAATTGCCTTCATCTGCAAATACACCATATCGGGGCTTATATCCTCAATTCCCAAAACCCCCATGGTATTTTGCGCTGTTATTGAAGTAATGACACTCATGCCGTATACTCCATGGGCTGAAAAAGTCTTTAAATCTGCCTGTATACCTGCTCCTCCCCCAGAATCAGAACCGGCAATAGTAAGGGCTAATTTCATAAAAACACCTCCAAATAATAAAATAAGCCCACCTGTGAGGTGAGCATTTTTACAAATGTTTTAAAAAGCATGCTTCCCTACACAGGCATTACCCTGACAGGTTCAAAGGGTCGGGAACGAATCCCCTCTCAGCCACTTTTTGGCTCCCCTAGCACTTGTCATATTTAGTTTTGCCTAAATTGTTTAAGTTAATTATACCATAAACGCAAAAGAATTCAATAATTATTTTGAAAATGGTGTCAATATTCAATGAGTTAAGTTATAAATTCCCCTTTTTCTGATAAAATTTAAGTGTTAACAAAAAACCCTAAAATTACTGCCCTTAGCTCATTTTTGCAAGCTAAGGGCTCTCCTCAATTTCTCAGTCTTCATTTCTTATTTATCAAAAAGATATCCTATTTGAACTTGTTGTGCTATTGTTTGTCCTTCGCTGTCTGCAAAGATTAAAATTTCTTTGCCTTCAACATGGTTAAAATAATAACTATACTGTTCTTGTTCATTGCCTATTGTCTATCTGCTTGCTGTGAAATTTTTAAATTAAATTTTAGAAAGATTCTTCATAAATCTTGGCAATAACAGCTTCAGTTGCTTCCACTGGTGCATTAGAAAGCAATCCGTCCAGAGAAGGCGTAGTTTTAGCAAGCCTTACCAGAGTCGGAATATCCTCTTTTGTGAATCCAAAGTCCGAAAGTTTTTGGGTGCATCCTACCTTAAAGAGCCATTCTTCAACCTTTTTAGCTACATATTCTGCTTCAGCAGGCAGACCTTTTAGCCCAGGCACTATAGGACTATATACTTCAGCCAGAACTTCTGCAACAGATGGATAAATAGCCTTTACCACCGCAGGCAGTATAGCACCAAGTCCAAGACCATGAGCTATCTCGGGTTTTACTGCACTCAGAGGATGCTCTAGCGCATGGGTAAGGTGCAAAAGGCCATTGTCAAAAGAAATACCAGCTAAAGCAGAAGCGTAAAGCAAATAGTATCTGGCCACAAGGTTTTCAGGGTCATTTACAGCAGCGGGTAGGTAACGAACTATCAGCCTCACTGTTTCTTTTGCCATTAGGACGCTGTAAGGTGACGCTACAAGAGTGGTAGCAGCTTCGGTAACGTGGTTTAAAGCATCTATAGTAACCGCTATTGTCTGTTTTTTGTCAAGCTTTGTCATAAGGGAAGGGTCATCTATGGCATACATAGGATACAGGCAATCATAAGCAATTGCAGGCTTATAATTTTTTTCTGGGATGGTAGCCACCGCAAATCTGTCTACTTCGGTACCAGTACCATGAGTAAGGTTTATAGCTATAATAGGAGCAGCTTTTTCAGGTATGAATTTCTGTTCATAAAGTTCTCTTGCATTTTTATCAGTGTATTCCAGCAGTACAGCCACACTTTTCGCGGTATCTATAGGGCTGCCACCGCCAATGCCGATAACAGCTTTTGCCCCAGTTTCCCGGCCGATTTTGGCCGCCTCATCGATCATGTCAACAGTAGGATTGGGCCCAACCTTGTCATAAAGTGAATATTTGAATCCGAGTGTCTCAAGAGCCGGTTTTACCACATCCCAGGCCCCACTGGCTTTATAGGAACCTTTACCGGTTACAAGAATGACATTGTTGATACCTTTGTTTTTAAGAACTTCTAGAATATCTTTTATCTTTTTTATACTACCTATTCCAAAATAAGTCGTGTTTTTGCAGCGAAGTTCAAAAACCTTATTTGGATTTATTTTTGTTTCCCACACTTTAATTACCTCCTATTGTTTAAATTTATAACAATCTCTGTATACAATTATAGCACTATCTTAGAAAATGGTCAACCCCAAGTTATAATATCTATTCTTATCTATTACCTTTATTGCCCCATTTATAAATCCTTATAGTATAGTAAGTAACTATATTTACTTATTCTTTCTTTAAAGAAGTATGAAAGGATTCTATACATGCATTATCATAAGGACATCCTTTACTGCTAAATGAATGTTAATTAATCGGCGTATACTAATAATATTAAAAGTCAGGGGCTTGAAATTATCAAGCTTCCCTGACTTTTAACATATTTTGTCTCACGTTTGCTAGTCTACAATTACAGTAGCTGTACCAGTGGATTTATGTCAATATGGTAGACACAAAAACTCGAAATTTTTATGCAGATTTTTTAATCAAATCCTCAAATTGTTGCGGAGTCATATACCCTATACTGCTATGTAGTCTTTCTCTATTATACCAAGCTTCAACTCTACTATAGTGTTTTTGAACTCTTCACTATATTTTCTTTGACCTCTTGGCATTTTGTGACACTTTCTCTCTTTATATTTTTATTTTAACCTGTTCGAGTTAAAGTGTCTACAATAATATAATAACACCATATCACAACATTAAAGTAATGTGAATGGATATATTGACGATAACAAATATATTTTAAAAACATCTTTTCTTTTAGAGCATTAAATGTTAAACTCATATCGTAAAGGTTTCTCCTTCTATCAATGTTTTTAGCTTTAACAACTAATATTAGAGAAATACGGTACTTTCACGCATATTTTAAAAAATTACTCATTTTTATTTAGCCACAAAAAACTTTGCTATCTTTTTAATAATTTTATTTGCCAATTTGAAGTTTAAATTTATTGAGGTAGGTGAACTTTTTGTTAGAACTAATAAAAAAAGCTGAAGAAACACACACTCTCTCAAAGAATGAAATAGTTGAGCTTTTAAAGGACGATCAATATAACGATGAATTATTTAAAGCCGCGGATAGAGTAAGAAAAAAATATGTGGGAGATGAAGTGCATTTAAGAGGACTTATTGAATTTTCTAATATATGTAAGCAAAATTGCTTATATTGTGGTCTAAGAAGAGATAACAAAAATATAAAACGTTATAGATTAAAGCCAGAACAGATAATTAATTTTGCCAAAAATGCCCGCAATTTAGGATATAGAACTGTAGTATTGCAGTCTGGCGAAGATGATTTTTTCAATGTTGAAAGGATGACTAAAATCATAAAATCCATAAAACAACTCGATATTGCAATAACTCTAAGTATAGGCGAAAAAACAAGAGAAGAATATAAGGCATATAAAGAAGCTGGAGCAGATAGATATTTGTTAAGAATAGAAACAACGGATAAAGAACTTTATGAAAAACTCGATCCTAATATGAGTCATGAAAATAGAAAAAGGTGTCTTAAAGATTTAAAAGAATTAGGTTATGAAGTTGGAACGGGATGCCTCATAGGACTTCCTGGACAAACTATAGAATCCATTGCAGATGACATTCTATTTTTTAAAGAAATTGATGCTGATATGATAGGGGTTGGTCCATTTATCCCGAATCCCGATACCCCATTAAAAAATGAAAAGGGAGGTACATTTGAACTCAGTTTAAAAGTTATGGCCATAACAAGGCTTTTGATGCCTGATATTAATATTCCGGCAACTACAGCAATGGAAACCCTCAATATTAATGGAAGATTGATAGCACTTCGCAGTGGAGCAAATGTTGTAATGCCAAATGTTACAGAAGGGGAATACAGAAAATTGTACGCATTATATCCAGGCAAAATCTGTATAAATGACACTCCCACCCATTGCTTTAGCTGTATTACTGGTAAAATAAATAGCATAGGAAGACCAATTGCAAAAGATTATGGTTATAGGAAAAAGGTTATATCAAAAAAGTAAGGGACGGGGTTTTCCCCGTCTTTTATGCATACATATTTCCATAGGGTCTTTTGCCTATCGGATGCAATTTGACAAAAGAATGATTCATAATCTTTTGAAAATCATAATCAAAATATTGACAAAAATTTTCAACATACTTTTGGATAAACGCGTAATCTTTGTCATCTATCTTTTCTTTAATAACTTCTTTTCCAAGTTTATAGTCTTCTACATCTCCTCTCAAATATATAACTCCTCCATGCATACCTGTACCACAATATTCTCCAACTATATTTTCATCATTTTTCAAGTTCAGTACAATCATGCATCCACCTGCCATATATTCACCAAAGAAGTCTCCCGCACTTCCTCCAATAACTATTACAGGAACTTTATCTTTGTATTCTTTCATGTGTATGCCAACTCTATAGCCAACACTATCTTTTATATAGATAGTTCCACCCCTCATCCCGTAACCAACGACATCACCTGCATGTCCATGTATAATAATATTCCCATCGTTCATTGTATTTCCTATTGCATCCTGTCCATTGCCAAAAACTTCTATTGTAAGTCCATCCATAAAGGCTGCCATGTCATTCCCAGGCGTACCTTCGATATTTATTTTTGTAGTCCCAGATAGATTATCTCCTATATATCGTTGACCATTAACATTTTTCAAATTAATTATATCTTCACCTGAACGAACTAACTCTTTAATTATTTCATTAAGGTCTCTATAATAAATTCCTGACGCATTTATGGTTTTCATTATACCACCTCCAGGTCAAGCATTTTTGCCTTTCTTAATTTTTTTGGCAAATATATAAATCCAAAATCATCATTTAAAAGATATTTCTTAAATGGAGTTATATCCGTTTCATTTTTTATAAACCCAGTAAATAATCCAGCCCTATCAATATCATTAATTAATATAAATCCTACTAACCTATTTTCTTTTACCACAAATTTTTTATAATACTTTCTGTTATGATCAATTTTAGAGATAATCTCAAATTCCTCCTGCTGTGGATTTGTTATACCAGCTGTTATCATATTTGTATTTTTATAACCTATTGAGTTCATAGGGAAAATCCCTTTAAAACTTTTATTTATACCAATCATGTTGTACCCTGCAATTTCCCCTTGCATGTATGCATTTGGCCATATTGGCACAACCCTATTTGACTCAACAAGCATATCATAACCTTCGGCTACATCTCCTGCTGCATACACATCTTCAACGCTTGTTTTCATAGTATTATCTACTAAAATACCACGGTTTATAGAAATTGATGTGTTTCTTACAACATCAACGTTTGGCACAACACCTATCGCGATAATAAGATTGTCAGCTTCTAATTCCTTCCCATTTTTAAGCAAAACTCCCTTAACATATTCGTCTCCTATAATTTTATCCACTGTTGTTCCCGTAATTATTTTTATACCGTCATTTTGAAGACTTTGAGATACCAAGGATGCTCCTTCTGCATCAAGAATTGTACTTAAAATCCTATCTGCAAGTTCAACTATTGTTACATCTACCCCTAAATGGTGAAGGCCTTCTGCTGCTTTGAAACCGATGAGACCACCACCTACAATTACAGCTTTTGAACCCGGCTTGGCAGCTTCCTTTAATTTTTTAGCGTCGTCCATTTTAATAAAAGTATGAACATTTTTTTTGTTCAAACCTTCTACTGGAGGTATTATAGGTTTCCCGCCCGTTGCAATGAGAAGTTTGTCAAAACTTATGCTATCCCCGTTTTCAAGATGCACTTCTTTTTTTCTTTCATCAATAGAAATAGCCTTAATACCAAATACAGTTTCTACTTTATTTTTGCGGTAAAAATCTTTCTCTCTATATATCATTTTCTCTTCAGACACTAAATTTCCAAGATAATAAGATATAAGGGGTCTTGAATACACGTGATATGTTTCATCTGAAATAACAACTATTTCAGAACTTGTATCATATTTTCTTATTGCCTCTACTGCACCTACCATCGCAACAGAATTACCAATTATTACTATCCTCATACAGAAATGCCTCCTTCACTGTAAACAAGTGCTTCATTAGGGCAATTCTTGACACAAGCCGGTTCTCCTGCTTCAGCACATAAGTCACATTTTGATGCAACCTTATTATTTACATCTCTTATGATTGCACCAAACTCACACACAAGCACGCAAGTCCAGCATCCAACACATTTATCTGTGTCACAAGTTACAACACCTGTTAATGGATCTTTTCGCATCGCTCCTGTTATGCATGATTTAACGCATGGCGCATCATCGCAATGTCTACACTGAAGCGAAAAAGATACAGGTCTATTTTCCTCTATAACAATTCGTGGTGTCGGCCTTTGGGGTTCCAACTTATATGCTTTTAAAACATCTTTATACTTTGAATGAGATGTAATACAGTATACTTCACATAATCTACATCCCACGCACACTTCTTCTTTTACATAAACCTTTTTCACAAAAATACCTCCTATTCGCCGGCAGCAAGAATGCCAAGTATATCAAGTTCCTTTTGCGTCATTCCTATGCCACGAAGCATTAACCTATTGCCTTTAAGACTTTCAATATCATTTATACCCATTCCACCAAGCATTTCTTTTATTTCATGACTCCATGCTTGAACAAGGTTAACAAGACGTTTATATCCGATTTCTGGGTTTAATCTTTTAACAAGGTTAGGATCTTGTGTAGCAATTCCCCAATTGCACTTTCCAGTATGGCATTTTTGGCACATATGACATCCCAAAGCAATCAAAGCAGCTGTTGCAATGTAAACGGCATCTGCGCCAAGAGCTATTGCTTTGACTATGTCTGCACTGTTTCTAATACTACCAGCTGCAACTAAAGATATTGTATGTCTTATACCTTCAGAACGGAGTCTTGCATCTACAGCAGCTATTGCAAATTCAATTGGAATTCCTACGTTATCCCTTATTCTCTTTGGAGCAGCCCCTGTACCGCCTCTAAATCCGTCTATTGCTATATAATCTGCTCCAGCTCTTGCTATTCCCGAAGCTATTGCCGCCACATTATTGACTGCTGCAATTTTAACACCAACAGGTTTTTGATAATCGGTAGCTTCCTTCAATGAATATATTAATTGCGCAAGGTCTTCAATTGAATAGATATCGTGATGCGGTGCAGGAGATATAGCATCACTTCCAGGTGGTATCATCCTTGTTGCCGAGATGTCCTCACTCACCTTTTCACCGGGTAGATGACCACCTATCCCAGGCTTTGCACCCTGACCAATTTTTATTTCAATAGCCGCCGCAGTATTAAGGTATTCTCTATCAACACCAAAACGTCCTGATGCTACCTGTACAATTGTGTTTTTGCCATATTTCCGGAAGTCCTTATGAAGCCCCCCTTCACCAGTATTATAAAGTATCCCAAGCTCTTCAGCAGCTCTTGCCAAAGCTGCGTGAGCATTGTAACTTATTGAACCATAAGACATTGCTGAAAACATTATTGGTGTCTCAAGTTTGAGTTGTGGAGGCATTTTTGTTTTAACATTAAGGTTTTCGTCTATTTCTATCTTGTCAGGCTTCCTACCTATATATACCCTTAATTCCATAGGTTCTCTTAGTGGGTCTATAGAGGGGTTTGTAACTTGGCTTGCATTTATAACCATTTTATCCCAATATACAGGATAAGGCCTATCATTTCCCATGGATGACAGAAGAACTCCACCTGTTTCTGCCTGTCTGTATATATCTCTTATAGCATCGTAAGTCCAATTGGCATGTTCTTTAAATGTTTGAGGATGTTTAATAATTGTAAGAGCTTGTGTTGGACACAATACGACACATCTTTGACAATTTACGCAATTCATATCATTTGAAATCATTTTATCTAGATGTTCATCATAACTGTGAACTTCAAATGAACACTGTCTCATACAAACCTTACAGTTAATGCATTTATCGTAATCTCTGAGTACTTTAAATTCTGGAGTAAGGTAGCTTAAACTCATGCAGTAACCTCCTTTGTAGAATACATTTCTTTTTCGTTGTCACGTATGAGCTCAGCTATAACAGGTTCTCCACCTCTAGGAATCCATACGCTTTCAGGATTTTTGCATACTTGCCTTATTGCTGACTCTTCGCTGGCTACATATATCATATCGCCCTTTTTTGCAGCAGTAAGTGGCCTTAGTTTAATCCTATCGTTTATTGCCACAAAGCCATCTTCATATGCTATTATCATTGAAAATGGACCATTTAGGAGTGCTCTCCCATAAATTATTTTCAGGTTAGTGTATAAAATTTTTTCTTTTGGTGACATCCTTTCAACCTGCTTCCACAAAGGCGATGCAACTACTTTGCATGCAAGTTCTATTGGTAAACCATGTCTTCTTAATAGAAGATCGAAAATGTATGCCGCAACTTCTGTATCAGTTTGCAAGGTGCAAATATATCCAAACTCTTCTAAATATTTACGATTAGTATCGTACGAAGAAAGCTCGCCATTGTGAACAACAGAGATATTTAACAGATTAAAAGGATGTGCACCACCCCACCATCCTGGTGTATTCGTTGGAAATCTACCGTGAGCCAACCACATATATCCTTTGTAAGATTCCAATTTATAAAAATTTGCAACATCTTCTGGGTAACCTACTGCTTTAAATACTCCCATATTTTTCCCGCTAGAAAAAACATATGCGCCTGGTATGTTACTGTTTATATTAAATACAAATTTAATTGTAAATTCATTTTCATCCAGTTCTGATAATTTCAATTTCTCTGGCCTTGGTATAGCAAAATATCTGTAAATTAATGGTGCATTTTTAATATGTGCCGTTTTTCGTGTGGGTATTTTTTCTTCTAAAGCCACTATATAATTTGCTTTTAAAATATTCTCTGTTTCCTGTTTAGCTATCAAATCATCATAAAACACATGAAATGCAAAATAATCTTTAAAATCAGGATAAATGCCATATGCAGCAAAACCACCTCCAAGACCATTTGATCTATCATGCATTGTCGCGATGGAATCTGTTATAGATTGCCCCGAAAATAGACGACCAGTGCGATCAATTATGCCACTTATAGCACATCCCGAAGGTATTCTTACATAACCTTCCTTCAACATTTTATAACCCCCTTAAAAAATTTTTATATGCAATATTTTTTTTGAAAGTTGCATCAAGCGAAAATGTTTACTGTTTAAAATTGTCCTCAAATTGTGGTAAAATGCTTATCAATCCTAAATTACAAGTGTTATGTTTAATTTTAATATATTTTATTAATTTTGCAATACGTTAATATGAAAAATTCATAAATTATTTTTAGGTTAATTCTTCAATTAAATGTAGTGGGCAAAAAAAAAACAGTTAGATACTTTAACATCATAGGTAACTTATATGTAGAATGACAACACCCCCACTTTCTACGCATAAAAAGTGGGGGTGCTTTTTTATATCTGCAATGCTCTTTCTATTGTTCTCGTTCTTCTCCCTAAACATCCAAAAGTCGGCAAAAATTCGCCCAAAAACGGGAAAAAACTTCCTGATTCTTTTCCCACAGCCTTTTTGTCTCCTCTTTAAGTTGAGCCACTGCTCCTGGTCCAGCAAAGTCTATAAGTTCTTCTTGATAAATCTCAGTCCAATAACTAACGATTATAGGTGTAACTTCTGGGTGAAATTGTAAAGCCCAGGCACAATCCTGATAAGCAAAAGCCTGGTTAGTACAAGTATCACCTTCTGCAAGGAGAACAGCCCCTTCAGGCAGTTCAAAAGTATCTCCATGCCATTGAAAAGCCCAAAACTCTTCTGGCAAATCCCGGAAAAGAAAGGCCTTTTCCCCTGCTTCTGTCAAATGTATTTTATACCACCCAACTTCTTTTACCGGGTTAGGTTTGACTGTTGCTCCTAACGCCCTGGCAATAAGCTGTCCTCCTAAACATATTCCTAATACTGGTATTCGTCTTTCTATCGCATCGCGTATAAGTTCCTCTACTTGATAAAGATATGGGTACTTTTGTTCTTCGTATGCTCCCATTGGACCTCCCAATATTATCACAGCCTTATAGTCAGCCACCGTTTTAGGTAAAATAGCTCCGGGTTGATTCATTATGCGAATATCTAACTTCCATCCTTTCTTCGAAAAAATTTCAGCTATAAGGCCTGGTCCTTCCTGACTTACATGTTGGATAATTAAAACTTGCATTATCTCCTCTCCTTTGTTAAACAATAGGGTCAAGATTTTTACAAAGCTCAGAAATTGTAGATTTTGAAAATTCAGTATCACAGAGTTCATAAGTGATTTCTTCAGCTTTTCGTGTAGATACTTCGTTAACCACCATCTTCATTAATGCCAATAAAAGAGCCTGTTTCTTTTAGACATTTTTAGAGGGGTGCAAGAGGCAAGACAGACTATCTTTCATTTGTGTGGTGTTTTGGATGCCTGCTATTGCCTAATTGTAAGTATGGCTCCCCCAAACTTTAAATTGCGCTTTCACCTTTTTCGCCAGTTCTGATTCTGACAGCATCTTCAACATTGTATATAAATATCTTACCATCGCCTATTTTACCTAAGCGGGCAACTTTGATGATTGTATCCACAATCCTATCAACCTCTGAGTCTTTTATAATTAACTCAATTTTTATCTTTGGCAAGAGGTTTATATTAATTTCAACACCTCTGTAATATTCTGTCTTTCCCTTTTGAAGACCGCAGCCCATTACTTGTGAGACTGTCATGCCCTTTATCCCAAGTTGATTTAAAGCATCCTTTACCTCTTCAAGCTTTTCAGGTCTGATAATACACTCAATCTTTTTCATTGACCTTCACCCTTTTCAAATAAAATTTATCACAAAACCACCAAACTTAGTTTACTGCCTCAGACTTCGTTACAAAGTCACCATAAGCTGTCGCACCATGTTCTGTAACATCCAGACCTTCTACCTCTTCCTCTTCGGAAACTCGCAAACCGACTGTGAGTTTGATTATCGCAAAGAGAATAAACGCTGTCACAGTAGTCCATACAAATGTTGAAGCAACCCCGGCAAGTTGGACTAAAAATTGCTTTATCCCACCACCATAGAACAGTCCTCCTTCTGTTGCAAAAAGCCCAACCATCAATGTCCCAAACGCACCGCAAACACCATGTACAGAGATTGCACCAACAGGATCGTCTATCTTGAGCTTTTTATCAATAAACTCAACAGAAACAACTACTAAAATTCCTGCCAGTCCCCCTATTATTGCAGCACCCCATGTGCTCACCGACGCACACCCTGCTGTAATTGCAACAAGCCCAGCCAAAGCTCCGTTTAGTGTCATGCTAACATCAGGCTTTTTGTACTTTAGCCATGTGTATATCATTGCTAAGTTTGCTCCCATCGCAGCTGCCAAGTTGGTATTGACAGCAATATCGCCAATTTTGCCATTCATACCTGATAGTGTTGAGCCTGGGTTGAATCCAAACCAACCAAACCACAATATAAATGTACCCAGCGCTGCCAAGGTTATGCTATGTCCTGGAATCGCGTTGACCTTACCGTCTTTGGTATATTTTCCTATTCTTGGCCCAAGCATTGCTGCACCAATCAGCGCCGCCCAGCCACCTACTGAGTGAACAACAGTGGAGCCTGCAAAGTCGATAAATCCTAATTTGCTCAGCCATCCATCCCCCATGCCCAATGGCCAACAACTGGATATATGATAAGTGAAATTACAGCACTGTAAATACAGTATGCTATAAATTTTGTTCTTTCAGCCATAGCACCAGATACAATTGTTGCGGCTGTTGCTGCAAATACTGTCTGGAAAATTAAAAAGGACATCAAAGGAATTGAAAGCTCTAAATGTTCAAATGAATCACTGAAGAAAAACCCTGATGTGCCAATAAAGCCACTTGCATCTTTTCCGAACATTATTGCAAATCCTATTAACCAGAACACAACCGAACCAATTGCAAAGTCCATTAGGTTTTTCATAACAATGTTGCTTGCATTCTTTGCTCTTGTAAAGCCAGCTTCAACCATTGCAAAACCTGCTTGCATGAAGAATACCAGGAAAGCTGTTACAAGTACCCAAACATTGTCAATAGCTGTTGCAACTTTTTCTGGTGTAATTTGGTCTGCTGCTTTTGCAGTACAGATTCCACCTGTTATTACAAAAATGAGAATCATAAAGCTTAAAAATACTTTCTTTACCTTATTCATTTTTAAAAACCTCCTCATAATTGAATTAAATTTTAAGAAAACTTATAAATCATTAAGTACACCTACTTGCACCCCTCTTTTCAAATTTGAATTGTTTTGATGTGATAAAACGATCTACATGTTTTAAAAAGGTTTTTTAGGAGGTAATATTTGTTATAGCTTGATGGAAATTTAAATTAAGGGTTAATGATTAAAAAAGGCAAAGACAGCCTTTTTCTAAAGGCGCCTTTGCCTTTTTTTATCTGCTTGTTACTTTAATTATAATTGCTTTTCTTTGCTTTGTCATTTGTACTTTAAAATATTAATAGTCACTGTAAAAAGTTAAATGTTAAATAACATGTCGGCATATGTTGGTAGTGGCCACAATTCTGCATCTACGATGGTTTCCAGTTTATCGCCAATTTCTCTTAAAATACCCATTTTTGTAAATATTACATCTCTGTAATAACAAGCCTTGCTATAAGAATCACTATTCATATTTGAAGCTTCATTAACTGCATTTTCAAGTTCAGAGATGTTTTTCTTAAATTCACTCATTAGCGAAGAAACTTCTTCTAACAATTTGGTTTGTGCACTTATATCAACATTTAGACCTGTTGCTCTTACAGAATTTATTGATTCTGCGATTTTTGTGGCAAAATTTATTACAGCTGGGAGTATTTGCCGTTTTGCTATATCCAACATTGTCAGAGCTTCAATATTAATTGTTTTTATATAATTTTCAAGAGAAATCTCATATCGCGATTCAAGCTCAACTTTGCTTAAAACACCATGTTTTTCCATGAGTTTGACATTCTTCTCTTTGATTAAAGCAGGAATAGCTTCAACTGTTGATCGAATATTTGGAAGTCCTCTTTTTTCTGCCTCTTTTACCCATTCTTCTGAATAACCATTCCCATTAAATATAATTCTTTTGTGCTTCTTTACAATTTCCTTAAGCAACAGTTGCACTTCTTCATCAAAATTTGTGGCCTTTTCCAATCTATCCGCAATCTGGGATAGACTTTCAGCAACAATGGTGTTTAATATAAAATTAGCAGTTGCAATTGATGAAGAAGAACCAACCATTCTAAATTCAAATTTATTTCCTGTAAATGCGAATGGAGATGTTCTGTTTCTATCTGTAGAATCCTTTGGTAGTGCAGGAAGAGTTGATACACCTACTTTTAGTACTCCTCCTTGTTTTGAAGTTGTTGCACCACCATTTTCGATTTGTTCAAGAATATCCGTAAGCTGTTCGCCAAGGAAGACTGATACAATTGCGGGCGGTGCTTCATTAGCGCCGAGACGATGGTCATTTCCTGGTGTTGCAGCGGCTACTCTGACCAAGTCAGCGTATTCATCGATAGCTTTAATTACGGCACATAGGAATACTAAAAATTGTGCATTTTCGTGGGGTGTATGTCCCGGATCTAAGAGATTTTGACCATCGTCAGTGCTCATTGACCAGTTAATGTGTTTACCGGAACCATTGACTCCTGCAAAAGGTTTTTCGTGCAAAAGGCATACAAGTCCATGTCTTAAAGCAATTTTTTTCATTAGCTCCATTGTTAATTGATTATGATCTGATGCAATATTAGCTGTATTGTATACTGTAGCGAGTTCATGCTGAGCAGGAGCAACTTCATTATGCTTAGTTTTAGCAGGAATTCCTAATTTCCACAATTCTTCGTCTAAATCTTTCATAAATGCTGATATTCTTTCTTTGATAGAAGCAAAATAATGATCTTCCATTTCTTGACCTTTTGGTGATTTAGCACCAAATAGAGTTCTTCCTGTAAGTATAAGATCTTTACGCTTATCATACATCTTTTTGTCAATTAAGAAATATTCCTGTTCAGGTCCTACGGTTGTAATAACCTTTTTTGCTGTAGTATTACCAAATAATCTTAATACTCGAAGAGCTTGTTTTGATAAAGCTTCCATAGAACGCAGTAAAGGTATTTTTAAATCTAGCGCTTCGCCTGTATATGAGCAGAAAACGGTGGGGATATATAGCGTATTATCTTTTATAAAAGCGGGCGATGTACAATCCCATGCTGTATATCCTCTTGCTTCAAAGGTAGCCCTTAAACCACCTGATGGAAATGAAGAAGCATCAGGTTCGCCTTTAATTAATTCTTTTCCTGAAAATTCAGTTATTACCCTACCATCTTGAGTAGGAGAAATGAAAGAATCCCGCTTTTCAGCAGTAATTCCAGTCAATGGCTGGAACCAATGCGTAAAATGAGTTGCTCCTTTCTCAATTGCCCA
>Ga0224486_100344_pt1 | contig 16628 bp, 18 predicted proteins | sample TexhydDE_CT_test_FD_172013 | JGI IMG/M metagenome (GOLD analysis project Ga0224486, IMG submission 172013) | Fracking water microbial communities from deep shales in Oklahoma, United States - hydraulically fractured wells DE_CT_test ...
TTCACGTAGTATTTACATTATAGCAGAGGAGGTGGTGTGAAGGGAAGAGAAATTTCTAAAATTTAATAAAAAGCTGAGGATGAACCTTAGCCGGTCTTTTTGGCGTAAAAGAGAGAGAAATATACTGTAAATATTTAACATAGAAAATTAAGGTAAAATGTTATTATATGGTATTGTTAAAAAATTTACTCCTCATGGCTGATTATGCCTCTTGATTTTTTGGGTTTTACGAGGTATACTATTAAAGCGCTAGGAGTGATATATTCGACGCGGAGAGATGGCTGAGTGGTCGAAGGCGCACGACTGGAAATCGTGTGTACCCCCAAAAAGGGGTACCGAGGGTTCGAATCCCTCTCTCTCCGCCAGGCAAAAAGGCTTCCAGATAACCCTGGAAGCCTTATATTTTAAGCAAGCTACCCTCTTACTGGAGTGGCGGAAAACAAGCTGTGCAACTTAAACAGCATACAAACGATATGACCAAGCCGGATGGTTGAAATAGCGGGAATCAATCTGTACAACCCATTCACATAGCTGGGCAGTGGGAAGTATAAGGCCTCCTCATTCCAGATTAAAATAGTTAAAAACAGACAGGGAGGAATAAATATGAGTTTCACCTTCGCAGTAATAACCTGTTCAGATAAATGTTCACAGGGATTGCGAGAGGACTTAAGCGGTAAACAACTAATTGACACACTTCAAGCTCAAGGTTTTTTAAAGGTGTACTACAAAATAGTGCCCGATGAAAAACAGCAAATAAAAGAGGCTATAATTGAAGCAGCCAGAGCGGGAGCAAACCTTATTCTGACAACCGGCGGTACAGGGTTTTACCAGAGGGACGTAACTCCCGAAGCAACCCTTGAGCTGATTGAAAAGCAAACCCCAGGAATTTCAGAACTTATAAGACACGAAACCGGCAAGATAACAAAAAGGAGCTATCTTTCCCGCGGCATTTCGGGTATCTATAAAAACAGCCTTATAATCAACCTTCCCGGCTCACCGAAAGCTGCAGTGGAATGTATCCAAGCAGTCCTTCCCATACTGGATCATGGGCTGAACATCCTTCTCGAGAATGAAAGGGAATGCGGCCGCAACAGCAATTCATAGACGGCATTCCTCAATTGATATTACTTGCAGAAAATTCACATAAACACAAATACGTACTTTTAAAAGCAATGCTCAATCCATAATCTCTATATAATCTCCCACCTTTATTTTTCCACCTTGCAGTACCCTGGCAAACAGGCCTTCTCTGGGCATTATACAAACCCCCACCGTCCTAGCTATCTCGCACCCATCCCCATGGCATTTTTTCCCTATTTGGCTTATTTCAAGTATCACACTTTCACCAACTTTGAGCCTTGTGCCAATATCAATTCTGCTCAAATCGAGCCCCTCCGTTGTAATGTTCTCGGCAAACTTGCCAAAACAAAGACCCTTTAGCCCGTATTTCTCCATCTTCCTTATGCTGGAAACATCAAGCAGGCTAACCTGCCTGTGTCCCGCTCCCGCATGGGCATCGCCCTCTATCCCAAAATCCTGTATCAACACACCTTCGTCTACAGGCTGTTTGGGAGTACCCTTTTGCCTGCTTATGTTAATCGAAACGACCCTGCCCAGCCCCTTATCGCTTTTGCCAAATGCGCCGTCAAATGACCAATCGCCCGACTTTCCACCCTTTTTCTCGATCACCTTGACATCGGTTATTACCATGTTTTTTTCTATTGCCTTGCACATATCGTATATCGTCTCCAAGAATATCAAAACAGCAGTAAGGGCTTCCATTTCGGCCCCGGTCTGAGCGCTGGTCCTCACCTCGGATGTGGCTTCTATATAGCCCTCCTCCTGGTTTACAGAATACGAAATATCGATGTATGACAAAAATATATTATGGCAAAGAGGAATAAGCTCCGACGTCTTCTTGGCAGCCATTATCCCGGCAAGCTTTGCAGTGGTAAATATATCTCCTTTTGGCATGCCAGAATTCTGTATTGCAGCCATAACCCTGTCACCCACATAGATCCTCCCGCTTGCTTTGGCAACCCTATGCGTTACATCCTTTTGAGACACATCGACCATCTGAGGCAAACCTTCACCGTTTAGATGGGAAAAATCCATTGTTTTTCAACCTCCTATCTTAAACATCATTGCGTTTGTGGTTGCGCTCCTTGTAAATTTCTTTTTCATAACGAACTGCTTTATCCTCTCGGCCAAAACATCCTCTGAGCTGAGGTGTTCTTTAAGGTCAAGCCCATCTTCATCAAAAAGGCAGTTATAAAGAATACCTTTTGATGAGACCCTCACCTTATTGCACCGGCTGCAAAAATGATCCGATATCGCATTTATAAAACCTACAACGCTGTCAAAATCTTTGATGTAATAGTATTTTGCAACAGATTTTTCACGGTCATCAATTCTTTGAAAATCTTTAAACTTTTTTAAGACGTCGTGCGTGCTTACAAACTCCTTCTCAAAAATGCGGTTTGCCACTCCAATCGGCATGAGCTCAATAAACCTTACAACAACGTTATTGCTTTTGGCAAATAAAATTAAATCCTCCACCTCATCGAAATTTACCGTTTTCAATAAAACCGCATTGAGCTTTACCCTCTTAACCCTCGACAATGTTTGAATGGCATTTACCACCACATCAAGCCCGTCCACACCGGTTAATTCACGGTATTTTTGTCTGTCCAGCGTATCAAGAGAAATATTGACACCGCTCAGCCTGCTTTCAATAATCCTCTGAATACAGTCATCATGCAAAAAGCCGTTGGTGGTAACGTTTATATTCTGTATCCCCAAATCATACGCAAAGTCTATTATGTCAAATACATCATTCCTCAAAAAAGGTTCACCGCCGGTAAGCCTGAGCTTCTTTATGCCCAGCTTCTTAAAAGCGGAAATTATCCTGAACACGTCTTGCTTTGTAAGCTCCCCGGCATCAGTATCACAAGCGCATACATCCCTTGTCCTGCAGTACCTGCAGAAAAAATTGCACCTCTCGGTTATTGAAAGCCTCAAATATTCAATTTCTCTAAAGAATCCGTCTCGCATCTTACCTCTCACCTTTTTAAATCAATTTAACCTCGACAAGGCTTCCCTCTTCCAATAGATCCCCATTAACGGGAATCACTATATATCCGTCTGCCCTTTTTAAGCTCGATATCACGCTTGCACCCCTTTTAAGGACCCTGGCCAAATTTCTGCCCTGGTCATTTTCTATACTCACCCTGATGTACTCCTCAGCTCCCATATCCGAAAAAAGCCTTCTCTCAAGCACAGATAAAAGCGTTTTTTGCTTTAGATTTAAACCATAAGCATTGAAGAATGCCTTCAAAAACAACTCCTTTACTGCAAAAAACATCGAAACGGGATATCCCGGAAGCCCCATGACGAGCTTTTTGTTTACCCTGCCTATGATGGTGGGTTTGCCGGGTTTTATTGCCACACCGTGCACAATGACCTCTCCAAGCCTTGAAACAGCCTCGGCAGTTAAGTCCATATCTCCCTTTGAGGATCCGCCATTTATAAATAATATGTCATATTTTTCTAAAAGGGTTTCTATCCTGCCTGTAAGTTCCGCTATATCATTGGGTGCAGGCTCAAAAATGCTTATATCAAACCCGTATTTTTTTAGTAGATTGCTAAACAGCACCGAGTTAAATTCTACAAGCTGGTTTTCCCTTTCAATCACGTCCACAAGCTCATCGCCGGTGGGCAGAAAGGCCACCTTGGGCATTTTAAACACCTCGACTTCCCTGTACCCCCCTGCCTTCAAATACACCTGCTCAAACTCGGTAAGCAGCTCTCCCTTTTTCACTATCACCTGGCCTCTCTGTACGTCCTCGCCTTTCAATCGAACGTTCTGGCGCGGATAATAGCTTTTAAAAATCTTTATACCCCCATCCTCTTTTTGCGCCTCTTCAAAGGGTACAACAGCGTCAAAGCTTTTTATGCTGTGCCCAGTCTGAACGACCTCAAAGTTTTGAATCATCTTGGGCTGCGCATCGGTGGCATCATACGTTTCCTGCGCGTTTACCGCATATCCATCCATGGCAGCAACATCAGCAGGCGGACAGGTATTTACCGAAAAATAATCCTGGGAGGCAAAACGATTACCGGCTTCGTATATTGAAATTGTTTCTTTCCCCAAAACCAAATATTCCTTTAAGATTTTCTCTATGCTATCCCTTGCCACATCGGGCAACACAGCAGTGAAATGATAATCCTTCACAGCAATACCACCTCAACCAAATCCTCCGGCTTCAAACCCGTCCTTGTTGCCTCAATCTTGACATACCCCGATGCATTGTTCAGAAGATTTATCGAACCGGATTTTCCGTACAAAGGTTCCGCTAAAATCTCATCCGAGTAAATCAGCTTTACAAATACGAATTCGGTCCTGCCGCTTGAAGCAGCAAAACCCGATTTCAGCCTTGCCAAAACCTTACCACCGGCTGTATCCTGTTGATGCAGCAGGATATCAAACAACTTTTTAACAAAGAATTTAAATATAAACAGGCACGACACCGGATGCCCCGGAAGTCCAAACACTGCTTTATTACCTGCCTTTGCTATAATGGTGGGCTTCCCGGGCTTTATTGATATCCCATCAACCAGGATTCTGGCCTCATCCAAACTTTGTATGGCCTTCAGCGTGTTGTCATACGTTCCAACCGAACTGCCACCTGATATCAGCACAACGTCGTTCTCTGAAACAGCTCTTGAAAGAATGCCTACCAAAGCCTCATAATCATCCTTTACAATCCCGTACAACTTCGGAACGGCATACTCCTGTTTCAGTGCGCTGTACAGAGTGTATGAGTTTACATCGTAAATTTTTGCTCCCTCCAGGGGCTGGTCCTGCATGATTATCTCATCGCCGGTTGAAATGATCCCCACCTTGAGCCTTGAGAAAACCTCTACTTCCTTCTGGCCCACCGCTGCCAAAACGCCTATTTGGGGTGCTCTTAGCCTCTGATATTTCTTCACAACTGTACAGCCTTTACCCACATCTTCGCCTTTTTTCAAGATGTTCTCATTCGGCCTTGCCGGCTTAAAGACAAAGACCCTCCCCTCCTGTTCAACGGTATTCTCTAGCATGACCACGGCGTCAGCACCTTCAGGGACGGCGCCACCCGTAAAAATCTTTGCCGCCTGACCCTCTTGTATTTTAAAATCCGGTATCTCCCCCGTCTTAACCTCCCCTATAAGGTCAAAAACGGCCGGATTCTCATCGTTGGCCGAAAATGTTTTTTGGCATCTAACGGCATATCCATCCACCGTTGACTTGTCAAAATGTGGGACATCTATATTTGCTTCAATATCCTTTGCACAAATTCGATCAGCCGCTTCATACAGCGGCACCCTTTCGATGCCTAGAACAAAATCCGAAAACTCTTTGTGTAAGATATCAAATACCTCAGAGTCGGTTTTAAAAACCTTCATCTTTTTACCACCCACTTCTGCTTATTTTTCAATATCACAAAACAACAAATTAGAGTCATAAAATGTACAGAGACACCGCTCGAGTACACCTAGGTTCTATCCCAAAATTTAAGATTTTATCTGACAATCCTCAAACCAAATAGTCCTGGCCGGGACAGCTATTGTGGAGTCATGGGTTACCGCTATTATGCATCTCTTGCTTGAGTCCTGCGATATCAGTTCAAACATAAAGTTTTTAACCCGGCTATCCAGGTATGTGTCTGGCTCATCCAAAAACAAGACTTCCGAATCAATGTAAAACGCCCTTAGAAAGGCAACAAGCTGTTTTTGGCCCAGCGAAAGCGAAGAAATATGGGCATCAGGGGCAATCGAAAATTTATCCAGGACCTTACGTGCTTTAGCAAGCCCGTCGTGTTTTGCGCCCAGCGATATGTTATAAAGCACATTTCCTTTGAAAAAGTATGGCTGCTGAGGAAGCATAACTCTTTTGTCAAACGCATTTTTAATCACACCTCTAAAATCCCCGTCCTTGCCAAACAACATTCTTAAAAAAGTAGTCTTGCCGCAGCCGTTTGGCCCCTTTATGATGTACAAACCTCTTTTCTCAAACTTTAAACTTTCGCAGTAAAACAGCAGCTTATTCCCTATATATTTTTCGACGTTCTTTACCTCAATCAACCATATCACCCTGCAATACCTGCAAAGCTGTATTAAACCCAAAAGATATAGCAAGCAGAATCAGGCCCAGCAAAAGCGCACGAGAAAACTCACCCTTTGAAACCTCGTGGATTATAGCCGTTGTCAGTATTCTCGTCTCGCCTTCGATGTTGCCACCTACAATGAGCACCGCTCCGACCTCGGAGATTGCTCGGGAGAGCCCCAATACCGACGCGTAGATCAATTCCCGTGAATACTCCCGCAGCACAATGAAGCATCTTCTCTTGCCTTTTATATCCAGGTAATCAAGGTTATCCAGCAGTACAAAGATATTTTTAAGCCCCGATAAGGTGTACAGTATTACAATGGGCACTATCAAAATCACCTGGGCAATAACCATAGCCCACTTGGTAAAGAGGATGTTCAAAAATCCCAGCGGCCCTTTATTAGAAAGCATCATATACACCACCAGCCCCGCCAAAACCGGCGGCAGTCCCGACAGGGTATACACCGCTCTAATTATAAACCTTCGCCCTTTAAACCTTTTAATTTTGAGAATATACCCTGCGGGTACAGCAAGCAGTATCGAAATCAAAGTTGACGGAATACACACAATAAGTGTCGATAAGACAATATTGCCCACCATTGCCCCTACCTCAATGCTGTTTTTAAATTATTCGCACAATTTATAAACCTGATTTTTAAAGTACTTCTGATTAAACTCTTCAACCAGCGCCTTAAACTTGCTGCCTTTAAAAAATTCCTCAAAAGCTGGCGCCTCCTCCCTTGCAGAAGAAAGGGCAAAATAGTAAACATTCATCAAAACCTCTTCGTCAGGATTCTGATAGATTACATCCAGGTTATCCAGCTTATCTCTCATCTTATAGAAAGTAGCCTCATCAGTAAGAATAAAAGCTCGCTTTTCGTTTGCAAGGTTCAAGCTCATGCCCATGCCCTGTCCCGATTTTATATAACCATCGAAATCGGGCTGAGTCCCTGCCAAATCCCATATCTCGAGCTCCCTTATATAAGTCGCCGAGTTGTCGGCGCGGGACACAAATGGCAAATCATTGTTTTTGATTATCAAAAAGGCCTCCTGAATGGAACCGGCATTTTCAAACAAACTTTTTGCATCCTCAGAACCAGCAAGTATAAAACGGTTATAAACCAAAGGGATATACCTATTTATATATCCTTCATCCAGGAGCTCATCCAAAAATGATTTCTCGTGGATGATTATCCCGTCAACGTCTTTATTTCTAAACATCTTAACGGCCTGCCCGCTGCCAACGGAAATAAAATTGAGCTTTATCCCGTAATCGTCCTCAAAGGATGGAAATACAAAATCCAAAAAGCCACTGTCATATATGCTTGTGGTGGTAGCTATTTTTAATGTAGTTGCAGGCTTTAACCTTTGACAGCCTGTAAATAATACAGCTAACATCAAAAGTAACATCGCGTACCTTTTCATTGCCAAAGTGCCTCCTCTTTAAAATTCTACATATTCTCATGAAGTAACCACCATCTACCATAGGGACATGAGCTCCAAGAGAAGCTGGGCAGCCAACTCCCCCTTATTCTGCATTCTGCTGCAAAGGAACCCGTTCCAGCGGCTCTCTCGTAGCTCACATACGTAATCACATGAGCATATTGGCTCTCAGGGCGAGTACCCTCACTCTCTCAGTATGGTTCACATACCCATCACTGACTGCCTGACAACATCAAGATTTGCCAGATATTTTCTTTCATGCAGTTCATCTCACACTTGCAGAAGATGAAATCTTCTTGCCGAGTTACAACTAAAAAAGGGACGCTCCCCGCTTTAAAAAGGCAAAAGAACATCCCTTCTCTCCCGTCTTTCCTTTCCAAAGCGGGAGGCGCAGCGGTTTCCCGTAAACTGCACCCTATCGGCCAAAGCACCATAAAGGAAAAACCTAAAGTACCATTGGTGTTTCCCTTCTTAGGCTGCAATGGCTCGGAAAGACATCTAAAATTCAAAAACCCTGTATTCGTTTGTCAAAAGATTGACAACCAGACACTTGCCCGCAAGGGGCTTCCCCTTACCCGATACAAGCTTACAGAACTCGGAAAGCTCAAGGGCTGCCGTCAGCATCGGTGCAAATACGGGATTCCCAAGCTGCTTTTCAGCCCCTTGGGCACTGGTACCTCCAAAAAGCTTTTCTATAGACGACGTATATTTAGTTATTACTGCAACCTGTACATACCATCCCGCACATCCGCCATGAATCAGAACTTTGCCGGTATTTTGCACAAACTCAGAAAGCTCTTTCCTTATCTCGATATTATCCGTCGCATCAAATATATAATCTGCTTCGCCCAGAAAATCCGGAAGATTCTCCAGACAGGCTTTTTGTCTGATGGGCAGAAAACGCACGCCTGGATTTATCTCCTTCACCCTTTTTTCTGCCTCGATGACCTTGTGGTTGCCCAGATTGTTAACATTGGACAGGGCCTGCCTGTTCAAGTTCATCTCATCGAATACATCCATATCGACCGCTATGATTTTTTTCACTCCAAGGCGTGCCAGCCCTTCTATCACGAATCCACCGATCCCCCCTGCACCGACCACAGCAACCGTCGTTTGAAATAGCCTGTTTTGCCCTTCGCAGGTAAGCGTACCAATGTTTTTTATATATCTTTTTTCCACTTTAAGCATTACCCTCCAGTCGCAAAAGGCAAAATATGCACTTCATCGCCTTCGGAAAAGACGTAATCAAAATCCACCCTTTTTTGATTTACGATTACAAAGCCAACCCTGTCCTGTGGTATATTCAGCTTTTGAAGCAACTTTTGCACATTAAAACCTGGGTCAATCTCCATTTTAAATTTCCCAGTTTTGCTGCCGTATTTTTCAAAAAAATCATTGACCTCTATTCCAATCCTCATATTCCCTCTCCACCCTGTCGATATACATCCTCAAAAGCCTGTTTAACCTCTCTTCGTCCATCCTGCCCCAGAGAGTGGGCGTCTCAAACACCCTCTTCGGGAACCTGTAATTTTCAAGGGAATAGCCAAGTTCTTTCTTGATCCTGAGCTTCGTAAAGAATATATCATTCCCCAGCCTTGTCAGGTCACCATCCGTCCAGTCAATGCCGATAGAATGCAGAGCCTTTAAGATAGTTGGCCTGTCATACACCTTTCGCGCAAACAGGCAGATACACAGCGACGTCAAGACGTTCCTTTCCTTCTCCTCCTTTATCACATAATCCACTATTTCTTCATCCTTGAGCTCTTTTGCGCTCTGATCGTATGAATACCCTGCATTGTCAAGATGCGAATGCCTTGCTCCAACCGTCTGGCCCAGCGCAAAACCATATCCGGTATGATAGCCCGCCATCTCATTCCCGCCGTACAGCAGCGCAAATTCCTGACCACCGTATTTTTTTACCGCTTCATTCAAGCCGTTCCCTATGGTGTAATAAAACTCGTTTGCCCTGTCTGCAATATAATCGATGGCCTTGATGTACTCCTTGGTATTCCCAAATTCAAGGTCTGCCAAAGTGTCTTCCTTTGTTATAAGTCCCTTCTGTAAAGCCTCGGTGGCCCATGCCAGTACAACACCCGTCGTCATTGCATCAAGTCCCGCAAGCTCTACCTCTTCGATTATCTCCAGCACCTCATCGCTGGTCCTTATTCCAAGCAGACTGCCAAGGGCATAAACGAGCTCATGGTCATATGAGACCGCTATTGATTCATACTCGTACCCCTTGTCAAACTCCCTCCTAAACTGTCCTATGTGAATGCAGCCTATGGGACAACCGGTGCAGGAGACCTTTCTTATGAGATTTTTCTCGGCAAACGTCTCCCCCGATATATCATCCGCATGCTCAAAGGTTGACTGCAAAAGATTCTTAGTGGGCAGAGAATTTATGGCATTCAGCACCTTTATGTTTATAGGCGTTCCAAGCTCGTGATACTTGGCCATGGCATCGGTCTGGGTTGCTTTTTTATATATCTCCTGATAAGTCTTAAAGTATTCTTTTAAGTTGGAAATGGGCAGGTCCCTCTCACCCATGATTATCATGGCCTTCAGGTTCTTGCTGCCAAATACCGCACCCATGCCCAGCCTTCCAAAGTGCCTGTAGGTGTCCACATTGACGCACGAATAGGTCACAAGGTTTTCGCCGGCCCTGCCAATTCTGATAATGCTTCTCTTACCTGGACCTGGTTCCCTCTCCCTGACCAGCCTTCCCACCTCTTCTATATCAAGACCCCACATCGCCCGGGCATCCTTAAACTCTATACTTCTATCAGTTATTGACAGATAGGTGGGCTTGCGGGCCCTGCCCGTAATGACAATGGCGTCATATCCCGCATTCCGCATGGCCATGGCCAACCTCCCACCAGCATGGCTTTCACCATACTCGCCCGTGTGGGGCGATATAAAGGTTGCAACTGCCTTGGTAACGACAGGGAATATAGTAGAAAGCGGCCCAATTGAGATTATCAGCGGCTGCTCTTCATGTAGCGGTGGCAGGCCCTTCTTCATGTTCTCCTCCAGAAGCTTTGCGGCCACACCGGTCCCGCCGAGGTATTTATACAAGTCCTTTCTCTCTCTAATATCTGCCTTTCTGTTTTCAAGGTCTATATACAATACCCTTACAAAGTCTTCCCCTAGCATCTACTCCGTCACCTCTTCCATGCTCAAGCAGTTGTGCGGGCACATCCTCACACACGCTCCGCAGTGCTTGCATATGATTGGTATTTTTCTGTCATAGTCCATGTGAATTGAACCAACTATGCATGCAGAAACGCATTTTTCGCATGCAATACACCTTTCGCGGATCAATTTCACTCCCCCACCAGGACGCCTGACAAGCGCATTTGTGGGACAGGCTTCAGCACAGGCAGGCTCCTTGCAGGCAACGCAAATCGTTGCCGCAAACTTGCTCTGAAGCCCTCCTCTCGTCTTGACCTTTATCGAGCTTTTGGCAAGATTGTGGTTATTATGATTCACGGCAGCACATGTAAGCATACATGTAAAGCATCCAAGGCACTTGTTCATGTTGTCGGCTCTCAATACCTTTGGCAACCAAATCACCACCTAAAGTTAAACATAATTCTAAATATTGTTTTATTTTTAACAAAGTTTATTATAACATTGAAAACGCAAGTTCACAATATTCAATTTGCTAATTTTTTAGCAAAAATTATGTTGTTCATTCGTTATTCTTTATAAAAAGAGCTTACTCTAAACAAAATAACAGATGAATTCCCCATCAAAGCATGGTAAAATATTATTTGTAAATTCAGACACTTAGGAGTGAAAAAATTGTGATGCATGAACCCAAATTTTACAAATTCACTAATAATTGTGTTAATGTAGCTCTATTAGGACTTGTTCCCTATGAACAAGGGTTAAGTATTCAAGAAAAATTTTTTCGTCTCCGAGAGGAACAAAAAATAGGGGATATAATGTTGTTATTGGAACATCCACCGGTGATAACCGTTGGTAGACGAGGTAAAGAATCCAATATACTGCTCTCTCAAGAAGAATTAATCGCCCGCGGTATAAGAGTATATCACATCGATCGCGGAGGAGATGTAACATACCATGGCCCGGGCCAAATAGTAGGTTATCCCATTCTTGATTTGCATAATTATGGCAAAGATATAAGACGTTTTATTTGGAATATAGAAGAAGTTTTTATACAGCTGTTAAAGAATGAATACGGCATTACAGCTGGAAGAGTTCCCTCTTACACCGGGGTATGGGTAGACAATGAAAAAATTACTTCTATAGGATTTGCTGTCAAACGATGGATAACCAAGCATGGATTTGCTTTCAATGTAAATACTAATTTGGAACATTTCAAATGGATTAACCCTTGCGGCATAACAGATCGAAGTATGACATCTCTGGAAAATATTACAGGTCATAAACACGATATAACTAAAGTTATGCTGCAGGTTGCTTCATACTTTGCAAAAATATTTCAAACCGATTACCAAATTATAGATAAACATGAATGGTCTAGTTGGTTGAAGGAGGATTAACATGCCTTCAAGAAAACCCGAGTGGTTGAAAATACGTGTTAGAAGCGGACATAACCAAGAACAGGTGGAAGCACTGATCGATTCTCTTTCCCTTAATACCGTATGCCATGAAGCCAATTGTCCCAACCGTATGGAGTGTTTCAATAAAGGGACTGCTACTTTTATGATTTTGGGGAAAATATGTACGAGAAGCTGCACCTTCTGCAATGTTACAAAAGGCAATCCCCAGCCAATAGATCCTATGGAGCCTATACGTGTAGCTCAGGCTGTTAAAATACTACAAATTAAACACGCTGTAATAACTTCGGTTACCAGAGATGACCTTCCTGATGGAGGTGCTGCACATTTTGCAGAGGTGATAAAACAAATAAAGAGGCTTTGTCCTAATGTAACAGTAGAGGTTCTTATCCCTGATTTCCAAGGGAGTATAGAGGCTTTAATCAAAGTAATACAGGCCGGTCCTGAGGTTATAAACCATAATGTAGAAACAGTCCCAAGACTTTATCCCCGCATTCGTCCTCAAGCGGAATACTACCGCTCGCTTGACCTTTTAAAAAACGTAAAAAGGATTAATAATAATATCTTCACCAAATCAGGTATTATGGTTGGCCTAGGAGAAAAATTTCATGAAGTGGTGGAAGTAATGAAAGACTTACGAGATTGTGGATGTGACTTTCTAACCATAGGGCAGTATTTAGCTCCTTCCTCTTCCCACTATCCTGTCATTGAATACGTTCATCCTGAAATTTTTGAAGAATATAGAGCACTGGCTCTTAAAATGGGATTCTCCTTTGTAGCCTCAGGTCCCCTGGTAAGGAGCTCCTATCACGCCGAAAAAGCCCTCAAATTCAATACATTAAATGTCTGAAGTACAAACTTTTAAAAACAAAAAGGATTTTACAAAAATACGGCGAAATATGTTATAAATGGGTATAACTTTTTGAGTATTTTTAACGTAAGGGGGATATACGAATTTATGACATTAGACCATTCGAAAATTCAAGAATATGAGTCTTTCTTAAATAAAATACCGGGGATCATATCCTCAAAAATAGTACTAAACCAAGAAGGCAACATAGTCGAGCTTCATATATTAGCAAGTACAGTCCGTAATCCCAAACAAATTTCTCGAGATATACAGTCTGCTCTCCTGGCAAAATACGGCATCCCCCTTGACCACAAGGTGATAAGCATTGCGCAGATACAGGATGAGAGCAAGATATGCTACAGTAACTCTCGCCTTGTTCTTAAAAACATTTCCATAAGTATGGAGGATTCACAAATTGAAGCAAGAGTCGTCCTAACAAAAGACGACAAAGTGTTCGAAGGCATCTCCCGGGGGATAAACTTTACCCAGGGGCGCTTTCGGGCTCTGGCTGAAGCAACAATAAATGCCATACAGCAATTTCTAGGCGGCGAGTGTATGTTCAGCGTAATAGATATACAGAAAACCACGATTTCAGGAAGACCCGTTTGTATTGCGGCAGTTTCTCAAGTTACTGAACAGATTGAAAACTTTCTTGTAGGTTCATCCCCCATAGAGCAAGATGACAATAAAGCAGTTGTAAAGGCAGTGCTAGACGCGTTAAATAGAAAATTGGGTAAATATACTTGATAGTAAAAAGAACAGCGACTTCAAAGCACCAGACGTTCTAATGGTTCTTGCCAAATAGGCCAAACCCCGGTTCTTCGCTTAACTTTTAACTTGATAAGCGGAGCGGAGAAAGGCCTGCCTGATTAGCGAACGGCAGAGAATTCTAAACAGGAGGGTGTAAAGCCGTGAAGAAGATTGTAGGGTTCATAGTCGCCCTGATTTCTCTCATTCTGGCAGGCGGTGCGGGATTTATATGGTATTAATTTGAATTGAACCAGGGTTTGGCCTATTAAGTACTAATCACAAAGCGGAGGTAGTACAGCATATATGAACAGAAAAGCAGTCTTCTTTTTAAGCATAATATGCATAATAGGAATATCAATAATACTTCTTTCAATGAACAATATACCTCGCACCCAAATGTCTGACCTGATATTCTGGATTTTACTGGCAGGGATGAGCCAATCGTTTTTGGTAATATTTATGAAGGAAGGAGCGCTAAGCGTATCCTTTGCCATAATATTTGCCTCACACTTATACCAAGGGACATACTTCGCTGTAATAGTAGCATCTGCCAGTATTTTATTACATTTTTACCGTCCTAAAAAGGGTGTGTACGAACACGTATTTAACAGACCGTTCTATAAAACCCTGTTTAATATGTCGAATTACTCAATAAGCGCATTTATATCGGGTAATATATATCAGGCAATGCTTTACAAACTCAATGCAGGTCAAAATCTCTGTTTATATATGCTCTGTTTGCTTACATACATAACTCTGTTTTTGTTTTTTAATTCCTCCATACTTATTCTTCTCATGACATTCCTCAAGCAGGAATCGTTTTTCAAGTTGTGGAAAAATAATATCCTGTGGGCACTACCCAATTTCTACGCTCTCGCTCCTTTTGGATATTTTATATACCTGCTCTACCAAATCCCCAACGGCCATATATATGTGATATTGCTGTTTGGCCCATTACTTCTTGCGCGTTATTCATTTCAGCTTTATCTTGAGTCGAAAAAGAGGTATTATCAAATCATACAAACCCTTACGGCGGCAATTGAAGCAAAAGACAAATATACAGAAGGGCATTCCAAGCGAGTAGAGATGTATGCTGAAAAAGTTGCCCAAAAGCTTAAACTGCCCTCATCCAAGATTGAATCTATAAAGGTAGCAGCCCTATTGCATGATATAGGTAAAATAGGAATAGAAGATTTCATTTTACGCAAACCCCAGTCACTCTCCGAAGAAGAATGGGAAAAAATCAGGCAACATCCCAATATCGGGTTAAAAATACTAGAAGATGTAGATTTTTCCGATGACGTAAAGGAATTTATAAAAAGTCACCACGAAAGATACGATGGAAAAGGTTACCCCCAGGGCCTCAAAGGCTCAGAAATACCAATTGAGGCTTATATCATTGCGGCAGCCGATGCCTATGATGCCCTTACCTCCGATAGACCCTATCGTAAGGCTTTTACACCACAAGAGGCCATAGATATCATCAGGCAAAATAAAGGAACCCAATTTCATCCACTGGTGGCAGATGCTTTAATCAGCGTAGTACAAGAAAATATAAATAACTCTTTTGTTTAACTAAAGCACCACAGAAAGGATGAAATTCTTCGCCATGGTAGCAACTATAGTTATTGCGTTAAGCCTTTTTTTGGCTTTCATTAGAGGAGGACAGCTAAACAGGCTAAAAAATGTTGATCTTCGTTTGCCGTATTTAGCAATTATATCCTTTATTTTAGATTTTTTACCTTATCATTTAAACCATATCCCCTCATGGGTACTGTTTATAATATTTATAGTTAAATACACATTGCTGCTTATATTCATATTCTTCAACAGCAAATATAAACACATAAAAATCATAGGCATGGGAATTCTGATGAATTTTTTAGTAATACTCTTGAATGGTGGAGCTATGCCAGTATCCCGCCGCGCACTCGAAATTCCCTCCCTGGCCAAACAGGTGGAAATGATCCAATCCGGCGTACTTTCCAACTACACCTTGATGACCGACAAAACCCCCCTATGGATTTTAGCTGACATAATCTACATCCCTTGGCCTAAAGAGCAATTCATCAGCATAGGGGATATAATGATTATGCTGGGCATATTTTTGTTAATACAACATACAATGGTGAATGATTAATAATTGATGCGCGAATTCATGTCTGATAATACGAATATACAGGCATTAACCACATCAAATCCATATTTTTATCCAAAATAACACACTTCTGTAAAGCTATTTCCCGTTTTTAGAAATTATTATGTAACAATTGCATGGTATACTAAAAACAGAAAACATTATTTTTTAAGAGGTGATAATTAATGAAAGCGTTTAAAATATCAATTGCTTTATTTGCCATATTGATGCTTTTAGTAACAGCAGGATGCGGCATGCAAAAGCAACCAAATAACAATTCCCCCAATTCACAGCAAAACCGTCCTGAAGACGCTGAGCAAACCCCATCAACCGAAGCCCCTGGCAACGATACAGAAACACAAAACAAACCACAACAAGGTCAAACTGAAGAGAGGGATGTTAGTGGTGTTAATCAACCTGATCAACAAACCCAGGATGATAGCGATAAATCTATAGACGAAATATCCAAGCTCCTTCCAGCACGCACGGATTATCAGTGGTCATATCATGGCTTTGCCGAATACGGACATGTGGGCGTGCTTAAAAAGATCTCAAGCACGTCTGAGGATGCCATATATGAATTTCAGGGGAAGTATCAAGACGGGTCAGGGATAGACGATAAGTTTACAAGAATTCTGCAGAAAGCCTCGTCCTTGTAGGGCGGGGATGAATGCAAGGGTTGAAACTGAGAACCAAGTATGATATAATTAAATCAAATTTTGGAATTAAGAAGGTTGGTTTAGAATGAAT
>Ga0224486_100345_pt1 | contig 16562 bp, 17 predicted proteins | sample TexhydDE_CT_test_FD_172013 | JGI IMG/M metagenome (GOLD analysis project Ga0224486, IMG submission 172013) | Fracking water microbial communities from deep shales in Oklahoma, United States - hydraulically fractured wells DE_CT_test ...
TATCCGAAACGGGCCAGTCGGTCGGGGTACTCGATAATAAGTTTCTTATACTCACCCTGCTCGGCTAACTTGAGTACGTTGGCCAGGCCACGGCGCTTCTGGTTCAAGCCGCTGGCTACGTCCGCAAATTCCGCCCTGATGGTAAACCCGTGTTCTCCAGCATAATGGCGCAGCCGCCCCATCTGCCGTTCCAGGTTGCCGGCATCGGCCTGCTTTTTGGTGGACACCCGGGCGTACAGCACGACTGCCTCACGTCCGCCAGTCAATTGGCCGGACTGTAGAAGCTTATTGAGTTCATCCATGGAGTACCGGCGCTGGCCTCCAGGCAAACGCACGGGCTTGATTAAGCCCCGCTTTTCCCAGTTGCGCAGGCTGTTGGGATGGACGCCCAGTTTCTTTGCCGCTTTGCTTATGGTAAATATTTCCATAACTTTATGGTAAGCTTTTTGTTATGTTTTGTCATTATTTATTAATCTGTTGGTAACTGCTACTAACCTCCTTTTTATCAATTCTACCCAGTTCACAGTTGAGTCTTTCTTCTTCCTCCTGGCTTAGCTTCAGGTAGCTCTCGAAGAATCCGGCCAACATCTCCATCCGCGCCGGGTCCAGTTTTAACCTGGTCAGCATGCGCAGGAATTCTAACTTTACCTGCACCCTCTCTTCATCTTTAAAACCCATTTTACTAAGAAGCGCGGCTGCTACCGGATTGTTGCTGTGAATATATTCCCGCCACGGCAGCTTCTTTAGTTCCAGTTTATAGAAACGAAAGCGCAATACGTCTAGAAAAGTAAATCCACTTGTGAATGTATCGGGTTCGTCCCGTACCTGGTCGTAAGTAAAGATGGCTATCGGCAGGATCTTGCAGCGGTATTGCTCGTAAAGGCGACTGAAGTAGATAAACATCCTCTCGTTGAATTCTTTTTGCACATAACTTTGCGGCTCGATGTGAACCATAATCAGGCCTTCTTCGCCTTTAAGGCGGGTCTCTACCAGAATATCGACCTCGTGTTTTTCGCCGGCAGTGACGTCGGTAAAGACTTCCTGCTGCAGGAATCTTACATGGGTAAAATCAATGGCTTCATATGCCCGGGGGAAAAAGGCTTGCATGAATTCAGCAAAAAAGGTCTCGATTAGTTCCTTAAAAAGACGGTCGTGATCGATGTTCATTCGCTACTGTTCCCCCATAAACGCTGCAAGAATGTGAATCAAACGTTTGATCGGGAGATCGATTGAGGGCATCAGGGATAATTCTCCTTTTTTTATTTTACCATATAACATCCCAGGGCAATAGGCGCATCTCCATCACGTTCACTGAACAAATTAAATTATACTTAACTACACAGCGGCAACCATCGCCGTACCATCTCCGTCCCCACTCCGTATTATGGACATAGAGCTTATAAAGTAATATTTAATTGAACACCGGCCAACACGGGCCATCAGCTTTGCCCTTGCGATATATTCAATCTATCCCATTCTTCTTTGCTTATATCCGCTTACTTTAAAATTGTGATTAATAATGAAATACTTATATCATCACCATGGGGATTAGGTATGCGAAGTTTATGCCGGCCCCGGCGCATAAAATCGTGCTTAGAGCTTTTTCTGCCATTTATGATTTAGATCTGCGCCGCCTAAAACAGGAATATCGTTATCCCCATCCCGCAGTTTAAAAAGAAGCCAGTCTTCCAGAACTTCCTGCAAAGTGGCTAGACATTCCTTTTCATCTTTTCCGTCAGCCCAAACGCCAGGGCACGGAGGTATTTCGGCAAAGAATGTACCATCTTCTAGCCGTTCGATGACAGCTTCTTTCATTGCTGCCTGTATAAAAGTAGTGAATGCCCCTCTTCCCATTTTTGCCCTTTCCTCCTTTGATCCCTTTTGGGGAGGATAAACACTTTCAAGGGTGGAATTCCGGGCAGACAAATTTATCGGTCTATATCACCAGCTCCGCATCGTCACCCAAAAACATGCGCAGCGCCCGGCGATTGTCCCCGGCGTGGCAGACCCGGGCGCTCTTTCCCAGCAGGCTGTCCTCAATGCGCTGGACGTCCTTGATCTCGCAGTCTTCCAGGATCACCGAATGCTCAATACCCACATTGTGAACCTCCGCCAGGACAAACCCAGCGGCTTCTTTAAAGCAACCGGGGTTGCCCGGACGGTCCTCAGCACCTCATCGGGAGACGCCTGCCGGAAAGAACAGGTCTTACTCCCCCTCAATGCGCTACACCCAGACACCCAGGTTAGCCCCGAATGTTGGATGGCCCGGTCCATGGGCATCTACTACTCAGCGTAGATACGTCTTTATGCGGCCTTTTTCTTTTTATGGCACGGCATCGGCGTTAACACTGCAGGCCGCGCATAAAACACCGTTTCCGGCAACTTGCGACCAGGGGTGAACCGACCGTTTACAGCTAAGTCCAATATGCCCGTAGCGCCTATCACGTCGCGGTGAACCCCGCCGAAGCCACAATCCCTGTCGCCGCATCGGTAAACGCGGCCGGTCTGCTTCGTATACTTGCCGCATATCGGGCAGGTGCCGGAAGTGCCCCGTTCTTCGATTTTCTCCAGGGTGATGCCGTGCCGCTTGAGTTTATATTCCAAAAGATCCCGTAGCCGGCCGAAGCTCCACTGGCTCATCCGCTGGTTGTGATGCCGCCCGCAGTCCTGTTCCCTTACTCCCTGGGGGTCGCCGATGTAGACCTTCTTAACCCCGCGTTCCAAGCACCAGGCTGCCGCCATTTTCGTGACGGCATGTTCGGCGTGGGATATTTGGGTTTCAATCCAATTCAAAAAGCGGTACTTGGCAGCCAGGAGTTTTTTGCGACGGTTGGAGCCTTTTTTGGTCCGGGAAATGGCCTTCTGAAACTTCCTCAAAGTCTTATTCCGGAGGCGGTGCAACGACCGCAGATGCCTTCCGCTGATGACCAGAGCTTCCCGGCCGTCGGTCAGGGTTAAGGCATGGACTTCGCCCGGATCTACGGCTGCTACGGCTTCCCCCTGTACTTTCTCCAGGGCGGGTTTGACTACCGCTATATGCAGCCAGTAGCCGTTGCGGTGCCAGACGAGCTGGACCTGCTTGATTTCCGATCCCTTCAGCCTTGCGGGTAGTTTTATCTTAAGCGGCGGTTTTTTCCAACCGTTGGAAAGCCTTAAGTATCCGTCTTCTACAGTGATGCCGGTCACTTTCCACGTGGAGGTAAAAAAGCGCTTCAGCCGCCAGGGATAGCGCCACTCCGTGTGGCCTTCTTCGTGGAGCTTCTTCGTCCTCTCCCAGCATTCGTAGTAGGTCTCTATGATGGCCTGCACGTCTTGGGAGTGAACGCTGAATCTCCCCTTCAAAAACTCTTTCATCGTGGCTTCGTCTATCCAGATGCCGTATTTAATCCAGAATAAGCGGTGGATGGTCATGACGGTGTTCCAAACTTTAGCGGATTCTCTCTGAAGGCTTCTGGCCAGTTCCTCCTCATGGGGTTTAAGGCGAAGAGGGAGCTTTTCTACCAGTACGTCACCCTGCTTTTGTCTTTTACCCTTTTTAGCTGCGGTATTGCGTTTTAACTGACTCATCTTTTTTCACCTCCTTCGCGTGGGACTTTTGAGCTTCGATATATTTGCGAATAGTTTCAGCGCTGACATTGCCGGCAGTACCGATATAGTAGCCCCTGCTCCAGAAACCGCTGCCCCAGAAGTATCTCTTTTTCAAGGCAGGAAAGGCGGCGAATATCCTGTTGGCCGTAATGCTTTTGAGCCGCTTGACGTTCTCTGTTGGAGCCACGGTTGGAGGAGCGGAGAGAAAAATATGCAGGTGGTCCGGCATGGCTTCCATCTGGATTAGATCGTAACCGTAAGTAGCACATATTTCTTGAACAACGTCTTTAATTGCTTCCGCGACATCATCCTTAATTACTTTATGGCGATATTTGGGGCAAAAAACGATATGGTAGTTGATGTTGTACACGCAATGGTTAATTTTTCTTTTCATAACTTTATTTTATCACAAGAACGGAAGTTTGGTTGATTTGTTTAATTTTACCGCTCAAATGCGCCCCCCTTCTTCCTACCCTACAAGGGGGTAGATTTTCGGGGCGGGCTCTATAAAGCCGGCAGTTATCGCCTACGGCGGTAAACGGGCCGATGAAGCAGTTTTCCACCACGCAGTACCTGCCGATAACGGACGGTCCCCTGACCACGCTGTTTTTTACCACCGTGCCGGCGCCGATTTCCACCCGGCCGCTCAAGTGGCTTCTGGCATCGACTTCGCCCCTAATTTCCAGCCGGGCGTAGGCATCTAGCACTGCCCGGTTGGCCTCCAGGATATCGTCCTTCTTGCCTGTGTCCAGCCACCAGCCCTCTACTTTACGGGCGGCCACGTTGTAACCCATGTTCAAAAGCTCCTGGATGGCGTCGGTAATCTCCAGCTCCCCCCGCCAGGAGGGTTTGAGGCCCTCAATGGCCCGGTGGATAACCGGGGTGAATAGATAGATACCCACCAGGGCCAGGTTTGACGGCGGATCCTGGGGGTTTTTCCACTAGCTTTACTATGCTTTTCAGATAGATGAAATTGCTTCGACTGTTACTCTTTCCGGGAAGACCGGATACCTTTTGTCAACCACTTCGAGAATCTTATCGACGAGGACGCAAGCATCCGGTAAGACGTCTTCTAAGGTGTTTGTTTGATCGCGGATAATGCGGTGCAAACGGTGGAGTGGGTTCATACAGAGATCAAAAGACGTATTCCTAACTGCAGCCCAGTTCCCATGTATAAATCCTGAAGTCCAAGGGTAGTACCGGTCGTACTCCGCCTTAACCCCTGCTTTCTCGCTCATAGAACGTAGATTTGAGTTATCCCAATGCCCCACATTTATCTCAGTAAACTCCAACCAGCGGTCCTCATTGGCCAATAACTCCAATGTTTCAATGCGAACATAATCCGGAGGGGTTACTGAACCGTCATCAAATTTAAGAAAAGCGAGCTTTGCTTGTCCAGCTCCATATGTGCGGTAAACTTGCCATATGTTTTTATCTGTTTCTGATGAAAGGTAAGCCAAAGTCACATAGCATTCCAATAAAGCACGTAATCCCATTCGTCCTAAAATCGCTGTACTATTCCCTAACCGAAGGAGTTCGTCTAAGATAGCCAGAGCATATGCTGCCAAGCCGAAAGTACCTTCATGCTCGGCATCTACATCGGTGGTTCTTAGGGTTTGTTTGTAATAAGCGACAAGAGCTTTTCTAGTTTGACTCACTCGCTCCCGTGTAGTGCCAGGCTTGATTTGGCCTCCTATGTAATGAATGAACCCTACCTCACACTCTGTATCTTTCATACATTGATCCCAAAAGACTTCTGGCCATGTATTAGACTTATTATTATCAATAATAGAAAAAGTTCCTTCCACGGACCTAATCATGGGTCGAACTTTCCGCATGTCCCCATAGTTCGGGTAATATATAAGCTCCTTGACAGTTTCAAGATCAGGAAGTTTAAGTTGTCCCGCTATCACTTTTACCAAAACTCTAACCCACCGGCAATCAGTTGCCTCTTGTGATTGATGGTCTAAAGTATGTGCTACAGCGACCTTAAGATCGTGCCAGTTTCCTTGAACTGGTGTAATGTTGAGTACCCGTGCCCAGTGCTCATAACCAGGCAAGCCTTTAAGTAATAACAGAGGTCGTAAGGCGTTTCGAGCAGCAATATCCGAACATATTGCGTGAATGAGCCTATCCCTAAGGTCAGCGGAGAGAGCCATTATACCCGTATGAGTAACATCAACAGGTCCAACTCCTTCAACCCCTTCTACTACTTTAGCTACTCGCCGAAAAATGTCCAGGGCATCGTCCCGTTTTAGGCCTGTGATGAGGAGCGCTGCCCATAACATTTCCGGCAACCTTTCATTTAGCCATGATGTTATTTGGAGATTTGGAATTTGTAAAAATGGAGGAATGAGTTTCTTACCTTTTATCTGGTGCTGAGCTAAAGTTGAGTAATTCTTGTGGTCCTTATTCTTGTTCTTTTTCTTTTTAACCATACTATACCTCCTATGATTGAGTTATTAAGACTCATATCATTATGTCGAGTTCTTTAAGTTACCCCTAATAATCACGGGTAGAGGAAAGTTTTGCGCCATGGAGGTTATGGTCTTCATCTATGGCCCTTTCCAGATCAACGTCAGCAGCATTAATAGCGTAGCAATATATAACGTAACCTATAGGTTTATCCATATCAGTGCATAGTTCCTTCCAGTGCTGGTTTAATAGTACCAACCACAGCCTTTACTCGTAGTGTCTAAAAGCGATAAACTCTTGAATATGATACTTTGATCTGACGGGATTATGCGGCAAAAAACATTACCCCATCAATCCCATTTTACATAAAAAGACTTTTAACACTTCGCTGTTACCAGTATCCCCCATACCAGTTCAATGCACCTGATGGCAGCTTTATACTCTGTAGATAGATTATTATCAGATATACCTCGTTCTCCTGACAATAAAGACGTTCATTCGAGCGATCCTTTTGGACTACCCAGCCGAAAAAGAGGGCCACGGCAAAAACGAAGAAGACGTCCAGGACCGAGCGGTGGGTGATATGCAGGACGGCGAAGATAAAGCTCATGTAGTAGAGGGCAAAGCGCGGCCCGGCGGCGATTGTAGCCGCCCGCATGATGAGGCCGCGGAAGACCAGCTCCTCCATGAAGCCGGTGCATATGAGGAGGATCAGGGCCGCAAGCCACAGATGGCGCCAGTCAAGGCCCGCCGCCAGGGGCTGGGGTTTTAAGATCAGGTATTCCAGAAGGCCCAGGGGGAGGCCGCTTAAGGCCACCAGGACCTGCAGCCCGGGGCGGCCCCGGACGAGGCCCAGGTCGGCGGCTTTAAAGCCGCAGAGGGCGGCCGCCGCCCCGGCCGCCGCCAAAAGGGGCAGGCTGGTGATGGCGTACCACCACATGAGGGGGAAGTTCCCCAGGGGCAGGGTCAGGCTCATGATGCGCGTCAGGGGCGCCAGGGTGAGGGCCTGGTAGAGGACGTGGCGGGGTTTCCCCGCCTCCAGGGCGGCCTGGAGGATCAAGAGGATCAAGATGCTGAAGTGCAGGGCCAGGCCGGCGGGTATGTACATGAGGGCCGTCAGGATTTCGGCCGCGGTTAGAAGGACGCCGTAATACCAGGGCAGGTATTCCCCCTGCCTCGCGAGGAAGATTTTAAAAGGTGCCTGGGGCATGGGCTGGGGACTGCTCAACTGGCTTCATCTCCCGGACTGTTTGCTGGGCTGGGATTGACGACGTTTATCCACAGGTGCAGGCTGCGATAAGGTTCTACGGAGGGCGTCGTATCGCCTGCTTTGACGTAAGGTATGCCCGGCTGGGGCGTCTCTCCGGTTTTGTAGAGGAGAAACTCGATTTTCTGGTTCTCTCCGGCCCGGCGGGGGGTAAAGGCGAGGGGTTCTTCCCATTTCTCCTCATGGTTTAACACCAGGGGGCCGAGCTGCACCAGGTCGTCCGTCCCCTGGCGCACCGTCACCCTGTACTCCACCCGGGCGTACTCGTGGTTGACGATGCCTAAAATGACCCGGCCGCTCTCACCCAGGGTGAGCCGGCGCGGGTAGCCCTCCGCCTTGCCGGAAGGGCCGAGGATGTAAAATTCCGTGAAGCGCTCCCCCACTTTGGGCGTCTTGACGACGTAGACGATGCTGCCCACGGCAAAGATTATGGCCGCAATGAGGACGATGGAGAGGACCCGATCCAGGGGTGTGAGGGCGCGCCAGGCCGGGGGTTTGAGCTCCAGAGCGATAGTAAAACGCTCCTCCGGAGGCAGCCGCCGGCGGCGGGTGAGGCCCAGGGCGGAGAGGCCCAGGATCCAGATTAACAGGGAGATAAGGATGGGGTAGAGGCGGATGCCCCAGGGGGTGTAGTTGAGGCCCAGCCCGATGAGGGGCACGACGGCGATGCTCAGGCCAAAGCTCAATGCTATCCTCTCGATGCCGTCCAGGTCCCTTTGCCGGGGGAAAAGGGCCGCTATCAGGCAATAGCCCGGCAAAAAGAGGACAAAGGGCAGCCCCAGGGCGACCCGCAGGGGCTGGGGACCGCCCAGGAGGATGATTAGGGCCAGGACCAGGGCCAGGGCGTCGAGGTAGACGAGCTCTTTCCAGGTATGCAAGCGCAAAAAAATTCCCCCAAAAAAATACCACCGTTCCTTGCGGTCCGGTGGCGAGCCCCCAATCCGGGCTCATGGCGTTTTACCACCATCGCTTTAATGGCTGCTTTAAAGGACGGCCATCACCCTTACCAGGACTATAAACCCGAAGCCAATGAGCAAGGGGATGATGCCCACGGTCAGAGCGCGGCTAAGGGGTCGTACCCACGGGTAAAGGGTTGTGGCCGCACCTTCACCCGTACCCTCGACGCTGACGCCGGCATCCAGCAGTTCCTTGGCGATCAGGAAGGCAATCAAGCAGAGGACAGCAGCCAGGCCCAGTCCGGCGGCCATGGTGGAGCTGGCAATGGTGGTAACGGTGGTGCTTGTAACCGTAGAGATCAACGGCAACACCTCCCCTTTTTATTTACCGGCCGGGCGCTCCCTCCCCGGCCAAATGTATTTTTTCGTCATAAAAAGGAAAAATCCTCCTTTACCCTGTTAAATTTCGTTAGCAAATCGAGTAGGAGGGGGCGGCTGGCCCCCGTCCTCTCACACCACCGGACATGCGGGTCTGCATCCGGAGGTTCACCAAGCTTGACGAAGATAAGAATAGCGTTCGGTTAAGCTCATGAGGCCCTGGGATTGCCAGACGGGTCACAGCCGAGGAAGAGGAAGCCGGCCTGGATCTTTCCCAGCACGGCGAAAGCGCCTATCCCGACACCGGCCTGGCAGCCCTGGATGTGGCACAAGGTAAACGGGTTACCGCCCCGGGAGAACTGGCGGTAAATTGGATGGTGAGCCAGGGTAACCCGGCCGGAACCGGTCTTTTCCGCCAGGAATAGACGGACAACACAGCCCCGTGGCGGCCCGGTAATCGAACACGGTGCGGCTACCTCCCCCGGGAAGTCTTTCCCGGGCTTACTTTCGGAAACAGGGCTTGCCAAAAGCACGGTGGTAGATTATATTAATATTGACAACCATATATGAAAAAATGGACAGGTGCCCCCGGGAGGGGGAGAATAGGGAAGTCCGGTAACCGCCTTTTCAGGCGGCGATCCGGCGCGGTCCCGCCACTGTGAGCGTGGAGTTAGCGATATAACGCCACTGGGATAGTATCCGGGAAGGCATCGCCAAACGAGGAAGCGCGAGCCAGGAGACCTGCCTGTCCATGTGACCTCTCACCTTCGCCAGGAAAGGGGAGAAGCAACCGGGGATGATGGTAAAGTCCCCAGCCGGAAGACGGCTGGGGATTTTTTTGTTACGGGTGGCCCGGCCCCATTTCACCCCTGACAAAGTCTTCTTTAGAAAGGAGAAGCAAACATGGCAAAACCGGAACTTTCCTCCCCGGCCGTTAAGGCAAGCCGCTGGACGGCCAGACGCCTGGCCACTCTGGCCATGCTCATCGCCCTGTCAACTGTGGGCGCCAATCTAAAAATACCCAGCATCACCGGCACCCCGGCCTTCGATTCTTTTCCCGGCTTTCTCGGCGCCCTCATCCTGGGTCCCGCCGACGGGGCCCTGATAGCTTCCCTGGGACACCTGCTCACCGCCTTTACCGCCGGGTTCCCCCTCACCCCGCTCCTCCACCTGGTAATCGCCGCCGGAATGGCCGCCGTCGTCGCCCTTTTTGCCCTTTTCTACCGCTTTTCCCCCTGGCTGGGGATAGCAGCGGGAATAGCCCTCAACGGCCTGTTACTCCCGGCGCTGTTCATCCCCCTGCCGGGGTTCGGCAAAGCATTCTTCCTGGCCATGGTGGTGCCCTTATTAATCGCTTCCGCCCTGAACATCGTTCTGGCCGCGACGGCCTTCACCAGCCTGCGCCGGGTATTTCCCGCCAGCTATGCCGCCGGCCGGGGGAAAGGTGAAGGTAAATGACCCCGGCCACCCTTTCCCCCCGCCGCTACCGTGATTTGACCATCCTGGACCTGGAGGCGCAAAGATCCCTGGTGATCGCCTGCGACTCCGCCGGGGCCATCGGCCCCAAGGAAGCCGACGTGGTGCGGGTGCCGGGATACGTCCTGGGTCGCTTCACCGCCAGGGTAGCCTTGATGGAAGTCCTGGCGGTAGGCGCCTGGCCGGTCTGCATCGTCAACACCCTCTCCGTGGAACCGGAACCTACAGGTGCGGCCATCCGGGAGGGCGTAGCCGACGAGGTCCGCTCGCTGGGTATCGATCCGGAGAAAGCCCTCACCGGCAGCAGCGAAAAAAACGTCCCCACTATCCAGTCCGGGATAGGGATCACCGTCATCGGCCTGGCGGCTACCGCAGAGCTGCTAATAGGGCGCCTGGCTGCCGGCGACGCCCTGGCCCTTTTCGGGCGGCCCAAGGTCGGAACCGAGGTCTTCCTCGACGATCCGGAAATCGCAGACCTGCAAACCGTGCGCCTGCTCCTCGACCAGCCGGGCATCCGGGAAATCGTTCCCGTCGGTTCCAGGGGCATCCTGGCCGAGGCCCGGGATCTGGCCGCTTTATACAGGCTGCAGATCAACTGGCGGCCGGGCTTACCGGAGCTGGACTTGCACAAATCGGCCGGCCCCGCCACCTGCATCCTCGCCGCCGGCGAGCGGGCCGCCCTAGAGGCTGCAGGGCTCCGGGCGGGAAAACCCTTCTGCCTCCTGGGGACCCTGGAAAATTAGAACTGTCCCCTGGCGGTGGAAATAAGTAAATTGCTCGTTACAGCAAAAGAAAAAGCACCCGTTGCGCGCGGGTGCTTGTAGAGGTCTATCCCGTCCCGGACTAGGCCGCCTTTTCCAGGACAATCTTGCCGTCCCGGGCGACGGCCCGGACCTTGTCGCCGGGGACGATTTTCCCGGCCAGCATCTCGTCGGAGAGCTGGTCTTCGATGAGGGTCTGGATGGCACGCCGCAGGGGACGAGCGCCGAAGGCTTCGTCGAAGCCTTCTTTGATGAGGATTTCTTTGGCTTCATCCGTCACTTCTACGGAAAGCTTATTCTCCTCCAGGCGGCGGTTCATATCGGCCAGCATCAAGTCGACTATCTTTTTGATATCATCCCTGGACAGGGCATGGAAGACGATCAGCTCGTCGATGCGGTTCAGGAACTCGGGCCGGAAGGTCCGCCGCAGCTCTTCCATAATGTGCTTCTTCATTTTGTCGTAAGAATCGGCCGCCACTTCGCTGGTGGAAGCTTTAAAGCCCAGGCTCTCCCGCTTGATGGTGCTGGCGCCGATATTGGAGGTCATGATAATCACCGTGTTGCGGAAGTCCACGGTGCGGCCCTTGGCGTCCGTGAGCCTGCCGTCGTCCAGGACCTGCAGCAGCACGTTAAAGATGTCCGGGTGGGCCTTTTCGATCTCGTCAAAGAGGACCACGCTGTAGGGCCGGCGTCGGACGGCCTCCGTCAACTGACCGCTCTCTTCATAACCGACGTAGCCGGGCGGGGCGCCCACCAACCGAGAGACGGTGTGCTTCTCCATGTACTCGGACATGTCGAAGCGGATCATGGCGTCCTCGTCGCCGAAGAGGGCCTCGGCCAGGGCGCGGGCCAGCTCGGTCTTACCCACACCCGTTGGTCCCAGGAAGATGAAGGAACCGATGGGCCGCTTGGGGTCTTTGAGGCCCGCCCGGGCGCGGCGCACGGCCCGGGCAACGGCGTGGACGGCCTCATCCTGGCCGATGACCCGCTGGTGCAGGACATCCTCCAGGTGGAGGAGCCGCTCGCTTTCCTCCTGGGCCAGCTGGGTGACCGGGATTCCCGTCCAGCTGGAAACAATCTGGGCGATGTCCTCCGGCGTCACCACGGACTTCTCCAGGCCCTTTTCCTTCTGCCACTCGCCCTTTTTGGCTTCTAACTCCTCTTTTATTTTCTTTTCTTCGTCTCTTAAGGCCGCCGCCTTTTCAAACTCCTGGGCGTGGACGGCCGCCGCCTTTTCTTTCTCCAGTTCTTCCAGGCGCGCTTCCAGCTTTTTCACGTCGTCGGGAGCCGTGTAGACTTTGAGACGCACCCGGGAAGCAGCCTCGTCAACCAGGTCGATGGCTTTATCCGGCAGGTAGCGGTCGGTGATGTAGCGGTCGGAAAGCCTGGCCGCCGCCTCCAGGGCCGCATCGGAAATCTTCACCCGGTGGTGGGCCTCATAGCGGTCCCGCAGGCCCTTCAGGATGGCTATGGTTTCCTCCACCGTGGGCTCGCCGACCATAACGGCCTGGAAACGGCGCTCCAGGGCGGCGTCCCGCTCGATGTGTTTGCGGTACTCGTCAATGGTGGTAGCACCGATGGTCTGCAGTTCGCCCCGGGCCAGGGCAGGCTTTAAGATGTTGGCAGCGTCGATGGCTCCCTCGGCGGCCCCGGCGCCGATGAGGGTATGCAGCTCGTCGATAAAGAGGATGACGTTGCCGGCGTCGCGGACTTCGTCCATAACCCGCTTGAAGCGTTCTTCAAACTCGCCCCGGTACTTGGTGCCGGCCACCATACCGGACATATCCAGGGCCACCACCCGTTTGTCCCGCAGGACTTCCGGTACCTGGTTCTGGACGATTTTCTGGGCCAGACCTTCAACGATGGCCGTCTTGCCCACGCCGGGATCGCCGATTAAGACGGGGTTGTTTTTCGTCCGGCGGCTTAGAATCTGGATGACGCGTTCAATTTCTTTTTCCCGGCCGATGACCGGGTCCAGCTTGTCTTCCCGGGCCAGGCGGGTGAGGTCCCGGCTGAACTGGTCCAGGGTGGGCGTCTGACCCGGCCGCTGCGGCTGCATTTTGACCGCCCCGGGGGCGCCCATGGGCTGGAAGGCCCCTCCTCCGGGGAACCCGCTCATGCCGAAGGGCAGGCTGCCGAAAACCAGGGTCCAGCCGCCGGCCTGGGGCTGCCCGCCGGCACCCCCCAGCAGGGCGATGACCTGCTGGCGGATTTTATCGGGGCTCAAGCCCAGCCCGCCCAGCACCTGGGCCGCCAGGCCTTCGCCTTCTTCCAGCAGGCCTAAGAGGATATGTTCTGTGCCTACATAGTTTACGCCCTGGCGCCGCGCTTCTTCATTGGCCAGCTCCAGGACCCTTTTCGCCCGCGGTGTCAGGCCGATTTCCCCACCGGCAGGGGCTTCCCCCGGCCGGATAATTTTACGCACTTCCTCACGTACAGCTTTCACATTCACTCCCAAACTGGCCAGGGCGCGGGCGGCGACGCTGTCGCCTTCCCGCAAGATACCCAGCAGGATATGTTCGGTCCCAATGGCCGGGTGATGCAAGGCCCTGGCTTCTTCCTGGGCCAGGCGCAAGACCCGGTTGGCCCTTTCGGTAAAACGTGGTGACATGATTACTCCACCTCCTGTAAGTTTTCTGCTAGCCTGCTAAAAATTCCCGTACCATGGCCGCCCGGCGCACATCGCGCTCAAAGGGCGTCATTTCTTTCCCGGCGGTAAACTGCAGGTAAGCCGGCTGGATGCGCACCATGAGCTGGTTTATCAGCCGCTGGTCGATGCCGCGTAAAATTTTCATTTCCACTCCCAGGCGGACATCTGAAAGCAGCTGCAGGGCTTCCTGGGAGCTCAAGACGCGGGCGTTGGTCAGGACACCGTAGGCTCGGCCCACGCGGTCTTCCAGCTGCCAGCGGTTTTGCTTGCGCAGCAATTCCCTGGCTTCCCTTTCCTGATCGGCCAGCCGCACAGTTACCGCCGAAAGGTTGTTGATAATCTCTTCTTCAGAACGTCCCAGGGTGATTTGATTGGAAACCTGGAAGATATTGCCCTGGGCTTCCGTGCCCTCGCCGTAGAGGCCCCTGACCGTCACTCCCACCTTGGTCAGGGCCGTCAATACCTGCCCGGCCTGCTTGGTCAACACCAGGGCCGGCAGGTGCAGCATGGTGGAAGCCCTTAAGCCCGTACCGACATTGGTAGGACAGGCGGTAAGGTAGCCCCTTTCCTGGTCAAAGGCAAAGTCCAGCTCGTTTTCCAGGGCATCGTCGGCGGCGTCGGCCAGGCGCCAGGCTTCATGGAGCATCAGGGCCGGCAAAAGGCACTGCAGGCGCAGGTGGTCTTCTTCATTGACCATGATGCTGATGGCCTCATCATCCCGTAAAACTACGGCCTTTTCTCCCTTACCTTCCGCCAGGTCCGGGCTGATGAGGTGTTTCTCCACTAGTATCTGCCGCTCTACCGGCGACAATTCTCGCAAGGTCTGGAGCTTTAATTCACCCACGGCCTGGAAGACCCCCGGCGCCCGGATGGCCTGGCTCACCTGGCGGATAACCTTCACTTCCTGGGCTTCGTTCATCAAATTGGGAAAGGGCATCCCCTTCAGGTTACGAGCCAGCCGGATGCGGCTGGAAATGACGATGTCGGCCTGGGGACCGGACCCTTCCATCCATTTGCTGCTGCGCTCTAAATTCAGACTCATTGCCCGACCCCCTGTTCTCCCAGGCGATTTTCTAAATCGCGAATGCGGTCCCGGACCTGGGCGGCCTTTTCAAATTCTTCCTGCTCGACCAGCCGCTGCAGCTGCGCCCGCAATTTTTCAATCTCCCGGCGCACCCGTAAATTGCCGCCGGCCCGGCGGGGTACTTTGCCGCGGTGCTGGCTGCTGCCCTGGATGCGCCGGATGAGGGGATCCAGGCGCGCGGCCAGGTAATGGTAACAGTCCGGGCATCCCAGCCGCCCCGTCTGGTGGAATTGCTCGTAGCTCAGGCCGCACTCGCGGCAGCGTTCCACTGCCGGCGGGGCTTTGACCTCCAGGCCGGGGTCATAATCCAGCAGCCCGGCTAAAAATTTGGGAATGGAAAAGTTGAGCTGGGGCTGCATTTCCCGGGCACACTCCTGGCAGAGATAAAGCTCCGTCTTATCGCCGTTGATAATCCTGGTAACGTGGACACTGGCCGGCCTCTCCTGGCATCGTTCACAAAGCATTTTCTAGCCCCCTTTTATCCTGCGCCAGGGAAATCATCGCGCATTAAGGTTAAAATTACAGCCTTCATAATGCAGGCCCGTACCTGGTCGCGCCTGGGTAGTTCCAGGGGTAAAGCCTGGCGGTTGATGGCTGCCGTCAGGAGCAGCTGCTCCCGCCGGGTTAACAACCCCTCCTCCCCCAGGCGCTCCAGCAGCTCCACGGCTGCCTCCTGGGAGAGGTATTCACCAAGGGCTTCGTGCACCCAATCTTTTAGCCGCTCCTCGGCATTTAGGGGTACCCGGGCAATGCGGATATAGCCACCGCCACCCCGGCGGCTTTCCACCAGGTAGCCCCTTTCTATGGTAAAGCGGGTGCTGAGGACATAGCTGATCTGCGAAGGTACGCAGGTAAAGCGCTCGGCCAGCTCCTGGCGCTGCAGCTCTACTATGCCATCGGCACTGCTTTTTAACAGCCACTTGATGTAGTTTTCTATCCGGTCGGCCAGGGTTTTACCTTCCATTCATCGGCCCACCCCCTTGAGTCTTCCTTTTGGTTTTGACTTTCTTTTTCCTTTTGACTTTCCTTGACTATTTTATACTGCAAAAATTTCCTCTTAGCAATATTAATCTATACCTATTTTATCCAATCCCTGGCTTTCTGGCACCTGAAAAGCTATTATGCTCCTTATTTTACATTCTTGCTTGCTGTATCTCCTGTTTTTAAAGATGGCGGCTATAAAATCGTCTCCTTCCAGCCATACTAGAGTTACTCCCGTTCCATTTGCTGGCACCTTTTGTATAAATTTGTGTAAAGGAGAAGATACCTTGCTAGGGGCGGAAATAAAAGCAGTCCTAAATGAAGCCGTTGCCACTCCGGATCCCCGGTTGCAGCGGCTCTTAAACCATGCCCTGACCGGCGGTAAGGGCCTGCGGCCAACTTTAGTTTTATTATGTGCCCGCTTCGGGATTCATGATACCCTGGAAGCCCGGCAAGTGGCGGTAGCCATAGAACTTATTCACCTGGCCTCCCTGATCCACGACGACGTCCTGGACGGGGCGACCGTCCGCCGCAGTCTGCCCGCTCTCCACTGCCTCTATGGGACAGTGCCGGCCGTCCTCACCGGTGATTACCTCTTTGCCACCGCCTTTGGTCTACTGGCCAGAAGCAAAAAAGTCGTCCTCACCACGGTTACCGAAGCCATCCGTTCCATGTGCTGCGGGGAAATCCAGCAATTAACAGCTGCCGGCCCCGATATAAACTCCTATTTTACTTATATCGGCCAAAAAACGGCCGCCCTGTTCAGTGCCGCCTGCCGTTGCGGCGGCATCCTCTGCCGTTTAAAGCGCCCCCAGCAGAATTATTTGGCCCGGTTCGGCTGGCACCTGGGCCTGGCCTACCAGATAATCGACGATTACCTCGATCTTTTCGGCTCCGCTGCAAGGATGGGCAAACCCAACCGCCAGGACCTGGCCCGCGGCATCCTTACCCTCCCTGTTTTACGCTTTTTAGAGCTTTCTCCGGAAGCTGCGCCGTGGCAGGAAAAAATAAACCGCGGCCTGACGGCTGTGGAAATAGAGGAGCTCACTGCTGCCGCGCGGCAATT
>Ga0224486_100346_pt1 | contig 16526 bp, 6 predicted proteins | sample TexhydDE_CT_test_FD_172013 | JGI IMG/M metagenome (GOLD analysis project Ga0224486, IMG submission 172013) | Fracking water microbial communities from deep shales in Oklahoma, United States - hydraulically fractured wells DE_CT_test ...
AAAATCTTTTCATTTTGTGTATACTTCATTTTAGGTACCTCCTGTTTATTTTGATAATTCGAGGTAAGTTCTAGAACTTACACTCTGTATTTTATCAGGAGGTACTTATTTTTTCAAAGTTCATTCTCCCTTATTTTTTATTCATTACAGGAATGCTCCATATTTAGAACAAAATAATAACATATAAATTCAAGCCTGCATCCAATTAAAAAATCTTTTTAAAGCAGCTACAAGATAAAATACAAGTAATTTTTTCTTGTAGCTGCTTTTTTAATTAAATTCTTTAAATTCTATTATATAGTAGAACTTATCTCCAAAACTCTATAAAGCATAGCAGCTGCTTCTGCTCTTGTAGCATTGTCTTTTGGTTTGAAGGTGTTGTCTTCATATCCTCTTACTATCCCAAGCTTCACTACGTTTGCTACTGCATTCCTTGCCCATTCGCTTATCTTACCATTATCTGTGAAAGTTGTATTACCTATATTCTCTTCTTTGTATCCTGTAAGTTTACTGTATACTCTCATTATAACTGCCGTCATCTCTTCCCTTGTTATTGGGGCCTTCGGCCTCATGTTCTTCCCATCTCCTAACATTATCCCTGCCCTGTAAGCTGCTTCTATTGCATTGGCATACCATGCTCCTTCTTTTACGTCTTCAAATTCTCCTTTGTACGGCTCTTCTGGTATCCCTAATGCTCTTATCATAAATGCCGCAAATTCTGCCCTCGTTATTTTTGCATTTGGCGCAAATGTATCATCATCTACTCCTCTTATTATATGCCTTGATGCTAGTACATTTACTACATCGTATGCCCAGAAGTCTTTTGATACGTCCTTGAATTGTTTGTCATATTCAAAGGCCCCATAGGTTGAGAAGTGGATTACTTCAGTAGTTACTGTGTTTGTCTTTTTGTCAATTTTGCCTCCTACATACTCCCATTTGCCTGTTGTCTCATTTAGGTAATATACTCCAACTTTTCTTATGTCTTTTGCATCTTTTATTTCAAATGTTACTTTCACTGGTGAATCTACCTTTATCTCTTTATCTCCTGCTTTTATTTTTACATCATAGGCATTTGACACTGGTGTAAGAGATGGCGGTGTTTGTCTTCCTTTTTCTTGTATTGTAAGTCTTACTGCACCTACTTGATTTATTAAGTCTATTGTATTTTTGGACACTACCAACGAGTTTGGATCAAATTTAAGGGTTACATTATTTAATTTTATTGTAATGTTTTTGTTGTTTTCCACAACCAAGTTTATTACACTAACAGGTATTTCTAATGCTTTTGCATCTGTCTTGCCTATATTTGTTAAGTCGAACTGCATCTCTTTCTTTGAAGTGTCTTTTATGTCTTTTGATATTTTTGTCTCATCTACCACCATAATTGTCGTGTTATTTTCTACAACTACTCTTCCTTGTGATACTTCATAAGATGCTTCTGTTGGCTCTGTTGGTGTTGGTGCAGGTTGCGGCCGGGGTGTTGGCAGTATTAATCTCGTATCAACAAGTATAAGATTTCCAAAGCCAGAAGCGTCTTTCCATGAATTACCGCTTGGATCATTCCACAAAACAATACTCGTTCTGTTTCCTGATTCATCAGCACCATTTACTTGAACATCAAATCCAAGTATATGACCATCTGTAGGTTTTATAGTTTTAAAAGGAATTGCTACTTCTACTATATAACTTGATGAAGAAGTTATGCTTGTTGCTGATTTAAACCCTTCGGAATTAGTACTATCACCAAAGCTTTGTTCATTATCAAAATTTACTCTATATTGACCAATGCCACTTTGGTAATATGGAGATTTATAATTATTTTCATCCACAAAAAATTCTACTGAATCTTGTTCCCACGGGTTTGGATTTGATTTATTTAATTTGGCACCTGTTACCTCAGCTAATACATAGAGATAATTTTCATCCCACATAGTCCTTGCTTTAGCTGTTGGACCTGAAGTCCCTTGTACCCACACGTTTGTATATATTGTATTTGCTTTATCCCATATATCATCTATTTTCCCATCTATAATAGGTGTGCCATAAACAGCCTCTGTGATTTGTGAAGTTTTAGATAATAAAAGTAAGCCATAGTATTCAGTCTTTCCACTATTGCTATAATCATTCCAAACAGCTATAGTATCTATCTGGCCTCCTCCTTTATCGTCGTTTACTTTAATATCAAATCCTATTTTAGTTCCAATTTGTGGATTTAAATCGTCTATTGGTATTGCCATTTGAACCACATATCCATTTGTTTCCTCTTGGACATAATTGAGTATATCTGTATTCCCCGAATTGTCACGCCGTATTGTATAATGTTTAATTTCTGTTTGGCTCATACTCCCTTGGTTTTTATCCACAAATATTTCTATACTATCATTTTTAGAAGGAGTTGTATCATCCACTTGTACCAATACATAAAGGTTTTTAGCATCCCATAACAACTTAAATTTAGCCGTAGCTCCATTTAAATTTTTTACAAAATTATTGGCATAAAACCATTTTTCTGTCGACCATATTTTGTCAATATTAGTACCAATTACAGGCGAACCTTGAGAAACTGAAATTACCTGTCTATCGACAGCAACTTTTGAAGGATCTACTATAGCCCAATATGCCGGTTTTGCCTGAAGTTTTGTATCAAAAAGAAGTGGAGCATTTGGCTGCTTTAACCATGTAACATCGTCAGAAACACCCCAGAATACCACTGCAGTTATGTGATCTTTTTCTTGCTTTAATAAATCAAAAATTTGCTTATATAATCTTGCCTGCTTTAATAATGCATCTTGCGATACATCGCCTAACATGTTCATATCCAATTCAGTAATATGTATTTCCACACCTAGAGATTTAAATTTTTCAATAGAAGCTTTTATACTTTCAACATTTGAATTAATATTAATATGCATCTGCATTCCTATTCCATCAATAGGTACGCCTTTTTCTTTTAAACTTTTTACTAACTCATACATTGCTTGAGTTTTAGCACCATTATTTTCGATGTTGTAATCATTGATAAATAACTTTACATTGGGATCAGCTTCATGAGCATATTCAAAAGCTTTTTCAATATAGTCCGGGCCTATAATTTGCAGCCATTTTGAATTTCTTAATTGTCCATTATCGTCTAAAACCTCATTAACCACATCCCATGCAATTATTGGATTGTTTGAGCCATATTTCTCTTTGAAATGTCCTAAAACTGTAAAAATGTGCGTCTTTAACCTCTCAAGCAAAAGTTCCCGTGGTGCTGTCTTAGTGGGATCTGAAGGATCTTGGAAAAACCAATCCGGAACCTGATTATGCCACAATAATGTATGTCCTCTCATTTTCATGTTATGTGCTATGGCAAAATCTACAATTTTATCTGCATTACTAAAAGTAAATATACCTTCTTGAGGCTGCAAACTTTCAGGTTTCATAGCATTTTCGGCAACTAACATATTAAAATGCTTTGCTGTCAACTGTGAATGCGGGTTTGTATTTACTAATCTACCTGGTTCTACAGCGACTCCTATTGGGAAACAATCTAAAAATACTGAATAAAGATCAGGTATGTCTTCTTGAATTTTTATAGGAGCTGCAGCTATTTCACCAATTACTTCAAAATCATCAATATAAAAATCTATAGTTGAACCAGGCGTCTCTACATATATGCTTATTGAACTATAATCTCCATCAGGTACAGTAAAGCTCCCTTTTATTTCCGTCCATTCTCCTTTTTTAACACTTACTGGATTATTAACTTGAATATATTGAGGTGAACCAGTTGTTGGTGTTGCTTTGACAGTAGCCTTAAACTGCTCTGTATCGTTGCCATTATTGTACTTAACCCAAAAGTCAACACTATATTGCTTACCTGGAACTATTTTTCCCGTTAAATTATAACTTGGTCCCATCCAATCTGCTGTTCGTCCAGCAGTTTCTAAACTGTAATTTCCACTATGAGCCTCTTCTTTTACAGCAGAGATTACTGCCTGACCAGTACCTACCCAACCAGTAGTATCTCCACTTTCAAAAGTTCCATTTTCAATAATATTCCCTACTTGCGGTGTATTAACAGGTGTAACGATTACATCGTCAATATAATACTCCAGTGTTGGATCAGGTGATTCAATATACATAAATAATTCTTTTAAAGTACCATTGTAAGTCAAAGTATAACTTCCTGTCAAAGTAGCCCATGCATCTTCAGATACAGGTTTCTGCCATACAATTGTATCATAATAACTTCCCGTATCACCTTCCACTGATGGCGTATATACTCGGCGCATAGTGACAGTAATTTTGGGATCATGATGACCAGCTGCTATTTGTCCATCTACAACTCTAACTTTAAGTGAAACATTATACGTTGCTCCGTTTTCCATTTTTCCCAAAAAACTATATGCAGGTCCTTCATAAGAGTTAGTTCTCCCTGCAACTTTCATACTGTAATTTCCTATTGCTTGCTCAGTTGTCACTTCTAAAGTAGGATCACCATGTTTCGTCCATTCATCTAATGTTCCATTTTCAAAGTCTCCATTTGCAACCAGATTTATAGATGAATTTCCACCTGCCAATACTTTTATAGGGTAATCACCTATTATTCCACAAATCATGGCAAAAACCACAATAAGTGAAAGAATTTTTAATGCTTTCTTTTTTTGACTCATTATCTTTCCCCCTTCATTAATAAAATCAGCAAAATACTAATATACAAAATTTAAGTATTTATTCCCAAACATCACCTCCTTTTGTTTAAGCTTATTATATTAATTTTCTTAATTTGTTTTTACTAACCTATTTTTCTACTTGTTCACTAAAAACCTAAAAGCCTTATCGTCCCAATCGGGAATATATTCATGTCCATAATCAGGGTATATCAACATCTGTTTATCCGTATTTAATTTGTTATACATAGCAAATATTGTTGAAGGAGGACATATATGATCTTCTAATCCCACGGAAACAAGTACTTTCCCTTTAATGCGTTTTCCTAAATGTTGAAGGTCAATATATCCTAACCTTGTAAATATTTCCTCTTCCCTCTCATGCAAAGGGTCAAAAAGCCTAAACCATTCCCTAATCTCTGTATATGCACTGTCACAGTTTAGTTCCCAAGCCCTTTTATAATCACAAAGGAAGGGATAACAAGCTGCAACTTTTTTTATGTTTGGATTCAAAGCAGCACATGCCAACGCTAACCCTCCACCTTGAGAAGCCCCTGTAGTCATAATATTATCCTTGTCTATATCCTCAAAACTTTCTGCAATCTTTGACAAAAGATAAGTATCAATAAAAATGTGCTTAAACATCAACGTGTCTCTATCTTCTATTCCTCTTATTATATGACCCCGCAAAGTATTACCAATTACTCCACCTGGGTCTGTGCTTTTTCCACCCTGCCCTCTGCAATCCATGCTAAGTACATGGAATCCTGCATTAGCCCATTTTAACTTTGTATCAATAGTTTTCGAATTCATTCCATAGCCATGAAATTCCAAAATGCAAGGGGATTTTTCTTTAGATGCTTTTTTAGGTTTTACATAAAGAGCGTAAATTCTTGCATTGTTGGTGCTCGTAAAATACAAATCGTAAGCCTCAACAGAATTATCGGGATAGTCAATCTTTTTAAGCTCAATGTTTAAATCTATTTTTTCCGCTTCTTTTATCGCATTATCCCAATATTCATCAATATCAGGGGGACATGGATTTTTCCCCATGTATTTTTTTAACTCCTCTAACGGCATATCATAAAAAGGCATTATACCCATCCTCCCTTTATCTTTTATTTCTCTGCCTTAGTTTTTCAATCTTCTCGCTATTCCTCCATCCATAAAATACTTGTAACCAATCTGGGATATAGTCTACTTCCCCGCGCAGTTCCATTGTCACTATTTACTTGATCTACCGGTCCCTCTTCACTGCAACTTATCTGCTGCCATCTCGTATGCACCCTATCCCACTCTATCTCCTTATCGCCAAAATCCAGTCCCAATATTTTTTTCACTATATGTTGCGATAAGAAAATTTTACTATTCCAGGTATTTTTGCTTGTAGAAGAAAGTTTCCATCCCCCAGAAATTGGGTCAATACAGCATCCCGGTTTCAATACCGTCACAATATGATGTTTTAAAGCTATTATTAACTCCTTAAAAGGTCCCGTTTCACTGACAGTATCCACATCTCCTATATAATAAGGATATATAAGTGCTTCTATTGCCGGTATAATCCTAGAGGTATTGCCTTGTTCGAATACAGCAGGTATATATCTATTTTGTTCATCAAATTTACTTACAATAGTACTTGCTGCTTGCTGTGCCTTTTTTAAAGATGCATCAGCATAATCGTCAAGATTATATTCTTTAAATATTTTATTCAACAAAACATATGCAGCCCATGTTTTTACACCTAAATAAAGATTATTTCGCGCCTGTCCCAGACTTACATCAAGACTATCATAAGTAGTAATTTCTGAGCCATTTTCACATCTTGAAGTATCCACATCCATTATGCCATCATTATTTTTGTCTCTTGCTACTAAAGAGTTAAGACAATCTACAAAAACATTCAGATTTTGCTCTAACCATTCATTGTCATTTGTCTTAAAAGCATAAACTGCTCCTGTAATTATCCAGTTTAATAACTCTTCATGCGTCATGTAACTAAAAACTCCATGTAGATTAGGTAACTCATAAGAGGAATACCCCTGCGGAGAAAAATTATTAGCCACCCCCATATCATGAGTAAAAGATCTACCCGCTTGATCAAAATAACTATATTTTTCTATATACAAATCTAAAGTATTTTTTATAGTCCATGGATGGAATTTAAGCTCCCAAAATAGATGATCAATTGTTAAATCAAAAGTATTTATCATCAAATATTCGCCTTCATTAACAATCCACAAGGGCACACCATCTTTTCTTGTCATTAATTGACTATTCGCATAATAAGCATGAGTAGCATAAGCAATTAAAAACTGCCTATATTCATTTAAACCGCTTTCTCTAAGTTCTTTATCTCTTTGTTTTGCCATATCAAGGTAATAATTCGCATTTTTAAGTCCAAATTCAAGTACGTCTTCTAAAGATTTAAATAAAGTGGTGTAATAAAATTCTGTTTCTATGCCAGTTGTTATAATACCATCTTGGTATGTTGCTAAAACAATAGTATAAGTTCTTATTTCTCCTGCTGGTACTTTAAATAACAATGCACCTTCTTTACCTAATCTGTGATTTTGATATATATCATTTCCCCAAGAATCCAAAAGACTTAATCTTAAATACTCTCTAACATCTTCACTATTCCATGTAGCAAAACCATATTTTCTATCAAAGGCTATCCCCAAATATCTGCTATCCATCGTATCAGATAACAATCTTTTTGTACCTTCTAGTCCAAATATAAGCTCCGTATCTAGTTTGTTTCCTCTATTATCCATAGTTAATTGTATAAATATAACGGGTGCAAAAGCCAATTTTTTCTCTTTTTCTTCCATAGCTTCCGGAGAGTTTACGTATCCAAAAGGTGTAATAATTGAAAATCTTAATTTATCAGCAATCCATGTATCGGATGCCCATCCCATTTCCCTATTTATTTCTTTTTCTGAGAAAAATTCTATATCATATTTCGCATTGTTTTTCGCTTTTTCACCAGTAAATGCTTCTTCAGGTCTTATAGAATTAACTTTTAGAAATGGTAAAAGCTTTATTTTCTTGCCCTGTTTATATCCTACATAAACATTGTTATTAGGCGGATGAACATCATTTAATACTACACCTCCGCCTTTACCCAACTTGCCAACAATAAAACTCGAAAAAGCACCAAAAGCACTATGATGTGCATAAAAAGATATGCTTTCCATAACAAATCCCTCCCAATTTCTTAGTATTTCATCGCTTAAGGAAATCCGTAATTTCTATTCATAAATTTTTCTATTATGAACATCTCTAATGCCAGTTTTTCTATAAAAATAAGTATTTACTACGTCTCTCCATTCTATAGCATTTTTAATTTGCATTTCTAATCTTTCTAAAACCATCTCAAAAATTTCCTCATCAATTTTGCCTCTTAATGTTAACCACTTTTCTTTTAATCCTTTAGCTTCTTCAGCTCCCTCAAAATGAGTATCGTATATATGTTGAATTACTGTTTTCCCCGATTTTAATTTATGAGTATAGGGTACATGGTGGAAAAAAAGTAAAAGTTCATCAGGACATGTTTCTATGTTTTCATACATACTTGCTATTGGTTCTTTATACTGTGCAGTATATCCAGTCCCAGTTGCTACAGTTCTATCAACTCCAATTCCTTTATAATCGGCATAATGATAAGTCCCCCAATGAGAATATTCATATCCCTCTGGATTTGGTCCGTAATGATGACCTGGATTTACCATCCATCCAACTCCTAAAGGAGCAGTATATTTTTCATAAATATCTCTTGATGCCATTAGCATAGAAACTATTGTGTTTATGACTTGCTCATCATGACCAAAAGTCAATTTTGTCCATTCCTCTGCTATCTCTTTCGGAGAGAGCAGAGGATTCCATGCTAACCTTCCAAATCCATACAAATTGGCTTGAGCAAGAGGATGCCCTGTCCAGCTCTTACTATCACCAATATTCGATACACCCACTATTCCTCCATATTTCATTCCAAATAAGCTGCCATTAACAACTTTGGCAACTGTCGAACCTTTCCCCTTTGCGTAAGTATCGAAATCCAAAATTTCTTTCCACATAGTTGGAAGGTAACATAGGTCCTTTTGCTGACCTGTATATTCCTGAGTAATTTGAAGTTCCAGTGCAACATTTGTTTTTTCCATAGCTCCAAATAACGGAGATACTGGCTCTCTTATTTGAAAGTCCATTGGGCCATATTTTATTTGTAAAACAACATTATCCATAAATTGCCCATCTAAAGGTTTAAAGTTCTCATAAGCAGCTTTTGCTCTATCTTGTGTTCTATCTCTCCAATCAACCATACAGTTATAAACAAAAGCCCTCCAAAATACTAAACCCCCATGGGGCTTTAAGGCTTCTGCTAACATATTTGCCCCTTCCGCATGATTTCGCCCATAAGTAAAAGGACCAGGTCTAAATTCTGAATCTGCCTTTACTAAAAACCCACCAAAGTCAGGTATATACCTATAAATATTCTCTACTATCTCCTTCCACCATTTTTTTACTCTTTCATCTAATGGATCCGCTGTCGGCAAGTCGCCAATTTCAACGGGTGCAGCAAAGTTTATACTTAAATATATTTTAATTCCATACAATCTAAAAACATCAGCAATTCTCGATACATCTGGTAAAAATTTGTCCGTTATAAGTTCCGTTTCATATTTGTACACATTAACATTGTTAAGAACAACTCCATTTATTCCAATAGAAGCAAGTAAGCGCGCATAATCTTTTACTCTACTCAAGTCTTCTACAACTTTATTATCTTTAAAAAATATAGATTGTCCTGCATATCCCCTCTCTATCTCACCATTTAGATTATCCCAATGATTAATTATCCGTAAAAGGTTGTAGGGACCATCTTCTATTTCTATTTCATTTAGAGAGTTACCACTACAAATTGCCCTTAGTAAATAAAAAACACCATATAATACTCCTTTTTCATTTTGTCCTATAATCGCTAACACATCTGTGTCGCCTTCTTTAACTATCTTAACCGCAAACCCATCTTCTTTTAATATTTCATTTTTAATTTGCACATCTAATTTTTCATTTTTTAGATCTTCTAAAGTACCCACAAATATATAAGAAGATTTTGGAGAATAATTCAAAATTAATGGTTCTTTCTTCATAAGTTTATTAAGTCCAAATTTTAACTCTTCAATAGCCGTGTTTATAATAGGATGTGTACTTTTAACCTTAATATAGTTACAAAAATCTTGATATTCACCTACCGAACAATTCTCATAGTTTAACCAGCAATTATATGCCTTACTTTTTTTGTCAACATCGCTTATCTTCAACATATTCACCTCTTTTTATGTATACTAGAATTTTAATCAATATTAAAAATCTACTATTTCAAAAAAAGCTTTCTTAGGATTTTGTTTTTCATCAAAAAGTAAAGGCCAATCCTTTCTACCCTTCACAGGAAAATTATCTTTCCAAGTATGTTTATCACTAATTCCCCAAAAAGTAACACTTGTAATTATACCTTTATACGACCTGAAAATTTCAAAAAGTTTTTTATATGTCAAGGCTTGAAATTCTAACATTTCCGCTGTAGGAATTAGAACTTCGCGTGTCTTATTTTCAAATTCAAACATAGATATGTCAAGTTCTGTTATTTGAATTTTTAGTCCTAAAGACGCATATAGCTCAATCGCTCTTTTAAGATTGTCAAACAATCCTTCATCATAAATATCCCAATGGCCTTGAATGCCGATACCATCAATAGGTATCCCTTTATCTAATAGAGATTTTAAGAAGTCATAGGTTTTGTAAAGTTTATAGGGTTTTTCATTGTTATAGTCATTATAATAAAGTTCGACCTCAGGGTCAGCTTCTCTAACAAACTTAAAGGCTAACTCAACATACTCTTTGCCAATAATTCTATACCATGGAGATTTTCTCAATACATAATCTTCTTTATCTTCTATAGCTTCATTTACTACGTCCCATGCATATATTTTGTTTTTGTAGTGATTGCAAACTGTATTTATGTGAAATTTTAGCCTTTCTAATAATAATTCTTTTGACACTTCATTTCCTGTTTTATCTTTAAATACCCATTCAGGAGTCTGGTTATGCCACACAAAAGTATGACCTCTTACTTTCAAATTGTTTTCCATTGCAAATTCAACAATTTTATCCGCATCTTTAAAATTAAATTCATCTTCTTTAGGATGAATTCTCTCAAACTTCATCGCGTTTTCTGCAGTTAAGCTATTAAAATGTTTTAAAAGTAATTGCCTATGCAAACCATCTTCCAGATCCTCGACTTCAACAGCTGCTCCTATAAGAAAATAGTCTTTATAGACCTCTTTTAGGCTTATAGTACCATTAATACCATTTTTATTTTCTATAAACACGATTTTCCTCCTTCTAAAATTTTTATCATTAAACAGTATATTGCATTTAAAGAAAATAGTTAAAAATTTGATGCCAATGCTTTTTCACTCTTGTCGAATAAAATTTTTAATTCCATAAATAACCTATTTTGTATTGCAGGTATTGTGATATTTCCTACCGTTCAAAACGGAACCAGCCAAAATCAAAATTGGAACCTGGTAAAAATATGAAAGTCACCTTTTGTTTCCCTGTTATTTTTTCTAATTCAAATATCCGCTCTTCATATTTATCAGACTTAGTAAATTCAATAATTTGTTCACTTTCGCTATTAGGACTGGTAAATCGGATAAGAATGGTGTTTTTCTCAATAGGCGATCTACCATAAACTACAATTTTAGTAGCTCCTTCATTTGTAAAATCCATATCTTCAAATACCAAGGAAACATTGTTGCCTATCCCTTCAACGCTGTCTCCTTTTATTGAGAACATATCTCCATAAATATGATCGCATTCTGAAGCTTTATTTAGCTCAAAGGGTCTGTATTTCTTTTTAAAATAAAACCCTTTGATGTGAACCTTCTGATGAAGAACAAAACAAATAGAAGTAACACCGCGTAATCTTTTTGGCAAACGGTAGGTTTCTTCCTGATATACATTCCACTTAACTGGTTTTTGATAGATTACTTCAGCAAGCAACGTACTTCCCTCTTCATCAGGCATACCTTCCCAAATTTGTATAGGATATTCCTCCCTGGTTAATGCAAAAATTGAAATAGTTATGGTATCAGAACCATAAGTACCAAAGTCAATATTGCGGAAACCCACTTGGGTTTCACCATCTCTACTTGTAGCTATTCCTTTTTCATTTCCGCTAGTCACCTCACCTTTACTGTAATCATAGAGCCCTGCATATATAAATTCATAAGGATCTTTGTATGCTTTGCCAAAACCAACAGCTTTAAATTCCAGCTCTGATATGAGTTTCGTCTTTTCAGTACCATTCTTACTCGTGCAACGAACCCGAAATTTTCCGTCACTTAAAGCTATTATCTTCGCTTCATGACCAAAAGCTTCTACTTTAGCGATATTAGACGGAAAACCTCCATCAGTCACTACACTCCACTCTACTTCACGATAAGTAGTATTTTCTGGGTATAATTTCGCTCGTACAAGAATCTCTCTCTTTAATTCATTAAGCTCTTGTCCTGAAGTACTAATAATTTCAATTTTACGGACAGGTATTTCATCATTGCTTCCCATAACACATGGCATATCTCTATTCTTCATAAGTGCAGAAATCCCCTCTAAATTTTCACCCTTTGCTGGAAGAGCCTCAAATTCGGCAGTCTGGCCTTCCAAACCTTTAGAAGTTACTTCCATATAAATCTTTCCTGGTTCTAATGTTGACCCTATAATTGCCATTAACTTGCCGTTGAATAATCGTCTGCTTAGTCCTTTATATTGGTCATAATCTGTACTGTCACCATTATCAAGACCAATCAAACGCCCTGCTCCCGTAACATTAACATGTATTCTGTTATTTGCATTCTCTACTATATTTCCATTTTCATCTTCCACGGTTATTTCTACAAAAATTAAATCCGTACCATTCGCAATAAGGCTTTCTTTATCTGCATGCAAACGAATCTTCCTAGCATCTTTAAAGGACTTTCTTACATCAGTTGCAATAATTTTCCCTGTTTCATCATAGGCTATTGCTTTTAATTCACCTTTTTCATAAGGTATCTTCCACCAGGCAACAAGTTGTGTTCCATGTTCATGGTCAAATTCATGGGTACCTATTGTAATACCATTTAATTGTAGCTCAATCTTAGGTGCATTGGAGCATACTCCAACATCAATCATTTGACCTTTATTAAAATCCCAATAAGAAGGGATAATATGAACCATTGGCTTTGTCTTGTAGTCTGTCCATGCTGCTTGATAAATGTAATACGAATCTTTCTTAAATGTAGCAGTATCAATTTGACCAAAATAGGAGTTCTTGGTATGATATGGTGTAGGTTCTCCTATATAATCAAATCCAGTCCATATAAATTGACCAAGAGAAAAAGGTGTATCTCTTTCTGCCAAAATACAGCTTTCTGCTGATTTAGCTCCCCAGCTCGTTGGACTATTCCCAAGAGCAGAACATTGTTCATCATCATCAGCAAGAATAGATTTTTCACGTGGGAAATGGTAAATTCCTCTACTCTGTACTACAGCACCCGTTTCACTACCGTAAATAACCCAATCGTGATGTTCCTCATGATGTCTCTTATAATATTTTTCTCCATAATTGTATCCAACTACCTTAACAATATCAGCACATTTTTGAGCATTTTCCCAAGGCATATAATTAGATGCTATAGTAACCTTCCCATTTTCTTTAGGGTCATACTTTCGTTCAAGATCCACAAGCATCTTTGTTAATTCTTGTCCTCTCTCATTGGCATGAGTATCATAAATCTCATTTCCAATACTCCACATAAGCAAACTGGGGTGATTCCTATCCCGCATTACCCAACTTCTTACATCAATATGAGCCCAATTTTTAAAAAATCTTGAATAATCATAACGTGTTTTTGGTATTTCCCATACATCAAAAGCTTCTGATACTACAAAAAACCCCATCTCATCTGCTAAATCCATAAACTCTGGTGCAGGCATATTGTGAGCTGTTCGTATAGCGTTAACACCCATCTCTTTCAATATCTTAAATCTTCTTTTTAGGGCAGTTTTATTAAAGGCAGCCCCCAAGGCTCCTAAATCATGGTGTTCACAAACTCCCTTCAGTTTCATCTTTCTACCATTTACAAGTAAACCCTGCTGAGGATCAAGTATAATTTTACGAAAACCGATATTTTGAGCTATGTATTCTATTTTTTCTATGCTTTCCTTTGAATCTTTATCTGACTTAACCAAGTATAATTCGGTTATAAGCTTATAAAGATTAGGCTCTTCCGGACTCCACAACAAAGGATTTTTTACAAAAATAGTTTGAACATTATGTGTAACATAATTACTCGCTTTAACAACACTCTTTGAAGCAGCAAAAACTTGACCCTCATACGTAATAGTGTGAGTGAGTAGACTGTCTTCATAACTGACCAATTCTGTGTCTATTTCCACTAACCATCTATCATCTTCTTGTTTAGTTGTTACATAAATTCCATTTGTTACGATATGTTGATTCTCATCCCTAATTTTTAGCCATACGTTTCTATATATACCTGCACCCGTATACCATCTACTGTTGGGGTTTTGATACACTACCTTTACAAGAATTTCGTTTTCACCATCTACTAATGAATCTGTAATATCATATTCAAAAGAAGAATAACCATATTTCCATTCTCCTACAAACTGCTTATTTACATATATGGAAGAATCCATATAAACTCCATCAAAACATAAGAGAATCTGCTTTCCTTCTTCTTTAGCACATGTAAATTTCTTACGATACCAGCCTATACTGTTTTCATAAAGATTTAACGTATTATATATAAGCCAATCATGGGGTATATCAATTGGCTCAAATTTCAAAGTAGTACTATCTGCTTCTAAGCTGCTCTTAGCAAATTCCCAACCATCATTAAAAAGTATTTTCTTATTCATTTTTCTACAACCACCCCCTAAATCTTTTGCCGCCGCAGCCACACCTATACCTATATAAAAGTAACTCTTATACATGCTTTTTTAGAAGGAATTCCCTAAAGCTTCTTTACGTTTCTAAGTTAAACTATTAAAATGTTTTAAAAAGTAACTGTCTGTAAAATTTATTTTCCAAATCTCCAATTTCGACACCCGCTTCTATAGGAAAATAGTTTTTATAAAATTATTACAAGTTTACGCTTCCGTTTTTATTACATTGATTCAAAAAAAATCCTCACTTTTTTGATCGCCTTTTATTTGAAATTCACAGCTTTGGAGTAAAACTACTCCAAAGCTGTGAATAGATTTAATAATTGATCATTTGCGTTATTTTAACATATCTTTAGTGCTTTTATATACTTCATTTGTCAACTGCGTAAGTTTATCTGCACCTTTTGCTCTACATTGTTGCACGTAATTGTCCCAGTCTTTTTCCAGTGACGCTTGACCTAATATAAATTTCAATGTCATTTGTTCTACATAATCCATTAATGGCTGGCTTATCATATTAGCTTGTTCCCTTTGAACTTCATCAAACAATACTGGTGGAGCTGGCGGTAATAATTCTCTCGTTTTATCCAATTCTTCTGCAAATTTTCTGTCCTCATCACTCATGTAAGAATATGCCAACTCCTTTGGACCACCATACATCAAAATAAACACACCATTACCAAAGCCAAAATCCTTTCTTAAATCTTTGGTACCATTAGGATTAAGACCCAAGAAGCCGGCAGTCACATCAGGCATTAATTCAAATTTACCATCCACCTTTTTATAAGTTACTCCTTCTACACCCCATTTTGTCAAAGTTTGTCCTTCCTCGCTATACCACAGCCAATCTATAAATTTTAACATCTCATGGAAATTAGGATTTTTTAAAGCATTTTTTGAAATCATTATACCGTTTTCAAGTCTGCCTCCTGCAACAACTGCTCCTTTAGGTCCTGCTGGTGGTAAAATTTTTACAACTTTAAATGCATCCTCACCCATGGTTTCCTTCATCTTATTTCGTAAATTAACTAATTCTTGAGAATTAGTACTTATCACAAATGATTTACCAGTAACAAACTTTTGAATAGCTTGGTCGTCATTTTGAGTAAAGCTTTCAGGATCCATTAAACCTTCTTTAACCAGCTTATTAAAATAACTTAACATATTTTTGTAATCATCTGTAATAGGATAAAAACCAAATTCGTCTTTATCTCTATAATAGTACATCCCATTTCCAGCTCCCCATCCTGCTTGAACACCAAATGTAGGAGCTGCTACATTAAGTAAACTCTTACCTTGCCACCTATCAGAAAATGGAATTATATTAGGATAAATTTCCTTCAATTTTTTTAAAGCATCGTAAAGTTCATCCCAGCTATTTGGTACAGGAATATTATTCTTTTCAAAGATATCTAGTCTAATAGCTAAAGAATAGTCCTGGACAAATATCTCATGTAATCCAGGTAAAACATAAAATTTCCCATCTTTTTGCTTTAATGTATTTAGATCATCTTGTAGATTCCATTCCTTTATTTGCCTTGAAAAATTAGGCATTTCATCTATATAATCGCTAATTGGTAATATGGCACCTGATGGAATAAAAGGTACTTCTTGTCCAGGATAGGTCTTGGGTATAATTTCTGGTGCCTCCCCTGTGCTTATTAAAAGGCTCCTTTTTTGGTCATAGTCACTCATTGGTACTACAGTAAGCTTTAATGATACATTTGTCATGTCTTTTATAGCTTTCCATAAAAGCCAATCTTCTTTGTAAGGATAAGCTGGATGTTCGCTATAAAGCATTGTAAACTCTAAGGGTTTTTCAGAGTAAAAATGCTTATTTTCTGGATCAGAAGA
>Ga0224486_100347_pt1 | contig 16522 bp, 23 predicted proteins | sample TexhydDE_CT_test_FD_172013 | JGI IMG/M metagenome (GOLD analysis project Ga0224486, IMG submission 172013) | Fracking water microbial communities from deep shales in Oklahoma, United States - hydraulically fractured wells DE_CT_test ...
TTCTGATGAAACAGGAAGATGTAGAGGATCTTCTGGCCACATTGAATTCCGATATTCTTGAAACTCTGGGAGATCCTAACGTGCAGGCGGTTTTGCGGGCGGTACGGGATTTCAATGCCAGTGAAATAAAATATATTCTTAATTTCATCCAGTTTTTTAAGCAAAACCGTCACCTGCTCTGATGTTGCTTGCCGGTAACCTTTCAAGGGTAAAATAGGACGGTTCATGGATTAGCTGTTGTCAGTTCCAGGTTTCCCCTTTAGGATAAGAATTAAAAGGTCCGGAGGTGGGGGTGGGTGCTGGAGCCGGAACGGGAATGGCAAGAACTGGAATTGCACTTATTGACCAGGCTGAAAAAAGCGGTGGTGGAACATGATGAGGAAGAATTGCTTGCCGCCATTGAAGATGCCTTTCGTGAAGGTCTGGATGCCCGCAAAGCCATCTTCGAAGGACTGGTTCCCGGGATGGGGGAGGTAAGCCGGCTCTACGAGGAGGGCGTTTACTATATTCCCGAGTTGCTCCTTTGCGCCGACGTGTTATACCGGGGGCTGGCCGTTTTCAAAGAACATGTCGAGAAGAAAGATTTGGGCATTAAAGGTACGGTAATTATCGGGGTAGTGGAAGGGGATATCCACGATATCGGCAAAAACCTGGTGAAAATGATGCTGGAGGGAGCCGGTTTTGAAGTAATTGACCTGGGACGGGATGTGCCCCTGCACAGCTTTCTTGCCGAACACCGCAAAGTACGTCCCGATATCGTCTGTCTTTCCACCATGATGACCACCACCCTGGCCGAAATGAAAAAGGTGATCAAGGAACTGCGGAAACGCAACCCCCGGGTAAAAATCATGGTCGGAGGTGCCCCGTTGAGCGATTGCATAGCCAGACGCTGGGGGGTTAGCGGTTACGCTCCCGATGCCCACCTGGCTTTAAAGAAGGCAGTGGAAATCATGCAATCGGTGAAGGAAAACTGTGATGATCGGTAATTTCCCCGCATAATTCCCGCATGGGGTAAAAAAGCGAGGATAATAGTCGGTAAGTTCTAAATATTCAACCGTGGCGTTGTTCGGGGTCCTGGTATAAAGACTTATGGGATGGAGGTAGATCAAGCGTGCTTGGCCTGCAGAAGGAGAGGGAACTGCTGAGGCGCCTGCGGGAGGGGGTAATTAACTTTGATGAGGAAGCGGTGGTGGAGGCGGCCAGGGAATGTATAGAGCTGGGCATGGATGCCACCAGGGCCATTTTTGACGGGCTGGTGCCGGGAATTGAAGAAGTGGGCCGACTTTATGAAGAAGAGGTATATTTCATTCCCGAAATGCTTTTGTGCGCTGACGCCCTTTACCGGGGCCTGGCGCTGCTCCGGGAGCACGTGGTTAAAAAAGACGTGGGCGTCAGGGGAAGGGTACTCATCGGGGTGGTGGAAGGTGACATCCATGATATTGGAAAGAACATCGTGAAAATGATGTTTGAAGCTTCCTCCTTCGAGGTTTACGACCTGGGGAGGGATGTTCCCCTGGAAACCTTTGTCAGAGAATATATAAGGCTAAAACCGGATCTGGTTTGCCTGTCGGCCATGATGACCACCACCATGCTCAGGATGAAACCCATTATTGCCAGGCTGAAGGAAGTAAACCCGCAGGTGCGGATTATGGTGGGCGGAGCGCCGGTTACGGAACACGTGGCCGCCCGCTGGGGAGCCGACGGTTATGCTCCCAATGCTTCCCGGGCATTGAAGGCGGCCATCGACCTGCTGGTGGCGGTGAGGAACCATCTGGCGGGCTGTAGCGCGGGGTGAGCTTGAGAATGGCAAAGAGTTCTTTGCATGGTGAAAACCATTGGGGTTTGAATATTAACCTTTGGCCGCGCATTAATTGCCGTTAATGGCACAGAAATTTACATGGAGCGGTGATCCTGGTAGAATGAAACAAAGCTTTTTTAGCCTTATGTTTAGCCAAAGTGCATTTAAATTTTACACGATTAAACTCCTGTTCCACGAGCCCCTTGAATAAAGGAGGTGAAGTGTTTTATTCGGGCAGTTTTAAAACAGGGGGTGAATTGTTTTAAAATTTAAAACCTAACAAACGTTTCTCGAGCTTAATTTTTAGTATGGGGGGTAGGTTATGGCGAAGCAGATGCTAATTGATGCCATCCGGGGAAAGAGAACCCCGAGGGCGCCGTGGGTTCCTTATGCCGGCGTTCACTGTGCCTTTGTTATTGGTGAACCGGCGGACAAATTTCTAAAGGATCCGCAACTGCTTGCCAAAGGCGTTGTGGAAACGGCCAGGAAGTACAAGGCCGACGGGATCCCCCTGGTTTTCGATCTTTCCGTGGAATCGGAATCCATGGGTTTGGAAATCAAGTACTGGAAGGATAACGTTCCATCGGTTCAGTCCCACCCCTTGTCCGATAAGACCGTGGAAGAGGCCGGTCTGAAGGTTCCCGGTCCCAACGACGGCCGCTGGCCGGTGCTTTTTGAGGCCGCCAAGATTGCCAAACCCCAGCTGGACGAACTGGATTGTGCCTTGATGGGACTTGCCTGCGGGCCGCTCACCCTGGCCAGCCACCTGGCCGGCGTGCGTATTTTTACCGATGTGGTTAAGAACAAGGAAAAGGCGCATGATGTGTTAAAGTTCTGTGCTCAGGTGGTAAAAAAATCGGTCGAAATGTACTGTGACATGGATTGCGACATTATTGCCATCGTGGACCCGGTGGCCTCCCAGATTCGGGATGCCACATTCAAGGAGTTTGTTCACCCCTATTGCCAGGATGCCATCGCCGTCATTCACGAAAGGGGAAAGACATCCAGCTTCTTTATCTGCGGCGACGCCACAAAGGTGCTGGAGTCCGTATGTCAGATTGGTACCCACGGATTTGCCATTGACGAGCAGTTGAACCTGACTTTTGTGCGGGACCTGGCCAGGAAATACGGGGTTGGTTTTGGCGGCAACCTGAAACTCACCCTGGCCCTTTCGCTGGGGATTATTTCGCCCCGGGAGGACGCCATTGTCAGCCTGGCTGCCGGTGGTACGCACGGTTACGTTTTTGCCCCCGGGTGAGATATGCCCTACGATGTTCCGTTGGAACACATGGAGCAGGTTCTGGAGGCCAGGGAATGGTTTGAAAAGTACTATGCCAAGTATCCCGAGTCCTGGTAAAAGGGGGGTAAAACGTGTCCGAGCCCAAAATTAAGATTGATGTACTTACGCTGGACAGCGTGCAGTGCGCCGCCTGTGGCTATATGATGGAGTCCATTGCGGCCATGCCCCCCGATGTACAGGAGATGATCGAATACAAGGAATGGTCCATTAAAAACCAGTCCGGCATTCAGAAGTTTCTGGAGCTCAATGGCCGCGTTCTGCCCACTATCTGCATTGAAGGCGACCTGGTTTTCGAGAGCGTTATCCCCCAGTATGAAGAACTGATTGATGAACTGGCCAAAAGGGCTCCCACCCCCGGGATGCGCGAGCGGATACTGTCTTTGCGCGATAAAGGCTTTGATTTCGACCGGATTAAAGAGAACCTGGAGAAAGCGGGTGCCGGTCAGCATACCAGAAGGGATTCTACAGTAGAATGAAGTCGTTGCGCCTGGAGCTGATTTACGCGGGGGATCACAACCTTTCCTGCTACTATGCCGCAAAGGTGGTGGAGGCTGTGGTCCCCCTTTTCCCCCATCAGGTGGAATGGGAAAAGGTTTATATACTGCATAAGGACGGCGCCCGGCGTTTTTACGAACTTTCCATTTCCCTTTATGGAGAGGATAAAGTAAAAAAATTGCACATGTATGCACCCATCCCGTCGATTTTTGTTAACGGTAAGATGGTTTTTGACCGTATACCGTCGGTAGAAGAGCTGGCGCAGGTAATCGAAGAATTCATTTACCGCGGGGGGAACGGAAGATGACGGGGGTTACGGGCACAGTTGCGGCGGCGAATTACCGGTACCTTTTTACCGCTTTTTCTGCTTTTATGAAGGTGCCTTTGGAAGGTTGACTTTTCGAGGAGGGAGTTATAGATGGGAAGCATCATGAAGGTGCTGGTCTTTGGCACTACGCCGCCGTGCCGGAAATGTATGCAGGCCGAAAGGGAAGCCCGGCAGGCGGCGGAGCAGTTCCCCGCTGGCGTGGTAGTCGTGGAAAAACACGATGCCCTCTCAGAATATGGACAGCGTTACGGTGTAAACATCACACCCACTATTGTAATTAACGGGCGGAAGGTGGCGGCTGGCAAACTGCTCAGACAGCAGGAACTGGTGGAGGCTATCCGTAAAGAAATGGGGGTATCGCCATGACGGTAAAATTGGAGGTTTTTACTGGAGAGCCCCCATGTCCCAGTTGTCTGGAAACTATTGATTTGTGTCTGTCAGTAGCGGAAGAGTATAAAGGTGAAATAGAACTAATTAGATACTCTGGTGAAGCGGGGTTAGAAAGGTTTAACGAATATCATCTGGTTTGTGTACCGGCAGTAGTGATTAACGGTATGGTTAAAATTGAAGGGGTTACGCCCAGCCGGTATACCCTGCTCAGCGCTCTGGGGGTGGGTGGGTTATGTCTAAAGTAAGAATCGAGGCATATGTTTCTGTTCCACCCTGTACCGGTATGGTTTTTTTAAACCGCATGTTGGATGAGATCAACGAAAGATACCCCGACAGGGTGGAGGTAGTTATTCATAGAGGTGTGACACCGGCATTGGAAGAGCAGCAGTTTTCCGCTATGCCCGCCTTGGTTATTGGTGGACTGATCCGTTTTATAGGTGTGGTGCCGGACCGGGAAACCCTGGCCCTGGCTTTACGGAAATGCGGGGTTATTGTATCCCTGTAGTGGCTTGTTGCCTGTAACGCAAATAGGGGATCGGGGGAGTTGGGAAAATTGATGTCCATCATTATCGAGATCATCTATGAAGGCGACCACTGTATTCCCTGCGTTTACATGCTTGAAACCGTGGAAGAGGCCATAGGCGACATGGGGGACAGGGTGAAGCTGGAACTGGTCTACCTCCGGCAGGAAACGGGCGGCCGCCGTTACAGGGAGCTGTCGGAAGGGCTGGGTGGGCCGGCTCCCATTCCGTCCATTTTCATTAACGGAAAATTGTATTTCAGCACCACGCCGTCAGTGGAAGAACTGAGACAGACCCTGCAGGGGCTTTTACAGGCGGGTGAATAGGCCATGTATATATACAAGACCAGGGGGATTTGTCCGCCCGAAATCCACTTTCAACTGACGGGAAATACTCTAACCGGAGTACGGTTTGTAGGTGGGGGCTGCCGGGGTAATGCCCAGCTCATCAGCCGCCTGCTGGAAGGCCGGGAGATAGATGAAGTTCTCCCCCTCCTGAAGGGCATCCAGTGCCGGAACAACACCTCCTGCCCCGACCAGCTATTTCAAGCCATTCAGTTAGCCCGGGAGGGAAAGCTCAGGGAAGAGGAACCCATCGCTGTTTATGAGGTTCCGGTACCCTACCGGAGGGTAGCGGTATTAGCCGAGGTAAACGGAAATGCTGAAGCATTGCGGTTAGCGTTACGTCAGCCTGTGGAAGCCGTTTTCTGCCTGGGTAACCTTACCGGTCCGGCAGGGGATAACGACGGGGTGGTTGAACTGGCGCGGAGGAAGAAGTTGATTTTTGTCCAGGGACCGTTTGACCGTACCCTTCCCTGTACCAGACCGGAGAATCGGGAATTTCTCCGGCGGGCACCCCTCTATCTGCGGTTTCAACTGGGGCGGTGCCGCGTTCTGGGTTTTTACGGCGGTTTTATCCAGGAATTAGACGGCTTTTCCGATTATGCCCCCTATTCCCTGGAATTGCTCATGGTGAGCAATTTATCCGACTACCTGCGCAATGAAAGCGTTTATCCCGCCCTGGAAGCCATGACCGGGCAGTTTTCCGTCGATGTAGTCCTTTTTGCTTCCACTAATGAGTGGAAACATGTGCGCCTGGGTAAAGTGGACTTCATTAACGTGGGCCCTCTTAAAGCGGAAAGCTACTTTAAGTACGCCTTGATAGAGTGGGCGGGGGAAGAATTATGCGTTTCATTTGAAGTGGTGAAAGCATAGGGGAGGGAAGGGACATGCGCCGGGTGCTGGTGGATGTGCTTCTCACCGATTTCCGGCAATGAGCGGCCTGCGTCTACATGGCGGAAGCGGTAAAGGCTTTACCGCAGGAAATCAGGGACATAATCGAGGTTCACGAGTGGGACATGAGGACGCGGGAGGGAATAAAACGTTTTCTGGAGTTAAAGGCGAAATCCCTGCCCAGCATTGCCCTGGACAACGAACTGGTCTTTGAAGCCGTTATTCCGCCGCAGGAAGATCTGATCGCGGCCATTAAAGCAAGATATACCGGTTAGTTCTGGCGTGGGGGTGTGGGAGGATCATGTCAAAGGTTACAGTGGAACTATTGCTCACCGACCAGTGAGCGTCCGGGCCGTATATGGCCGAAGCGGTAAGGTCCTTACCACGGGAAATACTGGACGGAATCGAGCTGTTTATCTGGAATGTGAAAACCCTGGAGGGAATCATGCGCAAGCAGGAACTGGGAGCCAGGGTTATACCTGCCCTTGCGCTGAACGGGGAAATGGTTTTTGAGTCTACCATTCCTCCCCGGGATGAATTGATTGCCGCCATTTTAAAAGCAAAGGCAAAGATGCAAGGGGGAGAGGCCCGGTGTATCTGCAGGAAGTTGTCCTGAGCGGTTTTAAATCCTACGCCACGGAGACGGTGGTTAATTTTAAGTCCGGCATTGGAGTGATCATTGGCAATAATGGTGTGGGCAAAACCAATATCCTGGACGCCATTGCCTGGGCTCTGGGGGAGAGCGATCTGCAGCGCCTGCGCTGCCAGCACTACGGGGAGCTGTTCTTCAGCGGGTCGCAGGAATACCCTCCGGCGGAATCAGCCCGGGTGACGCTGACCATTAAGCTGGGTGAGGGGAAAAAGGCTCCGCAGGTGAAGTTAACCCGCCAGAGCCTTGGCCGGGGAACGGAAGAGTTCTTCTGTGATGGTGTTAAGCTGACAGCTGCCGGCTATTTTCAAAAATTAATCACAATGGGCCTGGAAAATGTTACAAAAACAGTAATCCGGCAGGGCCAGGTGGATAGTTTTCTGCAAATGGGGCCCGCAGAGCGGTTCAAGTATGTAAAAGCACTGTTTAACGAAAAGGTGGATGGCGATCTTATCGGTAGGATCAACGCCCATTTTCAAAGTTTCCTGGGCATACTTGTCCCGGAGGGCGGGGGCGAGCTGTTCCCGGTGGATGCCGGTGGTGAGCCCGGCCTGGCCATAGAAGTCTTTTTACCTGGAAAAGGAAAAAAGAACCCGCTCCTTTTTTCCGGCGGCGAAAAAGCCATCTGTTCGCTGGCCGCCAGCCTGGCCCTTTTTGAAGAATTGCACAGCCCCATTTACCTGCTGGATGAAGTGGAACCGGCTCTGGACTGGATATATCACCACCATATGCAGCAGCTGTTCAGAAGGCTGGCCCAACACAGGCAGCTGATCATGATCACCCACCTGCGCAGTACCATCGAGCTGGCGGATACCCTGCACGGGATTCGTGCCCGCAGGGACGGCACCTCCTACGCCAAGTTTTATTTTGATATGGACGAGCGGATTTTAAGAGCTTACCAGTGCTGCTGTTGAGGAGGCGATTGGCGTGGAGCTGGAGCTTGTGGAACAATTCAGGAAGCTGGTTCTGGATAAGGAGTTGCCCGGAACGGATGTGGTGCTGTTCGGGGTCACTTGTCCCTACTGCGGCAAGAATGATCGCATCAGGCCGCTGGAGCCTCCGGAGGAATTAAGTGAGGAGCTGGGACAGCAGGAGATGGCTCTTTACGCAAGGGTGTGGCGTGAATTACATCCGGATAATAGCCTGGCTGTTTGCAGGTTCTGCCGTAACATTTTACAGGTTCAGGCCGGGGCGAGAAGAGCGGAACCTTTAGGCGAATGGTAGCAGGGGGTGAGGACTATGGCCGGCTTCACGGACGTTTATCTCATTACCGGCTTTTTGGGCAGCGGCAAAACCACTTTTTTGAACCGTCTTATCCGCCAGTTTCCCGCCGACCGGAAATTGATGATCTTGATGAATGAGTTTGGAGAAATCGGCGTTGACGGCACGCTGGTAAGCGGAGAAGACCTGGATATCCTGGAAATCAGCAAGGGGTCCATTTTTTGCGTCTGCGTAAAGACGGACTTTATCAAGGGCCTTTACGAAATAGCCCAAAAGATCAGGCCGGATGTTCTCTTAATTGAATCTACCGGTGTGGCCAATCCCGCTGACCTCAAGAAAGACCTGAATCTGCCCATATTCAAGGGCCGTTTTCGGTTTAGAGAACAGTTTTGCATTATTGATGCGGCCAACTTTCTGGATGCTTTCCAGGTCTATGCCTCGGTGGAAAAGCAAATCTCTTCCTCCTCGACATTTATTATCAACAAGATCGATCTGGCTACCCGGGATCAGGTTGAAGAAATAAAAAGCCTTGTCAAAAGGTATCACCCCGATCCCCGCTTTTATGAGACGACATATGCCGATATAAACGTGGCCGGGCTTTTATCTCTGGGGCAACCGCCCGCAGGGGCGGGATATGAACCGGGCCAGCCAATGAGCGCAGAGGAACTGGAGCGGTACGTGGAGGATTTGCTTTCCGATTTGCATGAGTCCCTTACGCCCCCCGACCTGCTTATGTCAGCATCCTTCTTCTGGAAAGGCGGCTCGCCATCCGATCTCCGGGAAATGACGGCCCGGCTGCCCCGGGAGGTGCTCCGGGCAAAGGGATTTGTGCAGGTGGAGGGGCGGCTGCACCTCTACAACTATGTGATGGGCCAGTACAGCCTTGAGGTACAGGACGTGCCGGTGAAGGAAAATCAGGTGAATGTGCTGGTTTTTATTGCTCCGCCGCAAGTCATGTCGGCAGTGGAAAAAATCATGGGCGACTTCAATTTTGTAAAGACGGGGGAAATCAACCGGCAGGAATTATTCCAAAAAAAGTAGTTGCATAAAGCTTGCCGGAGTAAATTGTTAAATAGTATTTTACAACCACTAAAAAGCCAAAAATAACCGTTCACAGGATTGTTTTGCCCGTTAAAGAAAAGAATCTTGTGCTGAAGTGGTTGGTATTTTACAATTTTTCAAAAGATTTAGAAGGTGTTTGTGGTCCGGAGTTTAGTAGTAGTGCAATGTATATCAACATGATAATCACCGTGGAAAGGGGGGTAGTCAGACCAATAGGAGAAATTGCCCATTGTACTTCAAGATCTTCGATATGTTAAAACTAACGAATTGACGTGCAACCCGAATGTATTTTTTAGCCATCTGATTAAAATGTAAATGATGGAAAGGGGAATGGGTAATGACACCTGAAAGGGAAAAGGACATTCTGGGAAGGCTGGCCGATGGTGTTCTCAATTATGATGAAGAAATGGTGCGCCAGGCGGCTCAGGAGGCGCTGGATGAAGGTATAGATGCCAACAAGGCGGTCTTCGAAGGACTGGTGGAAGGAATGAAAAAAGCCGGCGACCTGTATGAGCAGCAGGAATACTTTGTCCCTGAGCTTTTAATGTGCGCTGATGCCATGTATGCCGGCTTAGAAATACTTCGTCCTCATATGCAGGCAAAAAAGGATGATAACAAGGTTAAAGGCCAGGTGGTCATGGGAGTAGTGCAGGGCGATGTGCACGATATCGGCAAAAACCTGGTGAAGATAATGTTTGAAGCAGCCGGCTTTGAAGTTCACGACCTGGGCAAGGACGTGCCCCTGGAAAGGTTTGTGGAGGAGCAGCTGAGGACCGACTCGGAGATTGTGGCCCTCTCGGCCATGATGACCACCACCATGGTGGGCATGAAGGATATTATTAAAGCCATTAAGGAGAAAAACCCCAGGGCCAGGATTATGATTGGCGGCGCCCCGGTTACCGATGAGATTGCCGATCGTTTTGGCGCGGACGGCTATGCCAAGGATGCCAGCAACGCCCTGAAGGAAGCCATCAACATGATCGCTTCTTTGAGAGAGTTATAAAGGGAGGATGAAGTCAAAGTGCAACACCAGGTAATCTTTCAGCCTTCCGGCCGGCGGGGGATGGTGGAGCACGGCATTACCCTGCTGGAAGCGGCCAGGGAGCTGGGTGTGGACATAGAAAACCTCTGCGGTGGCGCCAAGGTCTGCGGCAAATGCAAGGTGAAAATCGAAGAGGGCTTTTTTGAGAAATTTGGCATTGAATCCCGGATGGAACATCTTTCCCCGCTCCAGGAGGAAGAAAGGGATTGCCTTACCGAAGCGGAAATGGCGGATAACTACCGTCTGGCCTGCTGCTGCGAAGTGCTGGGGGATGTGCTGGTCTTCGTGCCTGAGGAGAGCCGGGGAGCCAGGCAGGTAGTGCTGGAAACCGGTAAGGAACGGAAGTTCAATTTGAACCCCGCCGTGCGCAAGTATTATGTGGAAATGCCGCCGGCCACCCTGGAGGACCACCGGGGGGATTTTGAGCGCCTGCGGGAAGCCCTCCACGAGCAGCACGGTTTGCCGGCAGACCTGGAAATCGACTATTTTGTCCTGCGGGACCTGCCCAATGCGGTCCGGGAGGGGCAGTGGAAGGTCACGGCGACCGTCTGGTGTGACCGGGAAATTATCCGGGTAGAACCGGGGCTAAAGGATACCCTGGTGGGCCTGGCGGTGGACATCGGCACCACCACGGTGGCCGCCTACCTCTGCGACCTGCGCACCGGCCAGGTGCTGGTGGTGGACTCCATGATGAACCCCCAGGTGCGCTACGGTGAGGATGTGCTCTCCCGGATCACCTACTCCATGATGAATGAAGACGGTCTGGAGAAGATGCACCAGGCCATTATCGAAGGACTGAACACCCTGGCCCAGCGCATGACCGAAAAAATTGGCCTTTTGCCCGCCGATATCGTGGATATGACCCTGGTCTTCAATACCGCCATGCAGCATATTGCCCTCTGTATTGATCCCAAATTCCTCGGCCGCTCGCCCTTTGCCCCGGGGACCAAACAATCGAGGAACATCAAGGCCCGGGACCTGGGCGTGAATATCTGCCGCGGCGCCATCATCCATACCCTTCCCGTGGAATCGGGTTTTGTGGGGCCGGATAACGTGGCCGTACTCATTGCCGAGGAACCCTACCGGGAGCCGGAAAAAATCCGGCTGATCATCGACATCGGTACCAACGGGGAAATCGATCTGGGCAATGAAAAGCGCCTGCTCTGCACTTCCTGTGCCACCGGTCCGGCTCTGGAAGGGGCCCAGATTAAGTTCGGCATGCGTGCCGCTCCGGGGGCCATTGAAAAGATCCGCATCAACCCGGAAACCCTGGAAGTTTCCTACAAGGTTATCGGGCAGGAAAAGTGGTATCCGGAAATCCAGAAAACAGATGCCAAAGGTATCTGCGGTTCCGGGATTATCGACATGGTGGCGCAGTTGTTCCGTTCCGGTGTCATCGACCGCAGCGGGCGGTTTAACATGAAGATCAATCACCCCCGGGTCCGCCGCGGTGCCGACGGTAAACCGGAGTTTGTGGTGGCCTGGGCTGAAGAAACGGCTATCGGCAAGGATATTACCTTCACCCAGGCCGACGTGCGGGCCGTACAGCTGGCCAAGGCGGCGCTGTACGTGGGGGCCAGGTATTTGATGGAGAAGCTGGGCGTGGATAAGGTGGACAGCGTTACCCTGGCCGGCGCCTTCGGCAGCTACATCGACCGGGAAAGTGCCATGGTCATCGGTATGTTCCCGGACTGTGCCCTGGAAAACGTGCAGGCCGTGGGTAACGCTGCCGGGGACGGCGCCAGGCTGGCCCTGCTGGACGTGGGCAAGCGAGAAGAAGCAGCCCGGGTTGCCCGGCAGGTGGAATTTGTGGAAACGGCCATTGAGCCGGACTTCCAGAACCGTTTTGCCGCCGCCATGGCCCTGCCGCACTCAACGGATAAATTCCCCCACATCCAGCACATCCTGGATGCCATTCCTAAAAGAAAGTAAAAGGAGGAGTTTTGCATGTTTAAACTGAGCCGTCCCCAGCGGGTGTGCCGCATCGGACGGTGGAACATCGGCGGGCAGCCCGGGGAAAACCCGCCCCTGTTGATTTCCTCCATGTTCCACAATGGCGATAAAATCCTCGAATCGCGAAAGGAAAGGAAATTTGACCGGGAAAAGGCCAGGGAATACGTTAAGAGGCAGGAGGAACTTTCCGCCCAAACGGGCATACCGGCCCTGGTGGCCATGGTGGCCACTTCTGTGGATGAGATGAAGACCTACATTGACTTTTTCCTGAGCATCAGCGATCAGCCCTTTGGTATTGACATGTGGGTGGAAAAAACCCGCCTGGAAGTGGCCGAATACATTGCCCAGCTGGGCATCCAGGACCGGGTGCTGTACAACAGCATCACCCCCTGGGACAAGGACATCCCCGGCCAGGTGGCCCGCCTGAAGGAACTGGGCATCAAGCACGTGGTGGTCCAGGCCTTCAACCAGGAAGACCAGACCCCCAAAGGGCGGGTAACCGGGCTCAAGAAGATGCTGGACATAATTGGCGAGGATACCTTTGAAACCATCCTGGTGGATACTGCCGTAATGAACCTGCCCTCCACCTCTTTCTCCTGTATTGCCTGCCGGCTGGTCAAGGAGGAGTTTGGCTGGCCCGCCGGGGTGGCTTCCTCCAACGGCACCTACATGTGGAAGGCGGCCCGGGAAATGTGGGGCAGTGAAGGTTTCAACGCCATGAACGCCGCCGGGCAGGCCATTGCCGCCCTGCTCTGGAGCGACCTGCTGTTCAGCGGTCCAATTGTCAACATTCCAAAAATTATCCCTGCCGTCACCACCGCCAGTCTGATGCTGTCAACGCTGGTTTATGACGAAACGGGTAAGCTGCCGCCGAACCAGGATCACCCCCTGTACAAATTCTTTGCAGACTTTGTGAAGCAGCTGCAGTGATCAGGTTGTACCGGGTGCCGGGTGTCAAAAAAGGAGGAAATCGGTTATGCCTAAAATTACTAAAAAAGGAGGAAACGGTTATGCCTAAAATTAATGAAGAAATGAGGAATATGGTTGAAAAGGAGCAGTGTTTTATTGTTACCGCCGATAAAACGGGGCAGCCTTCCGCTGCCCCCAAGGGCTCCATGCTGGTGCTTGATGAGCAAACGCTGGCCTACGGGGAACTGGTGGGTAAAAAGACCTACCAGAACCTGCTGGAAAACCCTAAGGTGGCGGTGGTGGTTACCGACCGCCAGGTGCTGAAAGGTTACCGGTTCATGGGCCGGGCTGAGCTGCTCTCCGAAGGGCCGCTTTATAACCGTTTTGCCGAAAAGTTTGCTCAAATGGGCCTGCCCCGGCCGAAGGCAGCGGTCAGAATTGCCGTGGAAGAAATTTACGATTTGTCTGTGCGCAACCCGGGTGAAAAAATTGGTTAAGGAGGTTGCCCCATATCCATGAAACCGCGGGATAGGGTTCTGGGTCTTTTTGAAGGAAAAGAAGTGGACCGCATGGCCTGTTACAGTGGTATGGGCAACGTGACCACGGCGGGCCTGGAACAGCTGGGCTACAAGTTTGCCGAAGTGCACACGGATCCGGTAAAAATGGCCAATTCGGCGGCCACTTCCTACAAGCTGTTTGGTTATGAGTGTGCCGTCGTTCCCTATGATCTGTGCGTGGAAGCGGAGGCCCTGGGCTGCGTCATGAACGCCTATGAGGACGTGGCGCACCTTTTGTATCCGACCATTAAGGAGAAGCTGATCCACTCCCCCGATGAAATAACCGGGGTGACCATTCCGGACAATATAGCCGAGCGGGGCCGTTTCCCCCTGGTGATGGAGGCCATTTCCCTGCTCAAAAAAGACATTGGCGATGAAGTGGCCATCGGTTCCTGGCTGTTAGGTCCCTTTACCCTGGCCGGCCAGTTGATGGACCTGAACGACCTGTTCAAGCTGGTCTTCAAAAAGCCCAATGAAGTAAACATTCTCCTGGACAGGCTGGCCGACCTGATCATCACCATGGCCGCCAAATACCGGGAGGCCGGGGCGGACTACATCACCATCCGGGAAATGGGGGCTCCCACCGATGTTCTCAGCCCGCGGAGCTTCCGCCAGGTCATCAAGCCCCACCTGGAGAAGATCTTCCGCAACATCCAGTCGCCCAAAATCCTGCACATCTGCGGGGATACCAATATGATTATTGGCCTCATGAATGAATGCGGTGCCGATGCCATCAGTGTGGAAACGAAAAACGACCTGGTTAAGAGCCGGGAAACCATAGGGACGGAACCCCTGCTCTTCGGCCATGTGGACGGCTACAATGTGCTCTGCAATGGGACCCCGGAGGACGTGGAAAAGGCTGTCCTGGCCAGCATGGAAGGAGGAGTGGACGCCGTCTGGCCCTCCTGCGATATCTGGCCCACGGCCCCCCTGGAAAATCTGCGCGCCATGGTGGAAACCGTCAGGAAATACGGGGCGGAAAAATGGGCCCGCAAGAACAGGTAAAAGCGCACCTCCTATCCCGGCGGGGGAAACCTGAGGGTTCCCCCGCTTTTTGTAAACAGGCATTGGTGCGGCGAAATTTGGAAGGGGGATAGCGGGATGGCCATGGAAGGAGCCCTTAAATATGCCTTGAATTCCCGGGAAATAAAAAAATTTTTACTGGAATGGGGGGCCACCCTGGTGGGCTTTGGGGATGTCAGCCAGGGCCTGGCCGGGGAATTGCGGCACCTGCCGGTGGCCATTTCCCTGGCCATTCGCCACCCTTCTCCCGGGCGAAACCTGATCCATACCCCCCGGGGCCCCGTTTATTCCAACCGCTACCAGCAGGTCGATTCAAAGCTGGAACAAATGCAGAAGCGCCTGGTGTCCCTGCTGAAAAGCCGGGGATATAGGTGCCTGGCCATCCCTCCCGATTCTCACCGGCACGACACCAGGTTTGTGGCCCGCCTCTATCCTCTCTTTCCGCACAAAACGGCGGCCACCTGCGCCGGCCTGGGCTGGATCGGCAAGAACGGTCTTCTGGTAAACGAAACCTGGGGTCCCCGTTTGAGCTGGGCCACGGTGCTGACCAATGCTCCCCTGGAGGTTTGTACCACACCTTATGTCTCCGGGCGCTGCGGCAGGTGCCGCCGTTGTGTGGAGGCCTGCCCGGCCGGAGCCATTGCCGACCGGGAGTGGGTGCAGGATGAAGGGCTGGTGCCCCATATCGATGTGGAGGCCTGCCGCCGCCAGCTGGAAAGGAACCGGCTGCTGGTGGGGGAAGATATCTGCGGTCTCTGCATCCTGGCCTGCCCCCGGGGCATGTACGATCAGGCAGGTACGATTAAAAGGAAGGGGGATGTCCGGTGGCCAGGGTAGAAATATTTGGCGGTGTATGCGGTTTCACAACCATTATCCGGGCGTCGCTGGAACAAAAGCGGATGGTGCAGCTGGAGGTGGAAAGTGAGTGCCCCAACTGGCAGAAGGTGCAGGGGCAATTGAAACGGGTCGATGCATATAAGGAATTGTTCGGTAAGCTGCATGAGGGCGAGGTGTACCGTCTCAGTTCTCCTTTTATCCCTCACCCGGCCTGCCTGGTACCGGCCGGGATTATGAAGGCCGTTGAGGTGGCCGCCGGGCTTGCCCTTCCCCGGGACGGGTTCATCAGGGTAACCGGTTGAAATATTTGCCCGGGCGCCGGTCAAATCGCCTGCAAAACTTCTTACCTGAAGTATCCCCGGTTTTTTAAAGCCCCTGTTTGGCCCGGTAGCGAGCGACTTGAACCGAGCAATAATTTGGCCCGCGAGACTCACCGGAGCGAGCGAGAGCCAAAACAGGGTAGTTGGAAAGTGGGGATAACTTAGAGTTCTCACCCGTTGCCATACCAGGGTAATTATTTTATAATAAATTAGCAAATTCCGCTCTTTTCGGGAAAAGGGGTAGGCAACATGGCCAAAGCCAAAGTTATGGCTGGCGCCTGTGGGTTTACCAGTGTGATAAAAGTTACAAAGATAGGCAAGATGAAGGTGCGTGTGCAGATTATCAGCGCCTGCCAGGATCTGCGCAGCATGAATGAGGACCTGGCCGAGGTGGATTGCAGCCGCAATGTTTTCGGCAAGATGGTTGATTCGATTATCTATCAAACGGCCAGCAAAAGGCTCAAGCATCCCGATTGCCCGGTACCATGCGCCATCCTCAAGACCATTCAGGTGGAACTGGGGGGTGCCGTTCCCCGGGATGTAATCATTAAAATTGACGCCCATGGCTAGGGTGAGGGAATTAAAAACGTAGTGCCCGGTTACAAAGTCGTCCCGTAAAAACGGGACTTTTCTCATTAATATCCTTAATATCCTTCAATATCCATCCCAACCTTTCGCCCTTCGAGTGTTGCTTCCAAGGACATTAGGAAGCCCTACTCTTCTCGGTTATGGTTTCTTTTTGAGATGTCGTAAATTCACTCTCTCAATAAGGTTGAATAATCTTCGTTAATCTCACAATTTCAGCCATTTTCATTTTTCAGCAGGGCTATGACTGATAATGATGCCCAGTTATGCCTTTGTCTGGAAGGTGGTGTATACAGAAAT
>Ga0224486_100348_pt1 | contig 16420 bp, 14 predicted proteins | sample TexhydDE_CT_test_FD_172013 | JGI IMG/M metagenome (GOLD analysis project Ga0224486, IMG submission 172013) | Fracking water microbial communities from deep shales in Oklahoma, United States - hydraulically fractured wells DE_CT_test ...
GCAGTGCTTGTATCTCTTCTAAAAACCATGCCTGCACAAAATTCCAAGTAATTCCTCTATTTGATAGGGGCTTTTTTTGGTTTGCCGCCTGCACGAGGATACTTTTTTGGGGTGGCTTTTATCTTCTTGATCACTATCAAGGAATGAACTATGTCACTTTCAGGTATCTCTACATACCTTATTTCCTCAACCTGGCCCCCCAGAGTCTCTATGGCCTTCCTGCTCATCCTGACCTCATCGTCCACATCAGGTCCCTTCATTGCAAGGAAGTGTCCGCCAATCTTTACAAAAGGCATGCAATACTCGCTCAAGGTATCCAGTGATGCTACGGCCCTGGAAACACAGACATCATAGCTCTCCCTATACTGGGCCTTCTGGCCAAGCTCTTCAGCTCTTCCGTGAAGGGCTTCAATATTCTCAAGTCCCAGCCTGTCTATTACATGTCCAAGAAATGTGATTCTCTTGTTCAAACTATCCAAGAGAGTGACCTCAAGATTACCATTCCTAATCTTCAGTGGGACACCAGGAAAGCCCCCACCAGTCCCTATGTCTATCACTTTCTCATCCTTGTTGAACAGTCCTGTCAATGCGGGGGAGAGGCTATCGACAAAATGCTTCTTGTCTATCTCCTCATCCTCAGTTATGGTTGTTATATTGATCTTCTCATTCCATTCCTTCAGCAAGTCCTTATAGACAGCAAAATCCTGTAGCATCTTTTCCGTCAGTTCAACGCCAATTTCACTTGAAAGTCTCTTTAATCTGTCATCACTCATCCTTATCACCATTCCTTCGTCTTTGCTCCAGATGTATCAACAGTACATTGATGTCAGCTGGGGAGACACCAGATATCCTGGAAGCCTGTCCCACAGAATCCGGTTTTATGGCTGAAAGCTTCTGAAGCGCCTCATTGCTCAATCCCTTTACCCTGGAATAGTCAAACTCCACTGAGAGCTTCTTGTTCTCAAGCTTCTTGAACTGTTCAATCTGCTGCATCTGCTTCTTGATGTAACCCTCATACTTGATCTGGGTTTCAACCTGTAACCTTATTTCCTTAAGGAGGGTTTCCCTGTCAGGATCGAATACAGCTGTGCTGTCGTAACCTATTTCAGGCCTCTTCATAAGGTCATACAGGGAGGTTGCATTTTTAATTGCAGTTGAACCAATATCTTCAAGAATGCTGTTGTTCATCTCGTTTGGGTTTATCACAATCTTTCTGAGCCTTTTCAGCTCGCTATCTATCAATTCTTCCTTCTCCACAGTCTTCCTGTATCGCTCTTCAGTCACCAATCCCAGATCATACCCCTTTTTTGTAAGTCTGAGATCAGCATTGTCCTGTCTCAATGTGAGTCTGTACTCGGCCCTTGAAGTCATCATCCTATAAGGCTCGTCAGTTCCCTTGGTTACAAGGTCATCAATCAGCACACCTATGTATGCCTCTGACCTATCCAAAACAAAGGGTTCTTTGCCCTTGATATTCTGGGCGGCATTGATTCCTGCAATGAGTCCCTGGGCTGCAGCCTCCTCATAACCTGAGGACCCGTTGATCTGTCCTGCGAAAAACAGGTTTCTGATATTCTTGTGTTCAAGACTTCTCTTGAGCATTGTCGGATTTATGGAATCGTACTCAATCGCATATGCAGTTCTCATGAACTGAACATTTTCAAGACCCTTGATCTTCTTGTACATATCAATCTGGACCTCCTCCGGAAGGGAGGAGCTGACACCCTGGACGTACATCTCCTTGGTCGACAGGCCCTCAGGCTCAATGAAGACCTGGTGTTTGTCCCTGTCTCCAAACCGTACTACCTTATCCTCTATTGAGGGACAATACCTTGGTCCAACACCCTCTATATATCCTGAAAACATGGGAGACCTGTCAAGGTTCTGCCTAATTATCTCATGGGTCTCCTCTGTGGTGTAGGTAAGGTAGCAGGGCACCTGCTGAAAATCAAAGGTTTTTCCCATGTTTAGGAATGAGAATGGTATTACCTCATCATCACCTGGCTGAATCTCCATAACTGAATAGTCTATACTATCACGATGCACCCTGGCAGGGGTGCCTGTCTTCATCCTTCTCAGCTGAAATCCCTTTTCCTTTAGGGAATCTGATAGGATGAGGGAGGGAAACATTCCATCTGGTCCTGACTGGTAGTTAACCTCTCCTATATAAACCCTTCCACCCAGATAAGTCCCTGTAGCTATTACGACAGCCTGGGTTTCATAGACAGCACCAGTCCTTGTTACAACACCCTTTATAATGCCATCCTCGAATAGGATGTCTATTGCTTCACCCTGCCTTAATGTTAGGTTTGGCTCATCTTCAAGTATCTTCTTCATCTCCGTATGGTACATCTTCTTGTCGGCCTGTACCCTTAAGGAGTGGACTGCCGGTCCCTTGGAGAGATTCAGCATTCTGCTCTGAATAAATGACTTGTCGATGTTTAAGGCCATTTCTCCTCCAAGTGCATCAATTTCACGTACCAGATGGCCCTTTCCTGTACCTCCAATATTGGGGTTGCAGGATAGTGCAACTATTCCATCAAGGCTGATGGTCAGGATCAGGGTCTGCAGCCCCATTCGGCTGGCTGCAAGTGCAGCTTCTACACCTGCATGTCCTGCACCCACAACTACAACATCATATTTACCGCCTAAATAGGTCTTTGTTTCGATCATAAAGCTCACCTTTCTCTGTTTATCTACTTGCCAATGCAGAACTCGCTGAATATCTTGTCCAAAATATCCTCGGTTATACTTTCACCTGTTATTTCTCCCAGATTTTCCCAGCAGCTTCTCAAGTCCACCTCAAGGCAGTCCAGTGGGATTTCATGAGACAAGTCCTCCAGAACGCTTCCAATATTTTCCATTGCTTTTTCTAGCTGGTTCTTGTGCCGTATATTGGTTATTATCATTTCGGAATCCATTTGTATGTCTCCACCATAAAACATCGCTCTAATGGCATTTTCGAGCTCATCAATTCCGACACCCCTTATCATTGACGTGCTGATGATCTGATTGGCGTCGAAATATTCCCTGAAAAGCTCTTCATCGTATTCCTTGGGCAGATCTGTCTTGTTCAGAAGAACAATGGTCTTTTTATCCTTGATTAGATCTATTATATGATGGTCATCTTCGGATAGGCTTCTTGAGATGTCAAATATTGCTATTATAAGGTCTGCCTTCTCCAGGGTTTCCTTTGCCCTGTCAACACCGATCTTTTCAACCAGGTCCTCAGTATGTCTTATACCTGCTGTGTCCATTATCCTTAGAGGTATCCCATCGATGTTCACATACTCCTCAATTATATCCCTGGTGGTTCCCGGGACATCCGTCACTATTGCCCTGTTTTCCCTCAACACAGCATTGAGAAGGGAGGACTTGCCAACATTGGGCTTTCCAAGTATAACGGTATTCAAGCCATCCCTTAGTATTTTGCCTCTTCCTGAAGTTGCCAGAAGCTTTCCAATCCTGTCCTTTACTTGGCTACCATCCCTTATGAGCTCCTCATAGGTAACCTCTTCGATGTCATCCTCCGGGAAGTCTATTGAAACCTCTATATGGGCTATCATCCCCAGAAGGATTCTCCTGATCTCCTCAACCTCCCGGCTTAAGCTTCCCTCAAGCTGGTTTAATGAAACATCGTAGCTCTTTTCCGTCTTGGACTTTATAATATCTATTACTGCCTCAGCCTGAGAAAGGTCAAGTCGGCCGTTCAGGAAGGCACGTTTGGTGAATTCACCTGGGTCTGCAAGCCTCGCACCATTGCCCAGAAGCAGCTCAAGGGTTTTCTTGACAGGTATTATACCGCCATGACAGTAAATTTCAACCATGTTTTCCCTGGTATATGTGTATGGCTCGTGCATAAATGCCACAAGAACCTCATCTATAATTGTTTCTCCATCCATTATATGTCCATATAAAAGTTTCTTATTGTCCTTTTCCTCAATCTCCTGGTCATTGGTCCTTGCAAAAACCCTCTTTGCAATATCCAGGGACTCCCGTCCGCTCATTCTGACAATTCCTATGCCCGCTTCGCCTACAGCCGTTGAAATGGCGGCAATTGTCTCTGACATAAAATCAACTCCTCCAACATTACCTTGTATCTTAACTATTCTATTTCATTATAACAATAATTCAATATACTTTTTTATATTTTTGAAAAAAACATTCAGATGACACCCAATATGGTGGGGGAGAGGGCAAAAAACAAAAGCCCAACATGTGGGCTTTTATCAAATGTAATTTGTTTACTCTATTTGGATACTATTACAACTCTCCTGTAAGGCTCATTGCCTTCGCTGTATGTGCTTACACCGTCAAACTCCTGCAAAGCTGAGTGAATGATCCTTCTCTCGTAAGGATTCATTGGCTCAAGCTTAACTGGTCTCTTGCTGTACTTGGCCTTTTCAGCCATCTTCTTGGCAAGTCTCTTTAGGGTTTCCTCTCGCTTGGCCCTGTATCCTTCAGCATCCAGTAGTACCTTTAGATAATTCTCCCTGTCCTTGTTTATTGCAAGGCTTAGTAGATATTGTATTGAATCAAGGGTATTTCCTCTTTTACCTATGAGGATTCCCATATCAGATGATGAAATATTGTTTATTTCAATCTTCATGATATCATCTTCCATAGAGATGTCGTGAAGGGCTATTATTCCCATCCCTTTGAGGATACCATCAAGAAACTTGTCCGCTGTCTCCTCTGGATCGTTCTTAAGTACAACCTTTATCTTTGCTTCCTTGGTTCCAATAAGGCCAAACAATCCCTTTGACGCTTCCTCTATGACCTCGTATTCAACTTCCTTCTCAGTTGCCTTAAGCTCCTCTAAGGCTTCTTGGAGGGCTTCTTCTACGGTTTTGGCAGTCTTTACAACAAATTTCATACTATTTTGCCCCCTTAATTTTCATTAAAGACCTGTTTGTAATAACTTGCTGTACTATTGTGAAAAAGTTACTCACTACCCAATAAAGTGCTAGTCCGGCTGGAAAGCTTCTTGACGCCCAAAAGATCATTATTGGCAGCATGTAATTCATTATTTTCTGAGTTGACTGAGCCTGTGGGTCCTTTGATGAAGCCGTGCTCATGGTCTTGGACTGCAGGAATGTTGTCAGTGCTGCCAGAAGTGGCAGTCCATACAGCAATGGATCCGGATTTTCCAGGTTTGCTATCCAGAGAAAGTTCTTAGCCATGCTCGCATACATTCCAGGATCACTGAAAGCGTAGGTTTGAGGCTCTCTAAATACCGTAAAGAATGCAAATATTATTGGCAGCTGAATAAGTAGTATTAGGCAGCCCGATGCCGGGTTATATTTGTGTTCTTTGTAAAGTTCCTGCATTTTTTCCTGCATTTTTTGTGGATCGTTCTTATACTTTGTCTGAATCTCCTTCATCAAGGGCTGAACTTCACTCATTTTCTTTGTTGACCTTGTCTGCTGAAGATTTATTGGCAAAAGCATCAGCTTGAATACTATGGTAGTCAAGATAATAGCAAGTGCATAGAATGAAATTGACTCGGGTTCAGTACCTATGGTAGATGAGACAATGTCATATACAAATCTCAATAATGATCCCAGTATGTTACCTAGAAATCCAATCATTTGTTAACCTCCCATTATTTAAGCGGATCATATCCTCCCTCATTGAAGGGATTGCATCTTAATATTCTCTTGGCTGAGAGGTAGGAACCTCTTATAAATCCATACTTCTTGTAGGCCTGTAGTGAATATTCCGAGCAGGTGGGATAAAATCTGCAATTGTTCCCAGTAAGAATGTATCTTGAGATAATTCTTTGGTAGAATCTTATCAACAATATCGCTATTCGTGTCATTTAATCACCTTATTTCCAAACACCCGATAGCTTGTAAATGTGTTTCAAGGCACTTTCCAAATCCTTAAAGGATAGGTCAACAGCGTTTTTTTTAGGTATGATAACAATATCATACCCTGTCTTTATGTCTTCACTATACTTGCTGTTAAGCTCCTTGATTCTTCTTTTAAGCTTGTTTCTAACGACGGCATTTCCAACTTTTCTGGTGATCGATACTCCAATCCTGGTCTCTTTTGTTCCATTTCTTCTGATGTAAAGAATCAGATTTCTGTTCCAGAAATTCTTTCGTGCTTTATAGACCTTCTTAAACTCCATATTTTTCCTAAGTCTGTTTTTCTTTTCCATTATAATTCCACCTTAAATGGCCTTTACCTGCCAGAAGAAATTTCTTTCCCTTTCGTTAGAAAAGGCCACTAACAAGCGGCCTTATGCAGAAAGTCTCTTTCTACCTTTTTTTCTTCTAGCTTTCAATACATTCCTGCCAGATCTGGTTTTCATTCTTTTTCTAAAACCGTGCTCCTTGCTTCTTTGTCTCTTTTTAGGTTGAAACGTTCTCTTCACCCAACACACCTCCTTCAAGTAATAAAACATATTACCTATTATATATACAATATAGAGTTCGCCAATTCAAATCACAAAACACTACTATAAATTATATGTATTAAGCCCTTGTGTGTCAAGGTTTTTAATTGACTAATATCCACAAAACACGATTTCCACATGGTATGGACGCTGTGGATAATTTTATTGAATATCCACCCCATATTTGATAAGATAGTAGAGGATGTTGATAAGTTTTTAATAGCGGTGGATAAGTGAAAGTTATTCACACTTTGTGGATAGTTTGTGTATAACTTTTAAATAAACCACTGTTTTTATATTAAAGAATCGTAATTTGTTTAAGTTTTTATCCACAATATTCCCTTATGGATAGTGTGGACAAGAAATATGCTTAAGCTTTTTTTTACTTAATCAACAAAGAGTTGATACTTTTATCCACAGAAACCATTATACAGCATCATTTAAATAGTCAATGTTTTTCTGTTGATAAATTTGTTGATAATTTTTAGGGAGGTTATTATATGGAAAGGAATTTGGACCAGATCTGGGAGGATGTCCTGAATCTTATCAAGGTTGAATTGACTGAGGTCAGCTTTAACACGTGGTTAAAATCAATTGAACCCATAAGTCTTACAGACGATGAGATAGTTCTCGGGGCCCCCAATGATTTCACCAAGGGGATACTGGAGGGGAGGTACTTCAATCTCATCAGAAACGCAATCAATCAGATAACAGGAAGCAATTATAACATCAAATTCATTATTCCTGGCGAAGAGGTGCAGCCATTGGCACCTTCACCGAAGGAAGTGGAGAATGAGGATATTCTCAACAAATCAAAGCTGAATCCAAAATATTCCTTCAGTACCTTTGTAACCGGCAAGAGTAACGAGTTTGCCCATGCAGCTTCTGTTGCAGTTGCAGAGGCACCTGCGCAAACCTATAACCCCCTGTTCATATACGGTGGAGTAGGACTTGGCAAGACTCACCTGATGCATGCAATTGGCCATTATATTCTAAGCCAGAATCCAAATGCCAAGGTTGTATATGTATCAAGTGAAAAGTTCACAAATGAGCTTATCAATTCAATAAGGGAATATAGGAATGAAGAATTCAGAAATAAATATAGAAATGTCGATGTGCTGCTTATTGACGACATCCAGTTCATAGCTGGAAAGGAAGGTACCCAGGAGGAGTTCTTCCATACCTTCAATGCACTTCATGATGCAAACAAGCAGATTATCATATCAAGTGACCGTCCACCCAAGGAGATACCAACCCTTGAGGACAGACTTAGATCTAGGTTTGAATGGGGTCTTATTACAGACATACAGGCTCCGGACCTTGAAACCAGGATCGCTATATTAAGGAAGAAAGCTAATCTTGAGAACATGGAAATACCCGATGACGTGATGCTCCTTATAGCCAACAAGATCCAATCAAACATCAGGGAACTTGAGGGAGCACTCATAAGGGTGGTTGCATATTCATCACTAACCAACAAGGCAATTACCGAGGAGCTTGCAGAGGAGGCCCTTAAGGATATCATCTCAAACAACAAGCCTGTTGAGATTACAGTTGATCTTATAAAGGACAAGGTTTCAAAGAGGTTTGACATAAGGATGGATGACTTTAACTCAAAGAAAAGAACAAGGGCAATAGCCTATCCAAGACAGATTGCCATGTATCTTACTAGGGAGCTGACAGATCTCTCACTGCCTAAAATTGGTGATGAGTTCGGAGGCAGGGACCACACTACAGTTATTCACGCCTGTGAGAAAATATCAACTGACCTGGTATCTGACCACCAGCTTAGAAATAAGATTGACAATATAATTGAAGAGCTTGGAAAGTGATTTTCTGTGGAAAAGATTTAATAATTTTTTCAGGTTATCCACATGTTATTAAATCCCGACAATTAACAGGATAAATAACTTGATGGACTTATCCACATAATCACATGTCCTACTACTATTACTACTATAGTTTCTTATTCTATTATTCTAAAAGAGGGGGATAAAAATGAAATTCAAAGTAGAGCAAAAAGATCTTGCAAGACATATAACAATAGCTCAAAGAGGTATATCAACCAGATCTACACTACAGATACTGGACGGAATCCTTATTCAGGCAAATGACCATGGTTTGAAGCTTACTGCCACGGATCTGGAAATCAGTATAGAAACATTCATTGAAGCTTCAGTTGAGGAGAAAGGAAAGATCGTACTTAATTCAAGGATATTCGGAGATATTGTAAAGAAGCTTCCAGATGATACAATCAGCTTCCATGTAAAGGACAACCATGTCCACATCAAATGCCAGAATGCTGAATTCAACATAATTGGCAACTCTGGTGAGGACTATCCGGATCTTCCAATAATAATGGAGGAAAACCAGTTTACAATCTCAAAGGACCTTCTTAAGTCTGCAATAAGACAGACGGTTTTTGCAACAACCCAGGATGAGACAAGACCATCCCTCACAGGTGTATTGTTGGAGATTGCAAACAAGGAGATTTCATTTGTATCCCTGGATGGATACAGGCTTGCACTTAGAAAGATGCCAACCCAATCTGACATAGATGAGAAGATAATAGTTCCTGGAAGGTCTCTGAACGAGCTGAACAAAATCCTGGAGGACAAGGAAGAGGATCTTACAATCAGCATCTCTCAGGGTCAGGTCATATTTAACCTTGGAGATACAATCATGTACTCCAAGCTTCTGGAGGGGCAATTCTTCAACTACAAGGACATAATGAGATCTGAACACAAGACAAAGGTTGTTGTAAACAGAAGAAGTCTTCAGAATGGTCTTGAAAGAGCTTCTCTTCTTGCAAAGGAAGAAAAGGCAAATCTGGTAAAGATATCCGTATCAAACGGCAAGTTGATAATAAAGTCAAATTCCGAGATGGGTGATGTATATGAGGAAATAAACTCAGACCAGGATGGGGATGATCTAAACATAGCATTCAACTCAAGGTATATACTTGAAGGAATTAAGATAATGGATAATGAGGAAATAGTCATGAACTTTGTGGGAAGTCTTAATCCCTGCATAATAAACGGAGTGGATGATGATACCTACACATATCTTGTTTTGCCTGTTAGATTGGCACAGGATGATTTTTAAGGGAGTGTAAATATGGAAGAAATAAGAATTGATACTGAATTCATAAAGCTTGACCAGTTTCTTAAACACTGTGGCATTGCCCAAACTGGTGGACAGGCGAAAATGATGATTGCAGAGGGAATGGTTAAGGTAAACGGACAGGTTGCCCTTGAAAGAGGTAAAAAGATAAGGAAGGATGACAAGGTGGAGATTGACGACCAGTACCATTTTGTTGTGGTATAATATATATTGTTAAAATTCCTAAGTCCTGGGGAGTGTAATTATTGATTGTAGAAGGAATAAGACTGATAAACTTTAGAAATTACAACAATGTGGGAGTTAGCTTTAGTCCTGGCATTAATATTTTGATTGGGAAAAATGCCCAGGGAAAGACAAATCTCCTGGAAGCAATCTATATGTGCTCTACAGGAAGATCATTTAGAACAAACAGGGATCGGGAGATAATCAATTTTCATAAGGATGAGGCATATGTAGGAACTCAGCTGAAGATAGGGGAGAGGGACAAACTCACTGAAATTAAGCTTGAAAGGGACAAGACAAAGAGGATCAAGGTGAACAAGATAGAGCTTAAGAATTACCGGGAGCTTGATACCGGACTTAAGGTGGTCCTGTTTTCACCTGAGGATCTCAGGTTGATTAAAGAGGGTCCAAGCAACAGGAGAACCTACCTTGACATGAGCATTTCACAGATAAAGCCTCTATACCATTATAATCTCAGAAGATACAACAAGATCCTTTTTCAGAGAAACAATATTTTGAAATCATCAAGATTCAAAGGGGACACATCAGGCCTGCTTGATGTTTTTGACATGCAGCTTGCAAAGTTTGGAGCCTTGATAATGCTGGAAAGGGACAACTACCTGAAGCTTCTCCTAAAGGAGGCGAAGGATGTCCATAGCATAATTACAGATGGCAAGGAGACCCTGGACATGGAGTATGGTTCAAGTGTTGAAATTGGAAAGACACTAAGCGAGGTTGAAAGTAGGCTTTTGGAGGCCTTAAAGGAGAACAGGCAGAAGGATATTGAGGTCCGTACTACTGAAATAGGACCACACAGGGATGATTTCAGTATACTTATAAATGGAAACGATTCAAAAACCTATGCATCACAGGGGCAACAGAGATCCCTTGTGTTGACCCTGAAGTTGTCAGAGGTTGAAATACTAAAGAAGGATACAGGGTATTACCCTGTTCTTCTTCTTGATGATGTATATTCTGAGCTTGATGAGGACAGAAGAAGGTACCTTACAGAATTGTTCAGTAAGATGCAGACATTTATAACCACAACTGATGCGGTTGAGATAAATGGCTTTAAGAGTTATAATAAGGAGTATTTTTATGTACAGGAAGGATGTCTGTATAAAGGAATTAAAACTTGGAGGGAAGTAAATGGCCAATGATATTAATGTAAATGAAAACGGCAGACATTATACTGCCAATGAAATACAGGTTCTTACAGGCCTTGAGCCAGTAAGGAAAAGACCTGGTATGTATATTGGCAGCACGGGACCCAAAGGTCTTCATCACCTTGTCTACGAGGTTGTGGACAATAGTATAGACGAGGCTCTTGCTGGTATATGCGATACAATTAATGTTACAATACTTGAAGACAATTCGGTTATGATTGAGGACAATGGTAGCGGTATACCTGTTGAAACCCATCCACAGACCGGAAAATCAACTGTTGAAACAGTACTTACAATCCTTCATGCGGGAGGTAAGTTCAATAACTCTGCATATAAGGTATCAGGTGGACTTCACGGAGTAGGTGTTTCAGTTGTAAATGCGCTTTCAGAATGGTTGATTGCAAGGGTTAAAAGGGATGGTAAACTATATGAGCAGTCCTTTAAAAGAGGGGAGCCAGACGGAGATCTCGTTTGTATAGGTGAAGCGGATTCTACTGGTACAATGATCCATTTCAAGGCTGATGATGAGATTTTTGAAACCACTGTATTTAATTTCGACACTCTTGAGCACAGATTCAGGGAGATGGCCTTCCTTAACAAGGGAATCAAGATAACACTTGATGACAAGAGGACAGGTGCAAAAAAAGAATTCCACTATACTGGCGGTATAAAATCTTTTGTTGAATATATAAACAAGAACAAGACTGCGCTTCACAAGCAGGTAATATACTTTGAAAATGAGAAGGACTTCACAACAGTGGAGTTGGCAATCCAGTATACGGACGGCTATACTGAGAACGTATTTACCTTTGCAAACAATATCGGTACTGCAGAGGGAGGAAGTCATCTTTCAGGGCTTAGAACAGCCCTTACCAGATGTATCAATGACTATGCAAGGAAATATAATTTTCTCAAGGACAAGGATGATAATCTTTCCGGTGAGGATATCAGAGAGGGAATGACTGCAATCCTTTCTGTAAAGCTCCCTGAGCCCCAGTTTGAAGGACAGACAAAGGGAAAGCTTGGAAACAGTGAGACCAGGGGAATTGTGGAATCCTTGACATATGAGTTTTTGAATGATTATCTTGAGGAGAACCCAAAAACCGCCAAGGTTATTCTAGATAAGGCAATAAGCTCAAAAAGAGCAAGGGAAGCTGCAAGAAAAGCCAGGGACCTTACCAGGAAGAGAAGTATATTCGACAACACCACCCTTCCAGGAAAGCTTGCAGACTGCCAGTCAAATGAATCCAGTGAAACCGAGATCTATATAGTCGAGGGTGATTCAGCGGGTGGAAGTGCAAAGCAGGGAAGGGATAAGAAATTCCAGGCCATATTGCCATTACGAGGAAAGATAATGAATGTCGAAAAGGCGAGACTTGACAAAATCCTCAGCTTCAATGAGATAAAAGCAATGATTACAGCGTTTGGAACTGGAATAGGTGAGGATTTTGACATAAGCAAGCTAAGATACGGCAAAATAATAATCATGACCGACGCCGATGTTGACGGTGCACATATTGCAACCCTTCTTCTGACCTTCTTCTATAGATACATGAGGGGATTGATTGACAATGGAAACATCTATCTTGCTCAGCCACCACTATACAAGGTATCCAAGGGCAAGCAGGAGCATTACTGCTATTCTGACAAGGAGCTTGATACCCTGTTGAATGAGCTTGGAAGAAACTCCAACTATAATATTCAGAGATACAAGGGTCTTGGAGAGATGAATGCAGAGCAGCTATATGACACCACAATGGATCCAGACACCAGAACACTGATAAAGGTGAACATTGAGGATGCAGTTGCTGCGGATGAGATATTCACTACCCTTATGGGTGATAAGGTTGAACCGAGACGTGAATTTATAGAAGAAAATGCTAAGTATGTTAAGAATCTTGACATCTAGGAGGAAAAAATGGATAACGAAAACGTAAGAGATAAGCTGATTGATGTAAATATTGAAGATAAAATGAAAAGCTCTTATCTGGATTATGCCATGAGCGTAATAGTAAGTCGTGCTCTCCCTGATGTAAGAGATGGACTTAAGCCTGTTCACAGAAGGATACTATATGCAATGGATGAGCTTAACATGACACCTGATAAGCAGTACAGGAAATCTGCAAGGGTTGTCGGAGACGTACTTGGTAAGTACCACCCACACGGTGATAGTTCTGTATATGGGGCCATGGTAAGGCTGGCACAGGATTTCAACACAAGATACCTTCTTGTTGACGGTCATGGTAACTTCGGTAGTGTTGACGGTGACAGCGCTGCGGCAATGCGTTACACTGAGGCCAGAATGACCAAGCTTGCAACTGAGCTGCTTAGGGATATTGGCAAGGAAACAGTGGATTACAGACCAAACTTTGATGAAACCCTAAAAGAGCCTGTTGTTCTGCCAAGTAGATTCCCAAATCTTCTTGTAAACGGTTCATCAGGTATTGCTGTAGGTATGGCAACAAATATTCCACCCCACAACCTTAGGGAGGTTGTTGAAGGAATAGAGATGATGATTGAGGATCCAGAGATTACAATTGATGACCTGATGAAGGTTATAAAGGGACCTGACTTTCCAACAGGTGCAACAATTATGGGAAAGGAAGGAATAAGAAAGGCCTTCAGAAGTGGTAGGGGCAAGGTAAAGATGAGGGCTGTTGCTGAAATTGAAGAGTCCAACAGAGGAAAGCACAGCATAATAGTTACGGAAATTCCATACCAGGTCAACAAGTCAGCCCTTATTGAAAAGATTGCTGAATACGTAAGGGACAAGAAGCTTGAGGGAATATCAGACCTTAGGGATGAATCCGACAGGGAAGGTATGAGAATTGTAATTGAGCTTAAGAGGGATGCGAATCCCAAGGTTGTCCTGAACAACCTATACAAGCAGACCCAGCTTCAAACAACATTTGGAATTATAAATCTTGCTCTTGTAAATGGAGAGCCCAAGGTTCTTAACCTTAAGGAAATGCTTCATTACTACCTTGAGCATCAGAAGGAGATAGTCACAAGAAGGACTCAGTACGACCTTGCAAAGGCCGAGGACAGGGCCCACATCGTTGAAGGCCTGAAGATAGCCCTGGATAACATAGACCAGATTATCAAGATAATAAGGGCGGCAAGTGATGACCAAAGCGCAAAAAGTGCCTTGATGGAAAACTTTGCCCTTTCTGAGAAGCAGGCTCAGGCAATCCTTGATATGAGACTTAGAAGGTTGACCGGACTTGAAAGGGACAAGCTTGAAGAGGAATACGAAGAGCTTATTAAACTGATAAATAAATATAGGGAGCTACTTGCCAGCGAAAGGCTGATCCTTAATGTCATAAAGGAAGAGCTGATTGAGATCAAGGACAAGTACGGAGATCTCAGACGTACCCAGATCAAGCTGTCAGAGGATGAAATAAACATTGAGGACATGATAGATGAAGAGGATGTTGTAATAACCCTTACACACTTCGGATATATCAAGAGGATGCCTGAAGGTACCTACAGACCTCAAAAGAGGGGCGGAAGAGGTGTAATAGCACTGTCCAAGAAGGACGAGGACTTTGTTGAGGACCTTTATATAACATCAACCCACAGTACAATCCTCTTCTTTACCAATAAAGGAAAGGTATATTCCCTTAAGGCATATGAGATTCCAGAGGGTAGCAGGACTTCAAGGGGAACCGCCATTGTGAATCTTCTCCAGCTCAATGCAGATGAGAAGATATCTGCAATAATTCCTCTATATAAGCAGGATCCAGACAGTAACCTTGTAATGATAACAAGGGAAGGAACCATCAAGAAGACTGAGCTAGACCAGTTTGTTAACATCAGGAAGACCGGACTGATAGCCATTTCCCTTCATGAGGGAGATGAGCTCATAAGCGTTAGGCTTACGGACGGAAACCAGGATCTTATTGTGGTAACCCATGGTGGTATGGCCATAAGATTCCATGAGACTGATGTAAGGACCATGGGTAGAACAGCCATGGGTGTAAAGGCAATGACCCTCAATGAGGGTGATGCCATAGTTTCCATGGAAATAGTGGAGGATGACAAGCACCTTCTTGTGATTTCCGAAAAGGGATTTGGAAAGAGGACCGAGCTTTCAGAATACAAGGCCCAAAACAGGGGAGGCAAGGGACTGATCACCTACAGCATCAAGGAAAAGACAGGTGAAATAGTTTCAGCCAAGGTTGTAAGCGAACAGGATGAAGTCATGATGATAACCATGAACGGTACCATCATAAGACTTGCCATCAAGGATATTACCGTTATGGGTAGAAACACCCAGGGCGTAACCCTTATGAGGACTAAAGAAGATAAAATAGTTGCAGTGGCAAGGTATATGGAGGACTAGGAAATTAGGCTATCCTTTACATTGCAACCTATTTGTTATAAAATGAACTAAAACCAAACGAGATGGAGGGAAGAATGAATGTCATTGAATACGAAAGTTGATTTTAATTACGACAACAACCAATGGGTAATAAAGCCAATTGGTGAGATCGATATCTATACCTCATCTGTATTCAAGGAGGAGATTGTTAACGCCTTTGAAAACAGGAAAGCGGATCTCGTAATTGAAGGAGAGCACCTTGAATACATTGACAGTACTGGACTTGGAGCCTTGATCAGCGTATTGAAGATGCTTCAGGAGACAGAGTTCAAGATATATATTGACAATATCAAGCCTAATATAAGGAAACTTTTCGACATAACGGAGCTTGACAAGCTTTTTGTCATAAGAGGTGACGGAGATGAATAACGACATTATAGTTGTGACCATTCCAAAAAAGCCTGACTACACCAGCATTATAAGATTGGTATCCTCATCAATCGGAAACAAGGTTGGATACAATATTGATGAGATAGAGGACCTTAAGGTTGCCATGGGGGAAGCTTGCATCCTCTCCTATGGTAAATCAGATGATGAGTCCATTAACATCCGGTTTGAGATTCACAAGGATAAGCTGGAGGTTTCCCTCAACTGGGATACCGTAGGAAGTAATGAAGAGAGCAAAGAGGCAGCACTTGGTAGGATGATCATTGAATCATTGATGGATGAAGCCTATTACACTGATGAAGAAATCAGATTGATCAAATATATAGATTAAGGATGGTTGTCCTATGGCAAACAAGCAGCATCACGACAAAGAAAAGAACAATGCTTCAGAAAAGGCAGAGCTGAAGAAAATGTTCAGACAGTACAAGGATAACCCTAGCAGAGAGCTTAGGGTTGTGCTGATCGAGAGACATCTTTATATTGCTGAGATTTTAGCCAAAAAGTATGCCAACCGTGGGATAGATTATGATGACATATACCAGGTTGCCAGCATAGGTCTCATTTATGCCATAGACAGGTATGATATCGACAAGGGCTTTGAATTCTCAAGCTTTGCTACTCCAACAATCATAGGTGAGATCAAGAAGTACTTCAGGGACAAGGGCTGGACAATTAGGGTTCCAAGAAGGATCCAGGAGCTTTCAAAGAAGATAAACAACGCAAAGGTCCATCTGA